>ENA-OQJR01000385-OQJR01000385.1-human-gut-metagenome-genome-assembly--contig:-NODE-385-length-13851-cov-2.742641_pt1 | contig 13851 bp, 8 predicted proteins | sample MGYA00242614_ERZ504781 | MGnify/ENA primary metagenome ERZ504781 (study PRJEB26092, sample SAMD00036365) | human gut metagenome | host: Homo sapiens | study: EMG produced TPA metagenomics assembly of...
CGGGAAAGACAGACTGCCGGATCGTATCGAACCGAGTATCAGGTTGGTGATTCCCAACACCAATGGCCAGTGCAGAACCATACCGGGGAACCATACGAACAGGTTTTTGGCAGCCCTGTCAAGGACCTCGTCGGGCATGAGATACATTGATGAGCTCCACTGCAGTAGCAGCAACACCGCTATCAGTACAACCATGCCAATCCAATGCGCGCGGTTCCATGTGAACAGTCGTTGCATCCCGCGCTCGGCGGCGGCATTGCGCATATCGCTCCTGTTGAGCTTGCTGAGTGCTTGTGCACGGTTCATTGCCGTCCTCCTTTACCGCCTTGTCAAGGATTGATGATGATTCCATCGTAAATCACGCAGGAAATGTGGAATGATAGTTGTCATAGTGACCATGACGTGTCAGGACGGAGTAGTTCGGCGTCGGGCACACTGAAGGGGTGAATGTAATGGAAGAAGCGCGCAACCGCAACATACGCATCGGCATTGTGGACAATGACCCGTATGCGCTGAAAGTGTTCGGCGCGCTAATCGAACGTATGTCCAGCGATTTTGCCGTGATATGGACCTGCGATTTGGGTGCCGTGGCCATCAGCCGATGCCTGAGCCCACCAAGCGGCCTGACGTGCTGGTTACGGATATGTCTAGGCGCATTGGACCGCACGCATCAAGTCATTGATGTGATTGAAGGCAGGGGAGAAGCGGCGCACAGTGCAGTGACTCCGCATGATTCGACCGTTGATACCGCTCCTGGCATTGCATGTGACATCACAGACGCTGATTGTCCGCTGGAGACGCAGGCCTATCCACCGGCACCGGCCTCAACCGTTACCGACAATTACTAGAACAACAAAACGGCGCCCTGCATGTCACCGCGCAAGACGCCGAATGGACATTATCAGCAGTTATTCCACTGTGAGGAAACCGATCACCCAACCGACTTCTGCGCAGTCTCCGCGCCAAAGAAGCCGACAATCAGCATCGATGCAATAGCAATCGCGCTGATGGCCACAAAGATGGACGTGGTACCAAGCGAGGTAAGCATCCAGCCCACCACCATCGGCATCAACACGTTGAGCAGCTTGGCCACGGCGTTCGCGAAGCCGACGCAACGGAAGCGAACCTTGGTGGCGAACAGTTCCGGAGCGTACACAGCCACCACGGAAGCCATAAGCACGTACAGGCACATCATGAGCAGGAAGCCAACGATAATTGCGCTCACGGTAGAGGTCTGGAAGGCATACATCAAACCGAACACGCCAGTGAACAGGAAGGCCGGCACAATCGTGCGCTTGCGGCCGATACGGTCGATAAGCAGAGAGCCAATCAGGCAGCCGACCGGGGCGCCGAGCATCATCACCGTGGAGGTGAGCAGCGAGCTGGACAGGTTAATACCACGCTTGACCAGAATCGTCGGAACCCAAGAAGTGAAGGCGTAGGAGCACACGTTCGTGGCGGCCACAGCAACCACAGCCACAAGCAGGCAGATGCCGAGCGAACGGCCTCCGGCGTTGCGGGTGTCGCTGGTGTCGGCCTTGGCGGCTGCGTCGATCGGTTCGGAACCGTTGGCCTCAAGCTGCTTGACGATGGCGTCGGCCTCATCGTAACGGCCGCGCACGGCGAGCCAACGCGGGGATTCGGGGATGTCGCGGCGCAGCCACCAGATGATGGCGGCCCCCAGACCGATGGCCACGAACAGCGGACGCCAGGACCAGCGGGGGATGATCCATGCACACAGCAGCATAGCGATTGGCACACCGCAGTTGGCCACGAGCGAGACAATCGCGCACCAGTGGCCACGGCGGTTCATCGGTGCGAACTCGTTGACCATGGCGAAGCCGGTGACGATTTCAGCGCCGAGGCCCAGGCCGGCACCCAGACGGCACAGGGACAGCACGGCCATGTTCGGGGCGAATGCGCCGAGGAAGGTGAAGCCGCCAAACAGCAGCAGGTTGATTTGGTAAGCCACGCGGCGGCCCTTCAGGTCACCGACGAAGCCGGCCAGCAGCGAACCGACCAGCAGACCCAGGAAGCCCGCGGACATAAAGGTGGAATTTTGCGCAACGGTGGACCAGTGGGTAGCCAACGCGCTGGAGGCAACGGCGCTGCCAATATATACGTCGATGCTGTCCATCAGCATGCCAGCGGCGACCAGCGTCACGATGCGATGGAACATCGGGGTTTCATGTGCGCGATCCATGCGCGAGATAATATCCTGAACCTTGGCTTGATCCGTCACGGTGGTACGTGCTTGTGCGTTTTCCATAGCCGCGGGATTGCCGGAAATCTGCTGTTCAGCAGCAGTCATATTTGAGCCCTCTTCTTGCAAACCTGCCCGCGTGCAACTGCTCAATGGTGTTGCGGCGAGCGAACTCTTGATTGGACTGCGTGTTCCGTTCGCCCTCCCATTGTGTGGGATGAACGACGTTTGCGGCCCAAGTCTTGAATTCCACGTAGCGAGCCAATCGTTGTGAGATAGCTCACTGCATGGGGCTTAACTATAGGTTCGATTTTGTGGCACGCCGCGTTGCGGTCACATCGTGAACGATAACAGAGGTTGTGACGCTCCTATATATGCCACACTTGCGCTCTTACCCCGTCGAAAGAAGGCAGAACCGTGATTCCCATGGGGCGGTAAAACACTCATGGGGCGGATTTGGCCCATGGGGCGGTTAGCGGATTATGCCTTTCCGCAGAATAGAGCCGTTTTCGACTACCGCCCCATGAGGGGTTTTACCACCCCATGGGTGAGCTACCGCCCCATGAAACGTGTAATAACAAAGCATGCCCTTGCTGGTGGAAGCGATGCTTTGCTACTTCGCCTGCTTGTCGGCGAGGATCTCATCCACCAGCTTGGGCTTTTCGGTCAGCTGGCCGGTGAAGCCGGGGCGGATATCCATGTGCAGCACCAGAGAAGTGCGGTAGCCCTGCTCGGCGAGCTTCTTGGCGGCCTCACCGGCCACCTTGAGCACGTCGTCCAGATCGCCTTCCACGTTGGTGAACAGGGCGTTGGTTTCCTGCGGCAGGCCGGATTCGCGAATCACCTCGACGGCCTGAGCCACGTATGGCGAAACCTCGGAGCCCACGCCATTGGCCGACACCTGAATGGCGGCCACGGTATTGAGGTACGGTTTGCCGGTTTCCGGGTCGATCGGCACTTCCTGAGTAACGGCATTACGGTCAATAATCATAATTCTCCTTTTATTACTTGGCTCCCCTCAGAGAGGAGAGCCAGTAGGACTCAGCGATACTTCCAGAAATGATCCATCGGGCCGGAGCCGTGGCCAAGATTCAGCTGGGCCTTCAGTGCACCGGTCAGATACTTCTTCGCATGCTTGATGGCCTTGGGCAATGTGTCGCCAAGCGCCAGATACGAGGCGATGGCGGAGCTCAGCGTGCATCCGGTGCCGTGCGTGTTCGGATTATTGATACGCACGCCATCAAACCAGGTCACGGTTCCATCCGTCTCGGCAAGCACATCGTTGGCATCCTCGGTGCCATGACCACCCTTGACCAGCGCGGCACAGCCATAACGCTCCACGAGGCGGTGGGCGGCGGCCTCCATATCCTCCTGATCGCGAATCAGCGTATCGGTCAGCACTTCGGCCTCGGGAATGTTCGGAGTCACGACCGTGGCCATCGGGAACAGCTTGCCGGTCAAGGCCGCAATGGCATCGTCACTGATGAGCTTGGCACCGGAAGTGGCCACCATAACCGGGTCGAGCACGATGTTCGTGGCGTGATGGAAGGTGAGTCGTTCAGCGATGACGTCGATGAGGTCAGTGGCAGACACCATGCCGATTTTCACCGCGACCGGCGGAATATCCTCAAACACCATGTTGATCTGGTCGGCGAGAATGTCCGGTTTGGTGTCCTGAATGGAACGCACGCCGGTGGTGTTCTGTGCGGTGAGCGCGGTGATGGCGCTCATGCCGAACACGCCGCAGGCCAGCATGGTCTTCAGATCGGCCTGCATGCCGGCACCGCCGGACGAGTCGGAGCCGGAGATCGCGAGAACAGCGGGAAGTGTAGATGTTGCAATTTGTGCCATAGTGTTCATTCTAAGTGGGGCCCATGATGTTTTTCGGAGCGGTTTTCCTTGATGTTTTGCCGCTCCTGTGGTGAGACGGGGAAGGTTTGCTGATTGCGATTGATTCATGAAATGTTCGGGAGGAGGCATGGCTGATAACGATGTACTGCGCCGTGACGGCGTCTTGGTGCGCATCACCGGAACGCACCGCATATTTTGGCGTAATGCCTAACGGACACACCACACAGCTCACATTTCCGCGTCAGGAAGTGTTCGATGTGGGCGACGTGTTGCTCGTCGGTACGGATTTCTATCGCAAAGTGCCGCATGATGTGTGGCCGTTGAAGCCCCGTGTGGGCATCGTGCGCCGTGCGCTCAACGAAGGCGTGGTCCTGGAGACTTCCGACGGCCTCGGTCCAGATGGCGCACACTTCGGCACCGCCTTCGAGCGAGTCGAGCGTCGTCCCGAATTAAGACACCACCGGGCATAATAATTGGCTCCCCTCAGAGAGGGGAGCCAGAGAGGTTTACTCCTGGGCGGTGGAGTAGAGCTTGCCGCCTTGGGCGGTGTACTTTTCGCTCATCGCATCCATGCCGGCGAGGATTTCTTCGGGGCTGAGCACGTTGGCGGACACCACGCCGTTATCGACATTGGCCTTGGCCGTAGCCAGTGCCTCGGAGTCGATGCCTGCAGCAGCCTCCTTCACGATTTGCTGCTGAGCGGCCTCGCCACCGAATGCCTTGCGGATGTTCTGGGAGATGGCCATCGAGCAGAACTTCGGGCCGCACATCGAGCAGAAGTGCGCCATCTTGGCCGGCTCGGCGGGCAGGGTATCGTCGTGGAAGGCGATGGCGGTGTCCGGATCGTAGGACAGATTGAACTGGTCGAGCCAACGGAACTCGAAGCGAGCCTTGGAAATCGCATTGTCGCGATCCACCGCGTGCGGGTGGTGCTTGGCGATGTCTGCGGCGTGGCAGGCGATCTTGTAGGCAATCACGCCCTGCTTCACATCATCCTTGTTCGGCAGGCCGAGGTGTTCCTTCGGGGTCACGTAGCACAGCATAGCGGTGCCGTAACGAGCGATCTCGGTGGCACCGATAGCGGAGGTGATGTGATCGTAACCCGGAGCGGTATCGGTGGTCAGCGGTCCGAGGGTGTAGAACGGGGCGTTGTGGCACACGGCCTTCTCCAGCTCGATGTTCATGCGCACGGTGTCGAACGGCACGTGGCCCGGGCCCTCGATCATCACCTGCACGTCCTTGGCCCAGGCGCGCTCGGTCAGCTCGCCCAGAGTCATGAGCTCGGAAAGCTGCGCGGCGTCGTTCGCGTCGGCCAGGGAGCCGGGGCGCAGGCCATCGCCCAGAGAGAACGCCACGTCGTACTTGGCGAAGATGTCGCACAGCTCGTCGAAGTGCGTGTACAGGAAGCTCTCCTGGTGGTGTCGCAGGCACCAGTCGGCCATGATGGAGCCACCGCGGGAGACGATGCCGGTCACGCGGTTGGCGGTCAGCGGCACGAAACGCAGCAGCACGCCGGCGTGGATGGTCATGTAATCCACACCTTGCTCGCACTGTTCGATCACGGTGTCGCGGAACAGTTCCCAGCTCAGCTTGGAGGCATCATCCTCGACCTTTTCGAGGGCCTGGTACATCGGCACGGTGCCGATCGGCACGGGGGAGTTGCGAAGAATCCACTCACGGGTGGTGTGGATGTCGTTACCGGTGGACAGGTCCATCACGGTATCGGCGCCCCACTTGGTGGCCCACGTCAGCTTCTCCACTTCTTCATCGATGGAGGAGGTGACGGCCGAGTTGCCCATGTTGGCGTTGAGCTTGGTGAGGAAGGCGGATCCGATGATCATCGGTTCGGCCTCGGGGTGGTTGATGTTGCAGGGCATCACGGCGCGGCCGGCGGCCAGCTCGGAGCGCACGAGCTCCACGTCGCAGTTCTCGCGGGTGGCGACGTACTGCATCTCCGGGGTGATGATGCCGTGGCGGGCGTACCACATCTGGGTCACCGGGTGGTCCTTGGCGCGCATCGGCTGGTGCGTGCGTCCACGCCATTCCTTGGTGGCGCGGCCGCGCTTGATGGCGCGCTTGCCGTCGTCCTGCAGGTTGCGGCGGCGGCCCTCGTAGTCTTCGATGTCGCCGCGGTCGCGGATCCAGTCGAGGCGCAGGGGCTTCAGGCCCTCCTTCGGGTCGCACTTGGGGCCTTCGGTGTTGTAGTCGTGGAACGGGGCGTTCGGGCCCACTCCGGGGGTGTCGGAGAGCTTGATCTCGGTGTAGGGTACCTCAAGGTCGTAGGAGCCGTACTCGTAGGAGAACGGCACAGACTTGGTCTTGCGGATGTGCGCCTTGTCGCGCTGCTTGGACCCACGGGCGGCGATGTCGACGCGCTGCTGCTTGGCGAGCTTCTGCGCGTCCTTGGCGTCCTTGGCGTTGGTGAACTTCTTTTCGGTGGCCTCGGCTCCGGCGGCGGCGCTGCCTTCCTGCGCGGCCTGCGTGTCGGTGGCGGGGGTGTGGGTCACGATGCGCGGGGCGTATCCGTGGCGCTCGTCTGCGCGCACGGCCTTCCAGCCGGAGACCATCTCGCGGGTGGCGGCCTCGGGGTCGTCGGCGCCCGCGATGGCGGAGACCGCGAACCAGCCGGCGGCCTTCGTGCCGGCCAGCATGGCCATGTCAGCCGCGGTCACGCCGCCGCCGACGACGACCGGGAACTCGCTGGCGGAGCAGATCGTGTTGATCTGCGCGGCATCCAGGGTCTTGCCGGAGCCGTCGTTGCCGCCCACCGAGGCTTCCGGCTTGGTGGAGGAGACGTGCAGAGGTCCGGCGCCGATGTAGTCGATGCAGCCGTCGGGCAGCTCATTGATGAGTCGGACCAGGGACTCGGTCTCAGCCGACAGTCCCACGATCGCTTCGTCGCCCAGCAGGGCGCGGGCCTCGCGCGGCTCCATATCGGTCTGGCCGATGTGCACGCCGTCGATCTTGATGCCCTTGCGGCGGGCCTGCCACACCACGTCGGCACGGTCGTCGATCACAAAGGCCACGGAATCGGACTTCTCATTGTCCTCGATGATCTGCGCGATGTCGCGGGCCATCTCGGTCAGCTCAGAGGCGTCGGCGCCCTTGGCTCGCAATTGAATGAAGGTGGCGCCGCCATGCAAGGCCTGATCGATCACCTCGGTCAGCGGCCGGTCCTTGCAGTCCTGGGGGCCGACCACGAAGTACGCGCTCAGGTCGAACGAATCGCGCATGGACGCGAATGGGTATTCATTGCTCATCTGTTGTTCCTTTAATTGTGTTATTGGAAGAATATGATGCCTATTGGAAGAATATGATGCCGGCGCCACTCATCGGGAGCACCGGGAGGGGCGGCTATCGCATGTCGATCGCGCGGTCTGCCACCTCCTCGGCGGTAACGTTCCACAGCGCGTCCAGCAGCGCCACCTGGAACGAACCGGGGCCGTTGCTTCGTTTCTCGGCTATCTCGCCGGCCGTGTTGTACAGCGATGTGGCGGCGAGCGCGGCGATCAGCGGCTGCGCGACGGCGAGATACACGGCGGTGACGCCGCCGAGCGAGCATCCGGCGCCGGTGATTTTCGTCATCATGGCGCTGCCACCCGCCAGCCGGTACACGTGTTCGCCGTCGGTCACCATGTCCGTCGCACCGGAGACGGCCACCGCCGCCGTGCCGTTGGCGCCGTGCCTCGCCATGAACCGTGCGAGCCGCTGTGCCGGTGCGATGGCGGATTCCACGTCGTCGACGGATTCCACGCCGGCGGGCTTGGATGCGGTAGCGGTCGCGGATTCCTCGTTCAGCCCCCACATGGCGTCGAGCGCGATGATCTCCGAGGCGTTGCCTCGGATCACGGTCGGCGGATAGCGCTTGAATGACTGCAATATGGCGGTTCTGGTCTCTCCAATGCCGGCGGCGACGGGGTCGAGCACCCAGGGATGGCCGGTGTTGTGGAACGCCCTCGCCACTTGCGGCAGCGCGTCCTTGTAGAACGGCAGCAGGGTGCCGACGTTGATGTAGTCGGCGCCGCTGATCGTGGCGGTGTCGATGATGTCGTCTGGCAGGAAGCTCATGGCCGCCGCGCCGCCGGCGGCGAGCTGCGCGTTGGCGACAAGGTTGATGGTGACGAAATTGGTGAAGGACTGTGCCAGCGGCGTAGTCTCGCGTACCGTGCGCACCGCGTCCGCTATCTGCTCGTGCAGTGATGGCTGTGTTTGCGGCGATATCCGCGTGTTCGGCGATTCCTCGCTCATAATCATTGCTCCCTACGATGGTCTTGACCAACAGGTTCAAAGGGTCAGGCGTGTGGCCTTTCTCAACTCGCGTACTGCTGCGGGTTCCCCTGCATTGTGCCCTTCAACGCTATGGCCCAATATGGACATTGTGTCTTGCGTTTCTTGAAGGTACGTGGTAGTGGCGCCCTTTCGTTGCCGGCATGCGTTGCGTTGCGGTTTTTCCGGCCCTGTATGGGGGATACAGGATTGGCGATGGCGACACGCCGTTTTTGTTAATGGCATTTACATGAAATACAGGTAATGAGATATCATTCTCATGATCACCGTGTGGATATCGCATTGGTGCGTATACACTAACAGCAACAGAGCGGCGCGGCAGGCGCTCGTGGATTCAATGAAGAAGGAACGTTTATGGCAGTTCGCAGACTTGGTGGCCGCATCGTGGCTTTTGCCGCCACAGTGGCCTTGTCAATACCGTTAGGGTTGTTAACAAATTCAGCGTGGGCGGTCGAGGACGCCACCCGATCCGACTCCACCACGCAGATGAGCTCCACGCCGGAGGTGGTCTACTCCAGCGCCGTGGATTCCAAGCAGAATCGCACCTCGGATTTCGACGCCAACTGGAAGTTCATGCTGTCCGATTCCGTGCAGGCGCAGGACCCGACGTTCGACGATTCGGCCTGGCAGCAGGTCGACCTGCCGCATGACTACAGCATCACGCAGAAGTACTCGCAGAGTAATGAGGCCGAAAGCGCGACCTCCCGGCGGCACCGGCTGGTACCGCAAGTCCTTCACCATCGACCGGGACCTCGCCGGCAAGCGCATCGCCATCAACTTCGACGGCGTGTACATGAACGCCACCGTCTGGTTCAACGGCGTCAAGCTCGGCACCCATCCGTACGGCTACTCGCCGTTCTCCTTCGACCTGACCGGCAACGCCAAGTTCGGTGGGGAGAACACCATCGTCGTCAAGGTCGAGAACAGGCTGCCGTCCAGCCGCTGGTACTCCGGCTCCGGCATCTACCGCGACGTCACCCTCACCGTCACCGACGGCGTGCACGTCGGCAATAACGGCGTGGCCATCAAGACCCCGAGCCTCGCCACCCAAAACGGCGGCAACGTGACGATGAACCTCACCACCAAGGTCGCCAACGACACCGAGGCCGAGGCGAACATCACCCTCAAGCAGACCGTGTTCCCCAAGGGGGGCAAGACCGACGCCGCCATCGGCACCGTCACCACCGCATCCAAGTCCATCGCGGCCGGTGCCAGCGCGGACGTGACCTCCACGATCACCGCTGCCTCGCCCAAGCTGTGGAGCATCAAGAACCCGAACCTGTACACCGTGCGCACCGAAGTGCTCAACGGCGGCAAGGTGCTCGACACTTACGACACCGAATACGGCTTCCGCTGGACCGGCTTCGATGCGGCCAGCGGTTTCTCGCTCAACGGCGAGAAAGTCAAGCTCAAGGGCGTCTCAATGCATCATGACCAGGGATCGCTCGGTGCGGTCGCCAACCGCCGCGCCATCGAGCGCCAGGTCGAGATTCTCCAGAAGATGGGCGTCAACTCGATCCGCACCACGCACAACCCCGCAGCCAAGGCGCTGATTGACGTCTGCAACGAGAAGGGCGTCCTCGTGGTCGAAGAGGTCTTCGACATGTGGAACCGGTCGAAGAACGGCAACACCGAGGATTACGGCAAGTGGTTCGGCCAGACCATCGCCGGTGACAACGCCGTCCTGGGTGGCGACAAGGACGAGACCTGGGCCAAGTTCGACCTGACCAGCACCATCAACCGCGACAGGAACGCCCCGTCCGTCATCATGTGGTCGCTCGGCAACGAGATGATGGAAGGCATCAGCGGCAGCGTCTCGGACTTCCCGGCTACCTCCGCCAAGCTGGTCGCATGGACGAAGGCCGCGGACAGCACCCGCCCGATGACCCACGGCGACAACAAGATCAAGGCCAACTGGAGAGAGTCGAACACGATGGGCGACAACCTGACCGCCAACGGCGGCGTGGTCGGCACCAACTACTCCAACGGCGCGAACTACGACCAGATCCGCACGGGCCACCCCTCATGGGCCATCTACGGTTCCGAGACGGCGTCCGCCATCAACAGCCGAGGCATCTACAACCGCACCACCGGCGGCGCCCAGTCAAGCGACAAGCAGCTGACCAGCTATGACAATTCCGCAGTCGGCTGGGGTGCCGTCGCCAGCTCCGCCTGGTACGACGTGGTCCAGCGCGATTTCGTCGCCGGCACATACGTGTGGACCGGCTTCGACTACCTCGGCGAACCCACCCCGTGGAACGGCACCGGCTCCGGCGCCGTGGGCTCCTGGCCGTCGCCGAAGAACTCGTACTTCGGCATCGTCGACACCGCAGGCTTCCCGAAGGACACCTATTACTTCTATCAGAGCCAGTGGAACGACGACGTGCACACGCTGCACATCCTCCCCGCATGGAACGAGAACGTCGTCGCCAAGGACTCCGGCAACAAGGTGCCGGTCGTCGTCTACACCGACGCGGCCAAGGTCAAGCTGTACTTCACGCCGAAGGGCAGCACCGAAAAGCGACTGATCGGAGAGAAGTCCTTCACCAAGAAGACCACCGCGGCCGGATACACCTATCAGGTCTATGAGGGCACCGACAAGAACTCCACCGCCCACAAGAACATGTACCTGACCTGGAACGTGCCGTGGGCCGAGGGCACCATCTCCGCCGAAGCATACGACGAGAACAACAAGCTGATCCCCGAGAGGTCCACCGAGGGCAACGCGTCGGTGACCACCACCGGCAAGGCCGCGAAGCTTAAAGCCGATGCCGACCGCAAGACGATCACCGCGGACGGCAAGGACCTGTCGTACATCGAGGTCGACGTGACCGACGCCAACGGCCGTATCGTCCCCGATGCCGCCAATCGCGTCACCTTCGACGTCAAGGGCGCCGGCAAACTGGTCGGCGTCGACAACGGCAGCTCGCCGGATCACGACTCCTATCAGGCCGACAACCGCAAGGCGTTCAGCGGCAAGGTGCTCGCCATCGTCCAGTCCACCAAGGAGGCGGGCGAGATCACCGTCACCGCCAAGGCCGACGGTCTGCAATCATCCACAGTGAAGATCGCCACCACCGCCGTCCCCGGCACCAGCACCGAGAAGACGGTCCGCAGCTTCTACTACTCGCGCAACTACTACGTCAAGACCGGCAACAAGCCGATTTTGCCGAGTGATGTCGAGGTGCGCTACTCCGACGGCACGTCGGACCGTCAGAACGTCACATGGGACGCAGTCAGCGACGACCAGATCGCCAAGGCCGGTTCGTTCAGCGTGGCCGGCACGGTCGCCGGGCAGAAGATCTCCGTGCGCGTGACGATGATCGACGAGATCGGTGCGCTGCTCAACTATTCGGCCAGCACACCGGTCGGCACGCCCGCCGTGCTGCCTGGCTCGCGTCCGGCCGTGCTGCCCGACGGCACCGTGACCAGCGCGAACTTCGCCGTCCACTGGACCAAGCCCGCCGACACCGTGTACAACACGGCCGGCACCGTCAAGGTCCCCGGCACCGCCACCGTCTTCGGCAAGGAGTTCAAGGTCACCGCGACGATCCGCGTGCAGCGGTCGCAGGTCACCATCGGCAGCAGCGTCTCCGGCAATGCGCTGCGCCTGACTCAGAACATCCCCGCCGACAAGCAGTCCGACACGCTGGACGCCATCAAGGACGGCTCCACGACCGTCGACGCCAATACCGGCGGCGGCGCGAACCCGTCAGCATGGACCAACTGGGCGTACTCGAAGGCCGGCCACAACACCGCCGAGATCACCTTCGAGTACGCGACCGAGCAGCAGCTCGGCCAGATTGTCATGTACTTCTTCCGCGACAGCAACGCGGTGAGGTTCCCCGACGCCGGCAAGACGAAGATCCAGATCTCCGCGGACGGCAAGAACTGGACGGATCTCGCTGCCACGGAGACCATCGCGGCCCAGGAGTCGTCCGACCGAGTCAAGCCGTACACCTATGACTTCGCTCCGGTGGGAGCCACGTTCGTCAAGGTCACGGTCACCAACGCCGACACCACAACCCCCAGCGGCGTGGTCTGCGCCGGCCTGACCGAGATCGAGCTGAAGACCGCGACCAGCAAGTTCGTCACGAACACGTCCGCCGCGCTCTCGTCGCTGACGGTGAACGGCACGAAGGTCTCCGACTCCGTGCTCGCCGCCGGCTCCTACAACACGCCCGCGATCATCGCGGACGTCAAAGCCGAGGGCGAAGGCAACGCCAGCGTCACCGTGCTGCCCGCGCACGACAACGTGATCCGCGTGATCACCGAGTCCGAGGACCACGTCACGCGCAAGACCTTCACCATCAACCTGGGCACGGAGCAGGAATTCCCCGCAGACTCCGATGAGCGCGACTACCCGGCCGCCGACATGACGGTCACCGTGGGCAGCGAACAGACGTCCGGCACCGCGACCGAAGGCCCGAAGAAATTCGCGGTCGACGGCAACACCAGCACGTACTGGCATTCCAACTGGACGCCCACCACCGTGAACGACCTGTGGATCGCCTTCGAGCTCCAGAAACCCACCAAGCTCGACGCGCTGCGCTACCTGCCGCGCCCCGCGGGCAGCAAGAACGGCTCCGTCACCGAATACAAGGTTCAGGTCAGCGATGACGGCACCAACTGGACCGACGCGGGCTCCGGCACATGGACCACCGATTACGGCTGGAAGCTCGCCGAGTTCAATCAGCCGGTGACCACCAAGCACGTGCGGCTCAAGGCCGTCCACACCTATGCGGATTCCGGCAACGACAAGTTCATGTCCGCCTCCGAAATCCGCCTGCGCAAGGCCGTCGACACCACCGACATCAGCGGCGCGACCGTGACCGTGCCCGCCAAGCTGACCGTCGACCGGGTGGACGCCGACCATCCCGCCACCTTCGCCACGAGGACGTGACGGTGACGTTGGGCGACGCCACGCTGCGCTACGGCGTGGACTACCTGCTCGACTACGCGGGCAACACCGCCGTCGGCAAGGCCACGGTGACCGTGCGCGGCATCGACAAGTACTCCGGCACCGTCGCCAAGACGTTCACCATCGAACTGAAGAACGCCCCGGCGCCGGAACCGACGCTGACCTCGGTGAGCGTCAAGACCAAGCCTTCCAAGCTGACCTACGTGGTCGACGACAAGTTCGACCCGGCAGGACTGGTGCTGCAGCTCAACTATGACGACGACAGCACCGGCACCGTGACTTGGAACACGCAGACGGCCGGCGACTTCACGTTCAAGCCTGCGCTCGACGCGAAGCTCAAGGTCACCGACAAGACCGTCACCGTCACCTACCAGGGCAAGTCCGCGGTCATCGACATCACCGTCTCGCAGCCCGCCCCGACCGTCAGCAAGACGGATCTGGACAAGGCCATCAAGGCGATCGAGGCCAAGAACCCGGATTCGTCCAAGTACACGGCCGACTCGTGGAAGACCTTCGCGGACGCCATGGCGCATGCCAAGGCCGTCATCGCGGATGATTCCGCCACCCAGCAGGACGTCGATAAGGCGCT
>ENA-OQJR01000386-OQJR01000386.1-human-gut-metagenome-genome-assembly--contig:-NODE-386-length-13843-cov-2.680446_pt1 | contig 13843 bp, 14 predicted proteins | sample MGYA00242614_ERZ504781 | MGnify/ENA primary metagenome ERZ504781 (study PRJEB26092, sample SAMD00036365) | human gut metagenome | host: Homo sapiens | study: EMG produced TPA metagenomics assembly of...
CATTTAGACGAGATTGACGGAATCGTACTGGCATGCAGAGAGAAAATGATGGAGAAAGCAGGAAATGACAGTCTGCAGCTTTAACAAATCAAGCAAGTAGCAAAGCGGATGATTTTATCCGATTGACAATATAGAATGAGGAAGTGAGAAAAATGCCGCAGGAAGTGATTAAAAAGAACCATATGGATGTTGCCTGGCATGAGTATACAGATGAAAATGGGGAAAATGTACCAGTTGTAGATTCCAGCATCGCAGAGAAAGCATCTGTTATCGGACGTGTGGGGATTATGTTTCTCTCATGCGGTACCGGAGCATGGAGAGTGAGAAGTTCCATGAATACACTGGCAGAAGCACTTGGCATTACGTGTACGGCGGATATTGGTCTGATGTCCATTGAATATACATGTTATGACGGAGAAAATGGTTTTACCCAGTCGTTGTGCCTGACTAATACAGGCGTAAATACTTTGAAGTTAAATCGTCTGGAACACTTTATCCGAAACTTTGAAAAAGAAGGAAAACATATGTCAGGAGAACAGCTGCATACATTTCTTGACAATATTGAAAAAACACATGGTTTATATTCCCCGCCTGCACTGGGACTTGCTGCAGCGATCGCATGCTGCGGATTTACATTTCTTCTTGGGGGCGGTCCGATCGAGATGTTCTGTGCATTTGTCGGGGCAGGAATTGGAAATTATCTCCGTTGCAAACTGACCAAACACCATTTTACATTGTTCTTATGTATTGTGTCTTCTGTATCTCTGGCATGTTTTGCATATGCAGGTCTGCTCAAACTTGGAGAAATATTATTTGGTATTTCTGTTCAGCACGAAGCGGGATATATCTGTGCAATGCTCTTTATCATACCGGGATTTCCGTTTATTACCAGTGGTATTGACCTTGCAAAACTGGATATGCGTTCAGGAATAGAACGTCTGACTTATGCTTTGATCGTTATTCTGGTAGCTACTATGTCAGCATGGATCATGGCACTGATCCTGCATTTGAAACCTGTAGATTTTATAAAACTTTCACTGTCAACAGAGCAGTGGATCTTATTCAGGCTTCTTGCAAGTTTCTGCGGAGTGTTTGGATTCTCTATCATGTTTAACAGCCCGGTTCGTCTGTCAGTCGCAGCAGCCGGGATAGGAGCAGTTGCCAATACTCTGAGACTGGAACTGGTAGACCTTGCAAATATTCCTCCTGCTGCAGCCGCATTTATTGGTGCACTTACTGCGGGACTTCTGGCGTCCCTGTTGAAGAATAAAGTCGGATATCCAAGGATATCTGTAACAGTTCCCTCAATCGTTATCATGGTTCCGGGATTATATTTATACAGAGGATTTTATAATCTTGGTATTATGTCATTATCAGTAGCTGCATCCTGGTTTGCGTCTGCGATCCTTATCATTGCAGCGTTGCCATTAGGGCTAATCTTTGCACGTATTCTGACAGATAAAGCTTTCAGATACTGTACTTAACCGAATCAAAAATCAGGGAAATCCCCAACCACTGCTTAAATTGCAAAAAGCAATAAGCAGTGGTTGGGGATTTGTTCGTGCAAGTATCTACTCCAATAGGAAAATGTGAAAATTATATCAAACTAACAAACAATTTTATGCTTCCAAACAAATATTTAAACGAAAAAATTGTTCAGATTTCTGTACAAAAGCTCTTGTCAATTTTTTGACAATGTGTTATCATTAAGACGTCAATTTTGTTAGGAGAAAAGGAGTATTAAGATTATGAGCAGTAAAATTACTATCATTGGAGCCGGCAGCGTCGGATCTACCATCGCGTACACTTTATCAAGCCAGGATATCGCATCTGAAATTGTTCTGATCGATATCAACAAAAGAAAGCAGAAGGTGAAGTTCTGGATATCATCCAGGGAACCTGCTTCAGAGATCCTATCTCTATCATTGCCGGAGACTACGAAGATGCTAGGGATTCTGACATCGTTATCATCACATCCGGTATTGCCCGTAAACCAGGGCAGACAAGACTTGAACTTACACAGACAAATGTAAATATCCTCAAATCTATCACACCGGAGATCGTAAAGGCAGCTCCAAATGCCCTTTATCTGATCGTAAGCAATCCGGTTGATATCATGACTTATGTATTTACAAAGATTTCCGGACTTCCAGAAAACCAGATCCTTGGTTCCGGTACAATTCTTGACTCTGCACGTCTGCGCTGCGGATTATCCGAACATTTCCAGATTGCACAGAGTAATATCCATGCCTATGTATTCGGTGAGCATGGAGATACATCCTTTATTCCGTGGTCTGGTGCCTATATTTCAGGTGTAAGTGTGGATGAATATTACGACCTTGAGAAGAAACTCGGTAAGGATATTGAACCGATTGATAAAGAAGCAATGCTTCAGTATGTACAGAAATCTGGCGGTGAGATCATTTCCAAGAAAGGTGCAACTTTCTATGCAGTATCCTCTTCTGTATGCAAACTTTGCAGCCTTCTTGTATCTTCTTCAGAGTCTATCTCTACAGTATCTACTATGATGCATGGAGAGTACGGAATCGATGATGTATGCCTGAGTACATTAACTCTGGTAGGACCAAATGGTGTACAGGGCAAAGTTCCAATGAGAATGACAAAAGCTGAGATCGAACAGCTTAAGAAGAGTGCAGATGCACTGAAAGAAATTATTGCTCAGATTGACCTTAATTAATAATATATCAGACAAAACATTCAGAAGTACAGGTACAGCCTGTTCTTCTGAATCCATATTACTGTTTACTCCTTTTTAATTATTAGCCAAAATTCTGTACTGTAAGCGGAAACAGACGAATTTTGGCTTACATATATCAAAAGCTAAAAAAATATATAAATAATATTTTTATTAATTTTTTGAAAGATACTATGATTATGAGTAAATAGAAAAGCGGAAGATTTTATCTGCCTGAAAAAGATTAATTTAGATCAGAAGAATTGAGCAATGATGCGTGATAAAAAAATTATCAAAAACCTCTTGTTAAAATGTTGTCAATATGATATAATATTTTTCGGAAATCGAGCTGATACACTCCTTTAATTGCGGAGGAAGGGTGTGCGAACTCTTTTATTTTCTATGTCTCAACAAAGATATAAAAAGTAATTGTATTAGACTTGATTTATATTTTTGTCCATATATTGTTAAAAAAAAGACAAAGACTAGCGACTGTTATTTACGGGCGCTATATATCGGGGCAAATTGCTTTTGGACCCTGATATCATTATTTGAGCAACATGAATTTATCTGAACAACTAAGAAAGGATAATGTTAAGTATGAAGTACAGTTATTATCCGGGTTGACCCTGAGAAACAAGGCGAAAGATCTGGACGAATATGCCAGAGCCAGCGCCAGAGCACTTGGGTTTGAACTGGAAGAGATCGAAGACTGGCAGTGCTGCGGAGGTGTTTATCCTCTGGGAACTGACGAAATTGCTACGAAGCTTTCTTCTGTACGTGCTCTTAATCAGGCCAAAGAAAAGGGCCAGGATCTGGTAACAATCTGCTCTGCCTGTCATCACGTGATCAAACGTGTCAATGATGATATGAAAAATGTGGAGGATATCCGCACCAGAGCAAATAATTACATGCAGCTTGATGAGCCTTATGAAGGCGAGACAACAGTGCTCCATTATCTGGAAGTACTTCGCGACAAAGTCGGTTTCGACAAGCTGAAAGAGAAGGTAGTAAACCCGCTTACAGGAAAGAAAATCGGAGCCTATTACGGATGTCTCTTATTACGTCCGGGCAAGATCATGGCTTTTGATGATCCGGAGAATCCGACAATCATGGAAGATTTCATCCGTGCACTTGGGGCAGAACCGGTAATCTATCCATACAGAAATGAATGCTGCGGCGGTTACATTTCTCTGAAAGAAAAAGATATGTCTCAGAACATGTGTCAGAAAATCGAAGATAGTGCGAAAGGCTTTGGCGCAGATATGCTGATCACAGCCTGTCCATTGTGTAAATATAATTTAAATAAAAACGCTTCCAGCGAACTGCCTGTATATTATTTCACAGAGCTCCTTGCAGAAGCCCTCGGAGTAAAAGAGGAGGTGGCAAAATGAGAAACCAGCATTCAGCAGCAGAAAAGATCAAAGAGATCTCCGGAACCAATCCGCTGAAATGTATGAAATGTGGAAAATGTTCTGCTACCTGCCCATCTTTCAATGAAATGGATATCAAGCCACATCAGTTTGTATCCTATGTTGTAAATGAAGATATCGAAGCACTTGTCAATTCAAAGTCTCTCTGGAAATGCCTTTCCTGCTTCGCCTGTGTAGAGCGTTGTCCAAGAGATGTAAAACCGGGAAAGATCATCGATGCAGCAAGACAGTTAGTTGTTCGTGAAAAAGGCGGCGATTATCTGAAAGCAGATGAGATACCACAGCTTCTTGATCCGGAACTGCCACAGCAGCTTCTGGTAAGTGCATTCAGAAGATACAGGAGGTAAGCCAGCGTGCAGAGAATTGGTGTATTTGTCTGTCATTGCGGAAGTAATATCGCCGCTACGGTAGATGTAAAAAAAGTTGTTGAATTAGCTGCCAAAGAGCCGGGTGTCGTTCATGCAGAAGACTACCAGTACATGTGCTCAGAAGCAGGCCAGGCTAAAATTCAGGAAGCCATTAAAGAGAAAAACCTGACAGGCGTTGTTGTCTGTTCATGCTCTCCACGTATGCATGAGGCAACATTCAGAAAAGCAGCTGAAAGAGCTGGCCTGAATCCATACATGGTGGAGATTGCAAATATCCGTGAGCACTGCTCCTGGATCCACAAGGATATGGAAGAGGCTACAAAGAAAGCTGTGATCCTTGCCAGAGCAGCAATCGCAAAAGTAAACTTAAACACACCTCTTCAGCCAGGAGAGAGCCGTGTTACAAAGAGAGCCCTGATCATCGGCGGCGGTATTGCCGGAATCCAGACAGCCCTGGATATCGCAGATGCAGGATATGAAGTAGATATCGTAGAGAAGACTCCAAGTATCGGTGGAAGAATGTCACAGCTTGATAAAACATTCCCGACACTTGACTGTTCTGCATGTATCCTCACACCTAAGATGGTAGAGGCAGCAGCACATGAGAAGATCAATATCTATACATACAGTGAAGTAGAACATGTCAGCGGTTTCGTAGGTGATTTCACCGTTGATATCAGAAAGAAAGCAAGAAGTGTAAATATGGACAAATGTACAGGCTGCGGTGTCTGCCAGGAAAAATGTCCGTCCAAGAAGATTCCGAACGAATTTAACAGAGGATTAAATAACAGAACTGCTATTTACACTCCATTTGCACAGGCAATCCCGAATGTTCCGGTTATCGACCGTGAGAACTGTCTGAAATTTAAAACAGGAAAATGTGGTGTCTGCTCCAAAGTATGTCAGGCAGGAGCCATTGATTACGATCAGCAGGATGAGATCGTAACACAGAAATACGGTGCAATCGTGGTTGCAACCGGTTTTGACGTGATTCCGCTGGATAAATATGATGAGTACGCTTACAGCCAGAGTAAGGACGTTATCACCTCTCTTGAGCTTGAGCGTATCATGAATGCAGCAGGACCTACAAAGGGTCATCTTGAGAGACTTTCCGATGGAAAAGCTCCGAAAAACATTGTATTTGTACAGTGTGTGGGAAGCCGTTGCTCTGACGACAGAGGAAAGAGCTACTGTTCCAAGATCTGCTGTATGTACACTGCAAAACATGCAATGCTGATCCGTGACAAATACCCGGATACAAATGTAACTGTTTTCTACATTGACGTTCGTACTCCCGGTAAAAACTTCGATGAGTTCTACAGAAGAGCCGTAGAACAGTACGGCGTAAACTACATCAAAGGCCAGGTAGGAAAAGTTATTCCGCAGCCGGACGGAAGCCTTCTTGTACAGGGATCTGACCTGATCGACAACAAACAAATCCTTAAGAAAGCAGATATGGTCGTTCTTGCAACAGCCATTGAACCGAACCCGGATGTTCGTAAGATCGCTACTATGCTTACAGCAAGTATTGATACAAACAACTTCCTCACAGAAGCCCATGCAAAACTCCGTCCTGTAGAATCTCCTACAGCAGGTATCTTCCTTTCCGGTGTATGCCAGGGACCGAAAGATATTCCGGAGACAGTTGCACAGGCCGGTGCTGCAGCAGTTAAGGCAATCGGCCTTCTTGCAAAAGATAAACTGACAACCAACCCATGTACAGCAAAATCCGATGAACTGTTATGTAACGGATGTTCTACATGTGCAAATGTCTGCCCATATGGAGCAATTTCCTATGAGGATAAAGAAGTAAATGACCACGGTATCCGTGAAACAAGAAGAGTAGCCGTTGTAAAATACAGCACTTTGCCAGGGCTGTGGTGCATGTACAGTAGCCTGCCCGTCCGGTGCTATGGATCTGCAGGGCTTTTCCAACAGACAGATTATCGCGGAGGTAGATGCAATATGTCGATAGAAACAAACGAAGAATTCAGACCTAAGATTGTGGCATTCTGTTGTAACTGGTGTAGTTACGCAGGTGCAGACCTTGCAGGAAGCAGCCGTCTTTCTTATCCGGCTGATGTAAAGATCATTCGTGTTCCATGTTCCTGCCGTGTCAATCCAATGTTCATCCTCCGCGCTTTTGAGAAAGGTGCTGACGGTGTGATCATGTGTGGCTGTCATCCTGGAGACTGTCACTACAGTACAGGTAACTACTATGCAAGAAGACGTATGACACTTCTTTTCTCCATGCTGGACTATATCGGTGTGGAAAACGGAAGAACAAGAGTAGAATGGGTTTCCGCTGCTGAAGGTGTGAAATTCTCCCAGACTATGAATGAGTTTGTAGAGAAGATCCATTCACTTGGTAAGAACGTAAGATTGGAGGATTTAAGATGCAGGAGCTGATAAATCGTGCAAAAGAACTGCTTGCTGACGGTACAGTTGCAAGAGTTCTGGGATGGAAAGCCGGAGATCTGCCTTACAATCCGGAACCGGCTTACTTTGAAACAGAAGAATCTCTGAAAGATTTTGTATATAACGGATTCTGCGGTGCAAACTTAAGCAAATATATGATCGAAGCTTCCAAACTGGAAGGCAAGACACTGGTTTGTTTAAAACCATGTGATACATACAGCTTTAATCAGCTGATCAAAGAGCATCGTGTAGACCGTGAGAAAGCTTATATCATTGGTGTTGGATGTAAAGGAAAACTGGATATCGAGAGAATCCGCAAACAGGGAATCAAAGGTATCGAAAGCATTTCCGGTGCAGAGATCACAGATGAGGCAGAAACACTGACTATTCAGACAATCTATGGTGAGAAGACCTGTGCATACAAAGATGCAATGCTTGAAAGATGTCACGTATGTAAAGGAAAAGAACATAAGATTTATGATGAACTTATCGGTGAGTCCAAAGACACAAAAGATGCAGATCGTTTTGCAGAAGTAGAGAAGATCGAAGCAATGAGCCCGGAAGAAAAATTTGCATTCTTCCAGAGCCAGTTAAGCAAATGTATCCGCTGCAATGCCTGCCGTAATGTCTGTCCTGCATGTAGCTGCCGTAAATGTGTATTCGACAGCAATAAGTTTGACAGTGCGCAGAAAGCAAACGTGGACTCTTTCGAAGAGAAGATGTTCCATATCATCCGTGCATTCCATGTGGCAGGAAGATGTACAGACTGCGGCGAATGCAGCAGAGTATGTCCTCAGGGAATTCCGCTTCACCTGTTCAATCGTAAATTTATCAAAGATATTGATACATTCTATGGTGAATATCAGGCAGGAGAGGATTCAACATCCAAGGGACCTCTTACAAACTTTACATTTGAAGATGTTGAGCCGAGTATCGTGGCAGAAAGGGGATAATGTATGTATAAGATAGCAGCAGAGAATCTGCAGGCATTATTCCAGAAGATTGCCGCAGATCAGGATTTATATTTACCGGTCAAAGTCAGTGATCAGGTAAACTTCAAAGCATGGAGCGAAGATGCAGAAGTTTGTCTTGATACTTTAAAAACTGTAAAATCACCAAAAGATGCTTTTTTTCCACAGAGTGAAAACCTCTACACCTGTAAGAAAGAGGAGAAGAATATCTCCATTGAGCCACAGGCATTACAGGAAAAGAACTTTGTTGTGTTCGGAATGAAAGCCTGCGATATCCAGGGTGTAAAAGTACTGGATAACGTATTCTTAAGTGATCCGATCGATACTTTCTATGCAGCCAGAAGAGATCATGGTACGATTGTAGCACTTGCATGCCATGAGCCGGAAGAAAGCTGTTTCTGTAAAGTATTCGGTATTGACTGCGCAGACCCTGTTGCAGATGTTGCAACATGGATGATCGAGGGAGAGCTTTACTGGAAACCTCTTACAGAGAAAGGGGAAGCCCTTACAAAAGCAGTTGCAGAACTTCTCAACGATGCTGACGAAGCAAAAGTAGAAGAAGAGAAAGCTGCGATCCACGCAATCGTAGAGAAGCTTCCGTACTCTAATCTTTCTCTGGAAGGATGGGGACAGGAAGATTACATGGATCGTTTCAATTCTCCTGTATGGGAAGAACTTTATAAACCATGTCTGGCATGTGGTACCTGTACATTTGTATGCCCTACCTGCCAGTGCTATGACATCAAAGATTATGACACAGGACACGGCGTACAGCGTTACCGCTGCTGGGATTCCTGTATGTACTCTGACTTTACCATGATGGCACACGGAAATAACCGTAACAGCCAGATGCAGCGTTTCCGTCAGAGATTCATGCATAAGCTTGTTTACTATCCTGTAAACAATAACGGAATGTTCTCCTGTGTAGGCTGTGGTCGTTGCGTTGAGAAATGCCCGTCATCCTTAAATATCGTAAAAGTCATCAAAGCTTTTGAAAATCAGGGAGGTGAAAAATAATGAGCGAATGTACCTGCCATAAAAACTATACATTAGACACACTGATCCCAAAGGTTGGTGTGATCACAGATATCCGCCAGGAGACACCGGACGTTAAGACCTTCCGCGTAAATGCTCCTGAAGGTGGAAAGCTTTTTGAACATATGCCTGGCCAGTGTGCAATGGTCTGCGCACCAGGTGTAAGTGAAGGTATGTTTTCCATTACTTCTTCACCTACAAATAAAGAATATCAGGAATTCAGTATCAAGAAGTGCGGTGCACTGACCGATTATCTCCACAGCCTTCAGGTTGGAGATGAGATCACAGTCCGTGGACCATACGGAAATCATTTCCCTGTAGAAGATAAATTAAAAGGTAAAAACCTTCTGTTTATCGCAGGTGGTATCGGACTTGCACCTCTTCGTTCTGTTATCAACTATGTACTGGATAACCGTGCAGATTACGGAACAGTAGATATCCTCTATGGTTCCCGTTCCGCAGATGACCTGGTACAGTTAAAAGAAATCCAGGAAGTCTGGATGAAAGCAGAGGGAGTTAATGTTTATCTGACAATCGACCGTGAACAGGAAGGCTGGGACGGACACGTTGGATTCGTTCCTTCTTATCTGAAAGAGATTGGATTCGATACAAACAAAACAGCACTTGTCTGCGGACCGCCGATCATGATCAAGTTCGTTCTTGCAGGACTGGAAGAACTGGGCTTCTCCAGAGAACAGGTTTACACAACTCTGGAGCTTCGTATGAAATGCGGTATCGGTAAATGCGGCCGTTGCAATATCGGTTCCAAATACGTCTGCAAAGACGGTCCGGTATTCAGATGCGACGAGATTGATGAATTACCTGCAGAATATTGATAAGCAATGAGCAGTGCAGAAAGTGATGTGAAGGAATGCGTCATGCTTGCATATAAGCATTCTTTCACAGAACATTCTGTAGGGCGAACGCCCTCAAGCGAGAAGTAGCGTAGCGGATTCGAGCTTGTATGTGCTGCTGACGACAGATGATATATATAGAAAGGACTGGTAATCTCAAATGGAAAAGAATATGGTAAACGTATATTTTTTCGGTAAGAAATACAGCGTACCTGCAGAACTTACAATTATGACTGCCATGGAATATGCCGGTTATACATTAAAGAGAGGATGCGGCTGCAGACACGGATTCTGCGGAGCCTGCGCAACAATCTACAGAATCAAAGGTGAAAACGAGCTGAAAACATGTCTTGCCTGTCAGACACAGGTACAGGAAGGAATGTATGTAGCAAGCATCCCGTTCTTCCCTACAGATAAGAGACTCTACAACATCGAAGACCTGAAACCGAATCAGCAGGTAATGATGGAACTCTATCCGGAAATCTACAGCTGTATCGGATGTAATGCCTGTACAAAAGCATGTACTCAGGACTTAAATGTAATGCAGTACATCGCATATGCACAGAGAGGCGAACTTGAAAAATGTGCAGAGGAATCCTTCGACTGCGTAAGCTGCGGATGCTGTTCTGTAAGATGTCCGGCCGGTATTTCCCATCCGATGGTAGGTCTTCTGGCAAGACGTCTCACAGGTAAATATATCGCGCCTAAGAGCGAACATCTGGAGAAACGTGTAGAAGAAATCCACGAAGGTAAATATGATGATCTGATCGAGCAGATCATGCAGAAACCAATCACAGACATGCAGGAACTTTACAACAACAGAGAAATTGAGAAATAGGGAGGGCGTAAAACATGTATGCACCATATCCAGAAAATATGATGGAATCCATCAAAAAGGTAGAGGCTACAAGAGCACAGCGTATGGCAACAGAGCCAAGACGTCTGACAGCTGAAGAGAAAGACGCTCTTCTTGAGAAATTCCATCCGGATTATAATCCAGACGCGTTTGCAGAAATCAAAGTCGGACCAAACAAAGGACAGAAAGCTCCTCTGGAACTGGCAGAAATGCTTCATTCAACAAGCCGTCTGATCAACGAAAAAATTGACCTTACAAAAATTGATTATGATGTAGATGTACTTGTGATCGGCGGTGGCGGTGCAGGTTCTTCCTGTGCCATTGAAGCACACAATGCAGGTGCAGACGTTATGATCGTTACAAAGCTTCGTATCGGTGATGCCAACACAATGATGGCAGAGGGCGGTATCCAGGCTGCAGACAAAGAGAATGATTCTCCTGTACAGCATTATCTGGACTGCTTCGGCGGCGGTACATTTTGCAGCAAAACCGGAACTGGTAAAGACGACTGGTAATGGAAGCTCCGGATGCCATCAAATGGCTCAATGACCTTGGTGTTGAATTTGATAAAGCAGAAGACGGAACCATGGTTACCACACACGGCGGCGGTACTTCCAGAAAGAGAATGCATGCTGCAAAGGATTATTCCGGATCTGAGATCATGCGTACCATCAGAGATGAAGTTCTGAATCTTAAGATTCCGGTAGTTGAATTTACTTCAGCTGTTGAACTTCTGAAAGATGAAAAAGGACAGGTTGCAGGTGCAGTTCTTCTTAACATGGAAACAGGAGATTATTCTGTTGCAAGAGCCAAAACTGTTGTAATCGCAACAGGTGGTGCAGGAAGAATGCATTATCAGGGATTCCCGACATCTAACCATTATGGCGCAACTGCAGACGGACTTGTACTTGGATATAGAGCTGGTGCTTCCCTTCTTTATCAGGATTCTATCCAGTACCATCCAACAGGAGCAATCTATCCATCACAGATCATGGGTGCTCTGGTAACTGAGAAAGTTCGTTCCGTTGGTGCACAGCTTGTAAATGCAAACGGAGAAGCTTATATTCATCCGCTTGAAACCCGTGACGTAAATGCTTCCGGTGTTATCCGTGAATGCGAAGAAGGCCGCGGCGTAGAAGTTCCAGGCGGACTGAAAGGTGTATGGCTTGACACTCCGATGATCGAGATCCTCGGTGGCGAAGGAACCATCGAAAAGAGAATCCCGGCTATGTTCCGTATGTACATGAACTACGGCATTGATATGAGAAAAGTTCCTATCGTTATTTATCCGACACTTCACTACCAGAACGGTGGTCTTGAGATTAACGGAGACGGATTCACAAAAGAAATTCCGAACCTTTTAGTTGCAGGCGAAGCGGCAGGCGGAATCCACGGAAGAAACAGACTGATGGGTAACTCTCTTCTGGATGTAATCGTATTTGGAAGAAATGCCGGTAAAAAAGCAGCTGCAAAATGCAAGAACGTAGAGCTTGGTGAAATGAACCTCGACCATATCTACAAATATGCAGAAGAACTGGATAAAGCAGGCGTACATACTGATAAGGTATCTCCATTACTGCTTCCAAAATACGCTCGTCACGAACAGCGCTAATAAGATACTCAGAATGTAAAAAAGAGCTCCCGGTATCGATAAGGGATTACCGGTACCGGGAGCCTTTGATATAATGCAAAAGGGATATGTCACCTCCCGGTGAATATCCCCAAATGAAAGAAGGGAGCTTACCAGAATGCGTGAAGTAGAAGTAAGCAGACTTACAGATGTCATCGAAAAACTCTGTATCGAAGCAAATGAACATCTTCCGGAAGACGTAAAATGCGCCATCAAAACATGCCGCGCATGCGAAGACGGAGAGATTGCCAAGGGTGTCCTTGACAACATTATTGAGAATTTTGATATTGCAGATAATGAGAATGTGCCGATCTGCCAGGATACAGGAATGGCATGTGTATTCCTTGAAATCGGACAGGATGTACATTTTGTCGGGGGAAATCTGAACGATGCCATCAATGAAGGTGTACGTCGTGGATATGATAAGGGATATTTAAGAAAATCTGTAGTAAAGGATCCGGTTCGCCGCGGAAACACAGGCGACAATACACCGGCTATGATCTACACAGAAATCGTTCCCGGAGATCAGGTAAAGATCACAGTAGGCCCCAAAGGCTTCGGAAGTGAGAACATGAGCCAGATCCGTATGTTCAAACCATCTGCAGGATTACAGGGAATCAAGGATTTCATCCTTGAAGTAGTAGAGACCGCAGGCCCCAACCCATGTCCGCCAATGGTAGTCGGAGTTGGTATCGGAGGAACCTTTGACAAATGTGCACTTCTTGCAAAGAAAGCACTGATGAGACCTCTGGATACTCAGAACCCGGATCCGTTCTATGCTGATCTTGAGAAGAATGCTGGAAAAGTAACAAGCTTGGAATCGGACCTCAGGGATTTGGCGGAAAGCAACAGCCATCGGCCTGAATATCGAAACAATGCCGACTCATATTGCAGGTATGCCATGTGCAGTTAATATCAACTGCCATGTAACCCGCCATAAATCGGAGGTGATCTGAGATGGAAAGAAAGAAAATTACACTTCCACTTACTAGAGAGCTGGCAAGAACTCTCCATGCAGGTGATCAGGTATTATTAACAGGTACTATTTATACATCACGTGATGCAGGACACAAGAGAATGTGTGAGGCCCTTGCAAAAGGTGAGAAAATTCCATTTGATCCTACAGATGCAACCATCTACTATGTAGGACCAACTCCTGCAAAACCAGGCGCAGTCATTGGCTCCGCGGGCCCTACAACCAGCGGACGTATGGATGCCTATGCACCCACAATGATGTCTGTGGGAGCAAGAGGAATGATCGGAAAAGGTGCCCGCCTTCCGGAAGTAGTAGACGCCATGAAGAAATATGATGGTGTATACTTCGGAGCTATCGGCGGTGCAGGTGCGCTTCTTGCAAAATGCATCAAAAAGGCCGAACTGATCGCCTATGAAGATCTGGGAGCAGAAGCACTTCGTAAATTGTACGTAGAGGATATGCCTCTTGTAGTCATCATTGACTCAGAAGGTAATAATCTGTACGAGATGGGAAAAGCAGAATATCTCAAAGAACACGGAGATAAGTAATTCTGCAGATACATAAAAAAATAACTTCCATATGCTGTAGACATACAGTGTATGGAAGT
>ENA-OQJR01000388-OQJR01000388.1-human-gut-metagenome-genome-assembly--contig:-NODE-388-length-13791-cov-3.029494_pt1 | contig 13791 bp, 12 predicted proteins | sample MGYA00242614_ERZ504781 | MGnify/ENA primary metagenome ERZ504781 (study PRJEB26092, sample SAMD00036365) | human gut metagenome | host: Homo sapiens | study: EMG produced TPA metagenomics assembly of...
GTACACAATTAAAAATCCTAAGATATTTTTTCACGATTTTCATCTCACTTTTCAAGAATATATGCTAAGGTCACTGTGACTGCTATGACAAAAATGATGCACCAGCTTCTCATAGTGCTCTTTTCCTTGTCATGGCTTTTCTGTCTGTCAGAGCCAAATTGCTTATTGCTACAGGAATGCCGGTTTTTATTAAATGTAAATATAATTTTTCTCGTATTTTCAGCAAAATTCTCACATCTTAAAACCGCATAATAAAGGCTCATATTGAGTACTGAAAACAGCGTGAAAAACCACACCGACAGCATCAGTGCATCTGCCCTCTTGAAGAAGCTGCCTTTTATCTGCACATCACTCATCAGTACGACAGCCGGAAACTCTATTTCCGACAGTGAATATTTTCCAAAGTTTCCAAGCAATACTGCATACAATAAAAAAAGAATGCCTGCATATGTGAGTATTGCTTTACTCACACTCCATCGTATCTGTGAGGCAGTGCGCTCCCTTACAAACAGTATATTGAACACGGAAATGGATGCTGCAAACACATAGTATGCGCCCGCAAATATATCCGCTATGCCAAAGTCCACACCGACTCTGTCCTTAATCATCAGATAGTCTAATCTCACATCCGATAGCGCAAACAAAAGCATAGCAGCAAGCGGTATCAGCACAAAGAAAAATACTACCTCGTATACCCTGGCACGGCACTCCACTCCGCCACTTAGCGCATAAGCGCACACTGCCATTATCACAAGAAGTACAACTGTAAATGACTCATCCGGTATAAGGCTGTCACGTATCAGCTTTACAAATATCCATGCAAGAAATGCGGCCTGTGACAGTTCGTATATCACAATAATTAAATCATAAATTAACATTTTTGCATGTGTTGTTTTACCAAAGCTTCTGTCATATATACTTTTCTTCTGTTCTCGTACCTCGCTTACTATCCACATAAATAGCCATGCCATGAAAACACCAAGTGCGATTGAGATAAAACCATACTTTCCCAGTTTCGCCAGATTGTTTGGAAGCACCAGTGTGCCGACTCCAAGTAGATTAAAGACGTATAGTCTGTATAGCTGGCGGGGCGATATGCTTTCATTTTGTGCAAATGTGTAGCTTGTGCTCATATTTTTAGTCATCCTTATTTCCTTTCAGCTTTCTGCACTCCTTTTCCCTTGCAAATACAGGCCGCCTCCATAGTCTGCGAAGCGGAAATCGTATGATACTATCCTTTTCATCCTCGCCGCCTGTCAGCTCGCTGCCCACAAATGGCATCATGTATGGGTAACCACAGCTTTTGAGCTTTGCGAGATGCAAAAGTATCACCATCAGACTTATTAAAAATCCAAAGTATCCAAGCCATGCCGACATAATTATTACAGCGAATTTGAGTATCCTAAATGAAAATGCAAACTCCTCACTCGGTATGGCAAACGAGCAGAGTGCGGTGAAGGCAACCAGGATGACCACTATAGGACTTACTAAATTTGCATCCACTGCTGCCTGTCCGATTATGAGACCTCCGACTATGCCTATCGTGTTTCCCATGGCTCCGGGAAGTCTTATGCCGGCTTCACGAAGCAGCTCAAAGGACAGCTCCATCATTAGTACCTCTATGAGCTGCGGAAACGGGCAGCCGAGTCTGGCTTCATAAAACGCCAGTATGAGAGGTGTCGGCAGTATCTGTGTATGAAAATTTGTGACCGCCAGATAAAGCCCCGGCAATGTAAATGACATGAAGGCAGCCACGTACCTTATCAGCCTGGCAAAGCTTGCCGCTATCGTTCTGTTATAGTAATCATCTGCGGTTTTTAAAAAATTGTTCATGGTGGTTGGCAGTATTATCGCTATCGGTGAATTATCGCACAGCACCACCACCCTTCCCTCTAGGAGAGCATTTACCGCCACATCCGGCCGCTTTGTAGTCTGAAGCTGTGGGAACGGTGAATACCATTTCGCCTCAGCAAACTGTTCAAGAACTCCCGAGTCACCCACATGGTCTATCACATAGCTGTCCAGATTCTTTTCTACTTTCTCTACAAGCCCCGGTTTTACGAGGTCTCTCACATATAGTATGTCCACATTGCTGTGTCCCCGAAGTCCCTTTTTCACCTCCTTGCACTTTAAGCGTGTACTCCTTAGCCTACGCCTGATAAGTGCTGTATTTATCTTTATGGAATCAGCAAAGCCCTCATTGGAGCCTCTTATGACCTTTTCCGAATCAATCTCCTGAATTGACATGGCAGGATATCCCTTGTCCGGAAGCTTGAAGGCATCCGGATAACCATCCACAAAAAATATCACATCTCCTGTCAGCATCATCTGGGCCGCCTCATTAACCGTGTGCAGATGTGCAAATTCAGATAGAGCTGCCTGATTTTTGTCGAGTACTTCCTTAACCTGATCCCGGTCTATTCCCTCAAGGTATGAGGTAAATCGTCCAAATGCACTGTTATTGATACCGGAGCCTTCACATGTCACCTCAATATAAGCAACAAAACACTTTATTGAGGCATCACGCCCCAGATACATCTCCTGCATCTTGATATCTGAGCAGTCAGAATATATCTGCCTGAAGCTTTTTATGTTCTCATCTATGTTTGTGGTCATCTTTAACTCTCCTATATCCTGTCACGTTCTAAATCCCTGATATAGTATGACCATACAAGCTCGCAAATATCCTTGATTACTTATTTTTTGCTATTATCTAAGCCACTAAAAAAGGCCGCCGTTCACACGTCAGTGCAACCGGCAGCCCCTGGTTTTGTTATATTATTTTGTATTTTATTATCTTTGTCTGCTATAATCTTGTTTTATTTCTGTTTTATTTCTTCTCTTCATCCTGCTTTTGTATCACAGCCTTTACGGCAACCGCCTGATTAGCCACATGCGTATGCATTTCTGTAGTCACAAGCTCCATATTTCTTGACTCAAGCGCCCTGTAGATGGCGTCATGCTCCTTCACAAGCATCGGATAATTCTTTGGGTCCTTTAAATACTCCACTCTGTAGCGGTACATCTGCTCGCGGATATTGTTCATCATAGATACAAGCTTCGCATTGTTTGTCGCCTCATAGATAGCATCGTGAAACTTCACATCCTCCTCAGCTATCTTTTTCACATCTCCTGAGTCCATGCTCCTCTTAAACTCATCCTTTATGGTTTTTAGATTCGCAAGCTGCTCATCACTGATTTTCTTACAGGCTATTTTGGCTGCAAGCTCATCAAGAGCCTCTCTCACCTCAAGCACATCCTCCATATCCTTGAGAGTCATCTTGGCAACCTCTGCGCCCTTTCTCGGCATTGTGACTGCAAGCCCCTCCTGCTCAAGCATTCTGATTGCTTCACGTATAGGTGTACGGCTGACTCCAAGCTTTGACGCAAGCTGCAGCTCCATAAGTCTCTCTCCCGGCTTGAGCTCACCCTTTAAAATTGCCTCACGAAGTGTATTAAACACCACATCACGCAGTGGCAGATATGCATCCATATTTAAAGTTAAATTATCAGTCATCAAACTTCTCCTATCTCTTGTATTATCATTCTCACATATAAGAAAAAAGTAACTATAAAGCACCCGCTGTGCTATCCGGATATCACGTTATTTGCGATTATTGTATACAGATGTCAGATACACCTGTCTGGCAAGATGTGAGCTTCTCATGGCTTTGTACGCTTTCTTTGCAGTATCTTCATCGTCAAACAGACCAAAAACCGTCGGACCACTACCGCTCATCATGGCTCCTACCGCGCCATTTGAAAGCATATGCTTCTTTATCTCATCTATCACCGGATAATTTGGTATGGTCACAGTCTCTAAGACATTTCCCATATGCGCTGCGATATCATGCAGATTCTTAGCCTTTATATCATCTATCAGTAGGTCTATATCCGGATGAATTGTCGTATCATCAAGCTTCAGATTCTGGTACACAAATTTTGTGGATACCGAGATGGACGGCTTTGCAATAAGCACCGGACACTTTACCATTGGAGGAAGAGGACTAAGTGCCTCTCCTATGCCCTCGGCCAGCGCCGTGCCTCTCATAATACAGTATGGTACGTCCGCACCTATCTGCACACCTCTTTCCATAAGCTGTCTCTTTGTCAGTCCCAGTGAAAAAAGCCTGTTTACACCTATAAGCATAGCTGCCGCATCAGTACTGCCCCCCGCCATCCCTGCTGCAACAGGAATACGCTTGTCCAGCTTCACTGATACACCGTCAGTTATAGAAAACTCATCCATCAGAAGCTTTGCAGCCTTGTATATGAGATTGTTCTCGTTTACAGGGAGAAAAGACAGATTGGTCTGTATCTGTATGCCCGGCTCCTTTGTCCTTTTGATATCAAGCCTGTCATACAGATGAATGGTCTGCATAATCATGCGGACCTCATGATATCCGTCCTCTCTGCGCCTCACCACATCCAGCCCCAGGTTAATCTTGGCTAATGCTTTTAATGAAATATCGTTATTACTACCCATATTGTATTACCTCTGTTTTTTGTATACAAGGATTATAACACACCCTGCCAAAAGAGCAAATTTAAATATTCTCATTTAATTGTTCATTTTCATTACTTTTCAGATTTTCCACGTATTGCACAAAACACTATATTCACATAGTACATGTTTACTAGATTTAAAAAGTAACCCTCTAACGCACCACAACAAAAAGCCTCACAGCATATCAATAATGCTTGTGGGCTTTTTTAAAAGTTTTCTAAACTCGTATGTACAATTTTTCTATTTCTTTTCCAATATAAATTTGCTAATCAGCTCGTTCATTGTCTCCGCCTGTGCTGAAAGCTCCTCACTTGTTGCTGATGTTTCCTCTGCATTTGCTGAGTTTGACTGTACAACATCTGATATCTGATTAATGCCAGCCTCTGCCTGCTCCATAGCCTTTGCCTGCTCATCTGCAATCTCGCTGAGTTTTTGAGAAGAATCTGCAACTTCCTTCATACCATTGATAACCTTTTCAATAGAAGTACTTACGCGCTCTGCCGCTTCATTACCCTCGTTAGATACCGCAATGGCACTCTCTATAAGCTGACGTGTGTCAACTGCAGCCTTGGCACTCTGCTCTGAAAGACTTCTGATTTGTCCCGCAACAACTGCGAATCCTTTACCTGCCTCACCTGCACGCGCTGCCTCGATAGCTGCATTGAGTGAAAGAAGGTTTGTCTGACTGGCAATATCCTCAATCTCAGAAATGATATTCTCAATCTGCTTAGATGTATCATTGATGCGTCCGATAACATCAACCATGCCCTGCATCTCTGTATGGCTGTGATCTGCTTCCTCAGCATACTCCTGTGCAATCCTGTATGTATCATTGAGCTTCTCAGATGTTTTCTCAACACCGCCTGTGATATCTGCAAATGTAGCCTGAAGCTCCTCAATGGCTGCTGACTGATCCATAGCACCTTCTGCTATTTCCTGTGCTGCCTGAGCAAGGTTGTTAGAACCTGCTGTAACAAGTGATGATATCTCATTGATATGTGACATAACATCATTCATCTGTGTCTTCATCTGACGCATTGCCATGAGAAGTCCAATAAAATCTCCGGTATATTTATCTTCCATGTCTGATGAAACTGTATAATCTCCTTCTGCCATCTTTCCAAGAAGCTTGTCAGAGTCAGATATGATAGTCTTAAGGTCTGCTGCCATGTTTTTCGCAACCCCTACCATATCAGCAATCTCATCTTGTGAATCAACTGCCGGGAATGGAGCCTCAAGATCACCCTGTGCAAATGTACGTAATCTCTGTTTTAACTCATCGAGTGGTTTAGAAATACCAACTGCAACTTCGTCCCCGATTTTCATCGAGATAAAATATGAACTGACAATGATAACAATAACAATACCAAATGCGGCATATGATACTAATGATAATCTCTTGCTTAAATTATCTCCATCTGTTACCTTTGTATCCATAAGGGCAACAAGCTGCTGATATATATCATCATATGCAGGTGCAAGCTCTGCTACTGCTCTCTCCTCGGCTTCCTTCTGTGTCTCAGGATCTGTAGCATTCCTACCTAACTGTCCGATTTCATCATCGAGACTCCAGTATGAGTCGAGCTTACTGTTTATATCATCATATATAGCCTGCTCCTCATCTGTCTTTATAGAGCTTTGCAGCTCTTTCCAGTATTTTTGAAATGATTCCTTTTTAGAATCATGTGTATCAGACATCTTACTTAATGTGTCAGAAGCTGTATAACCGATAAGAGCTCGTGTAGCGCTTCGTGTCTCTGAGAAGGTTACCATAACCTTTCCTATATCTCCCTGTGAAAATCCGTAAAAGGTTAGTGCGCTGGAATATCTCATTGATACAAGAATCATAAGAATACCCGCGATAACCCCCGATGCCGATGCTACAAATGTAGTCAGTCTGAAGCCTTTCTTTAAACGATTTTTGATGCTAAGTGCTTTCCACTTTGACATGTCTAATTTCATGATATTTCCTCCACATGAATAATGATACTTATATACTATTCTTTTATTATACACCTCTCAAAAAATTATACAAGTGCTAAAAAAGGTGGCTGCACGATGCGTGCAGTCACCTTTTCATAATTCATAAATCAGATTTCTTATATAATATTCGTTCCATCACGACACTTTTACATACACATCCGGCTTCTAGCCCTGTACCTGAGTGTCCTCTGTGCCATTCTTCCAGTCATCAAACTTCTTGAGCACTGCATCATAGGTATCCTGGCAAATTGATGGCAGCTTGTCTCCCCAGGCTCCTGTTGCCTGTGAAAAGCCTTTCTTGAATGCATTCAAAAGCTCATCAGCCTTGTCCTTGTCGCCTCCCGACAGTGCCTTTGCAAAGTCAAGAATACGGTCTGAAGTCTTCTCAACGCCCCAGTATCCATCCTCTGCGATGTCCTTTTTGGCCTGCGCTATCGTATCTGCATCTACAGTCAGATTCTCAAACAGACTCTTTAAGCCCTGTGACTTGTCCCAGGTTGAAGCCTGTCCTGTCATGGACTTTCTGACGATCTCGATAAGCTGCTGCTGTCTGGCGTTGGCATCATCCTTAAGTGCCTGTACCAGTGCATCTCTGTCTGCCTTGCTCATCTTCTGGTTTACTGTGCTCTTTGCAGTATCCTTTGAATCATCCTTGCTGTCTGATTTCTCATATACAGCTGCCTCCTCGCTGAAGCCTGCAGTCTTTGCATCCGACTTATCCGTCTTTGCATCCTGCTTCTTTGAAGCGGTATTGGTATTCTTTGTCTGCGCCTCGTCCTTTGCTGTGACACTCTGCGCCGCTACTGCTGAAACTACACTTGAAATAGCATCTAACATCTCTCATCCCTCCCTGGTAATGTGCGTGCGGGAATCCTTTCCCGCTATACTATTATCAACCTGTATAGCGTCTGATATAGCTAAACAGTTTATCTCTTATACTGTGTATCGGCTGTTTTGCGTCTGTTGCTTATAGCTTTAGCCGTTATTTTTTCAGCTTTCTGCCAAATATAAATGTCGAAAAATATATTACCGATGCAATGATCACTATCATCGGGCCTGTTGCCACATTAGTGTAGTATGACACTGCGAGGCCGACTATACCGGAAAATACTGAAAATATCACTGAAAAAAAATGATACTCACGCATATTTTCCGAAATATTCCTTGATGATGCCGCTGGCAGTATAAGCAACGCATTTATGATAAGTATACCTATCCACTTGATGGAGAGCATGACTATTAGTGCGACAAGCACTGCAAACAGATTATCCAGAAGACGCACATGGATACCCTTGCTTTTTGCCACGCTTCTGTGTATACATATGGCGTTGAGCTTATTAAAGCAAAGCACCCAGAATACTATAGTGACCACAAAAATCACAATTAGATAAACTATCTCAGTCTTTGTGATGCTTAGCACATCGCCCACCAGTATACTTGAGTATTTGCTGAAATTGCCGCCCTTTGACAGTATCGCAAGACCTATCGCCACAGAGCACGATGAAAATACCGATATAATGGTATCTGTCGATGCAGTGTTCAGACTGCCTATCTTATTTAAAAGAAGTAGCAAACACTATCGCAAATATCACCATGGCAAGCGAGGTGTCTGCCATGCCGCATACCACTCCGACAGCGATTCCGGTAAGTGCTGAATGTCCGAGTGCATCTGAAAAGTATGCCATCTTTTTGTTTACAATCATGGTTCCCATTATGCCAAAAAGCGGTGTGATGATGAGCACAGCAATAAGGGCATTTCTCATGAAATCATATTGAAGCCAGGAGGTTATATTCATTTGTGCTCCTCCTCTCTCACCCAGGATTCCTCTCCTGTGTAAAAAATTCTCTCAAATTCCCTGCTCTCGAAGACTTCCTTCACAGTCCCCTGCTTTGCAACGGTCTTATCAAGCAGTACAACATGGTCTGCGTACTTTGCAACATAATCCAAATCATGTGATATGAGTATGATTGCAAGGTCATAGTGAGTCTTTAAATAATCCATGGTCTTATAGAAAAGCTCCATGCCGTTTTGGTCTATTCCGGACACCGGCTCATCCAACAGCAGCAGGTTCGGCTCGTCCATGATTGCCATGGAAAGAAGCACTCTCTGCAGCTGTCCTCCCGAGAGGTTGCACACCTGCTTGTCGATGAGCTCCTCAGCCTCAAATACCTCGAGTGTCTCCCTTATCTTTGCCCCTATCTTTTTGCTCTTTGGCAGAAAAACAGGATAATTGTACTGATAGCTTGCTATTAGGTCATACACGCTGACCGGTGTATTTTTCTCGATATTGACAGACTGCGGCACATAGCCGATTTTAAGCTTAGCCATATGTCCGTCCTTAGTATCCTTGAACTCAATCGTACCGGTGTGAGGTATCTCGCCCAGTATCGCCTTTATGAGTGTAGATTTTCCGGCACCGTTTTGGCCTATTATGACATTGAAGGAGCCGCAATGTATGTGCATATTTACATCCTTAAGCACTGTCTGCTCTCCAAAGCTCACTCCAAGGTTATTTATTTTTATGCAATGAAAGCCACATGGCTGTATTATTTTCCGCATATTTTCTCCAATTTTATTTAGTAAATGCCTCTTTGATAAGCTCTATATTGTGCTCCATACCATCAAGATAGCTGTCCTTGTCGTACTCTCCCCTGTTGAGAGGGTCGATATAAACCACATGCACATCTGTCTCTCGCGATACGGTATCTCCCATGCTCTTTCCGTAGAGTTCCTCAGCGAGTATTACCGACACTCCGTCATCCTTTATGGCACCTATTACCTGCTTTATCTCACCTGCGCTGACTGAGCGTTCCTCGTCAAGGTCTAACAGATAGCATGCATTCATGGAAAAATCATCAGCTACATACGCATAGGCCTCATGGAATATGATGATATTCTGTCCATTGGTAAGACTCTTTATGCTATTTATCTTTTCTTCAAGCACTGCAAGCTTTGCATCATATGCTTTTGCATTTGCATAATATTCATCAGCATGCTTTGCATCCTTTTCGGCAAGCCGGGATGCGATTGTCTGAACCATGGTGCGGTAACGCGGCACGCTCATCCATGCATGGGCATTCTCATCACCATGGTCATGATCGTGCGCGCTATCTGATTCTGCGTCTGCTTCGTGGTCATGGTCGTGGTCACTGTCTGCATCATCCTCAGAAAGAAGTGCCACATCCTCACAGGCCTCAACCACATCAAGCTTCGGATACGCCTTTGCCACATCAGACATAAACGACTCTATACCGCCTCCGTTTATTACAAAAACATCGGCAGTGGATAAAAGCTTCATATCCTCCGGTGTGAGCTGAAAATCGTGCAGACAACCGGTCTGTGGCTCGCTTAGATTTTCGAGTCTCACGCCTTCCACCCCATCCACTATGTTTAAAGTGGCAATGTACATAGGATAGAAGGATGTCACGACAGTAAGCATATCATCAGCCTCATCTGTATTTTTGTATTGCCCGAAGCATTTGATGCTCCACCGGCAGCGCCTTTCATACCTGCTGTGTGCTCATATGCCATTACCGCAAGCGTACACACTATCAATATACACAAAAACATAATGCCTACAAATTTGCATTTATTCTTCATATATTAAATATTCGCCTTTCTTTCTATAACTTTATTTCTTTTTATGATTATTAACGCTTTTTTTGCTCTTGGCCTTATCTCTGCGTTCTTTAGTCTTTTTGGCAACCGGCTTTCCGGTCTTCTTCCAGCGCTCCTTTTTGTGTGGCTGGGATGCAGCGGCTCTTTTTGCAGCTGATTTTGCCTCGCGCTTTGCTTCTTCCTCCTGTTTCATGGCAAGAAGCGTCTCCTCGTCAAACACGAGTGAATCTATGAGATTCCAGATTTCGTCCCTGCCTTCCTTTGACATGGACGAAAACGGTATAACTACCGTGCCCGGCTTCACATGAAGCACATCCTTGATAGTCTTTATGTGTGCGGCAATCTGGCTTTTTTTCAATTTATCAGATTTGGTTGCAATGATAATCGGTGCAAAGCCCTGGTTTACCATCCAGTCATACATCATGATATCATTGTCCGATGGCTCATGCCTTATATCTATTAAAAGAAACACTGCCTGAAGCTTTTTGGAGGTGTGAAAATAGTTTTCTATCATCTGTCCCCATTTAGCTTTTATCTCGATATTGGCATTGGCATAGCCATAGCCCGGCAGATCGACCAGATACATGGCGTCATTGACGTTATAAAAATTGATGGTCTGTGTCTTGCCGGGCTGTGAAGAGATCCTGGCAAGTGACTTTCTGTTCATGAGTGCGTTGATCAGTGACGACTTGCCTACATTTGACTTGCCGGCGAATGCCACTTCATTATACTCATTGTCAGGGATTGTGCTTGTAATTCCGCAAACTGTCTCTAAATTAACACTTTTAATTACCATAATCTCTTCCTCATTCTTATTTTACAAATGCTATCTTCTCCACCTGTGAAAATCTCTCCACCGGCACGATTTCCATGCCGTCTGTTATTTCTTTTGAAATCTCCTCCAGGTCCTTTTCATTATCCTTTGGAATACACACTGTTTTTATTCCGATTACTTTGGCTGCAAGCAGCTTTTCCTTGAGTCCTCCTATCGGAAGCACCCTGCCGCGCAGTGTTATCTCGCCTGTCATGGCTACATCTGCCCTGACAGCTCTGTCTGTAATAGCCGAGAGCATGGCTATCGCCATAGTGATACCTGCAGATGGTCCGTCCTTTGGCACTGCGCCCTCCGGGATATGTATATGGATATCATGCTTCGTGTAAAACTCTGCATCAATGCCATATCCTTCGCTTATTGAGCGCACATAGCTAAGTGCCGCCTGTGCCGACTCCTTCATCACGTCGCCAAGCTTACCGGTGAGCACGAGCTCACCCTTGCCCGGCAGCACATTCACCTCAACCTCGAGTGTGACTCCGCCCACGCTGGTCCATGCCAGGCCTCTAACGATTCCAACCTCTGCGCGATCATTTTTCTTCTCCGGACTGTACTTCGGATTGCCCAGATACGTCTTAAGATTGGTCTTTGTAACCTTTACAGCAGCTTCGCTGTCCTTAAAGATTTCCCTGGCAGCCTTGCGGCACAGCTTGCCGATAGTCCTCTCAAGGCTTCTGACTCCGGCCTCTCTGGTGTACAGCCTTATAATATCCTTTAGGGCAGAGTCTGTTATCGTAAGCTGTTCCTTTTTAATTCCGTTTTTGCTCTTTTGCTTCTCAACCAGGTGTTCCTTTGCTATGTGAAATTTCTCATTTTCAGTGTAGCTTGACACCTCAATAAGCTCCATCCTGTCAAGAAGCGGCTTTGGAATGCCTGAAACCTCATTTGCCGTTGCATAAAAAGCACCTCCGACAAATCCACAGGCATCTCAATGTAATGATCCCTGAATCTGCAGTTCTGCTCACTGTCAAGCACCTCGAGAAGAGCGGCTGATGTGTCACCCTTGTAGTCACTTGACACCTTATCTATCTCATCCAACAGCATGAGAGGATTTGAAACGCCTGCCTGTCTTAAGCCATTTACTATACGGCCCGGCATAGCACCGATATATGTCTTTCTGTGTCCACGGATTTCTGCCTCATCACGCACACCACCAAGAGAAATACGCACATATTTCTTCTCCAGTGCAGACGCAATTGAACGGGCTATGCTTGTCTTTCCTGTTCCCGGAGGACCTACAAGACAAATTATAGGACTCTCTCCCTTGCTTGTCAGATTTCTGACTGCCAGAAACTCAAGTATTCTCTCCTTAACATCCTTTAATCCGTAGTGATCATCATCGAGCACCTGTGCTGCATGGTCAAGATCCTTGTTGTCCACAGACATCTTGTTCCACGGAAGCTCAAGTACAGTCTCTATATAGCCTCTCTCAACTGTGCTCTCTGATGAGCTGCTGCTCATATTTCTAAAGCGCTTTATCTCTTTTTTCGTCTTTTCCTTTACGTAGTCAGGCGCATCTAACTCAGATAGCTTTTTCTCATATTCATCAGCCTCCGAGTCAGCATTCTCGCCCAGCTCCTCACGTATCACACCAAGCTGTTCACGAAGCACATACTCCTTCTGATGCTTGTCCACACGAACCTTTACTTTTTTCTGAAGCTCATTCTTTATGGAAATAACCTCCACCTGGGAGAGAAGTAATGATACTATAACCTGATATCTGTCATTGATATCCTCTGCCTCAAGCACCTGCTGCTTAAGCTCATATGACACCGGCAGATTGTTGGTTACATAATCAATGAGCTTTTCAAGATCCTCATACTGATCTATCTGCCTGATAAGCTCCTTGCTGATTTTGCCGACGACTGCCGCATATCTGTGAAAAGCCTCTCTGACTCCGAGAAGCATGGCTTCCCTGAGATCCTCCGGCAGGCTGTCTGCATTACTATCACAATAACAGATTTCTGCCTCAAGGTACTTCTCATTACCGGTAAAGCCAAGCAATGCTGCCCGGCTTATTCCATCTACAAGTATTCTCACAACATCATTCTGTAATCTGACAACCTGCTTTATATCAGCAACAATACCCATCTGATAGAGATCTTCCTGAGTCGGGTCCTCACTGTCCACATTCCTTTGTGTGACAAGATAAATCTTTTGATCCTGCTCCATAGCCTCCTCGACAGCACGAAGGGAGCGCTCTCTGCTGATGTCGAAATGGGCAATCATCCCCGGCAGAATAGTAAGCCCTCTCAGCGCTACTGCAGGCATATTCATAATCTGTTCTTCCACTTATATCTCCTGTATTATTACACAGCCATGCATAACAAACCGCTGTGCAATTTATATTATCCGATGCTGTATCTTTTGTAAAATACCGCCATGTACTTACGATGCCGCTTTTTCCTCGATATATGCCTCAGGCACGCAATCACCATCAAGCTTTAAGTTTTCCTCAACGATATCCTTGTCGATTACACATCTGCTGATGCTCTTGTCTGACGGTATACGATACATAAGGTCAAGCATAACAGCCTCCATGATGGCACGAAGTCCTCTGGCCCCTGTCTTTCTCTCAAGTGCCTTGTCAGCGATGGCATTTACTGCATCGTCTGTGAACTCAAGACCTACTCCGTCAAGCTCAAAAGCTTGGTGTACTGCTTGATAAGCGAGTTCTAGGCTCCTTAAGTATACGGATAAGTGCATCCCTGTCGAGTGCCTCGAGAGAACGGTAATGGTACACGTCCGATAACTCAGGAATCAATCCAAACTTTACAAATCCGTAGTGGAACGTGCATGCTTAAACGCCTCTCCTACATTGAGTCTCTGTACTTTGACTTTACATCTGAA
>ENA-OQJR01000392-OQJR01000392.1-human-gut-metagenome-genome-assembly--contig:-NODE-392-length-13737-cov-2.587803_pt1 | contig 13737 bp, 12 predicted proteins | sample MGYA00242614_ERZ504781 | MGnify/ENA primary metagenome ERZ504781 (study PRJEB26092, sample SAMD00036365) | human gut metagenome | host: Homo sapiens | study: EMG produced TPA metagenomics assembly of...
TCTACGGAGACCATAGCTAGCAGAATGAGTCATACCTGAACATCCGATTGTCTCAACCAGCGCTTCCTGGATGATACCTTCTTTAACATTTAATGTAAGCTTGCAGGCACCCTGCTGTGGTGCACACCAGCCAACACCGTGTGTAAGACCGGAAATGTCTTTGACTTCTTTTGCCTGTACCCATTTAGCTTCTTCTGGGATTGGAGCGGCGCCATGATGAACGCCCTGTGCAACTGGGCACATTTCTTCTACTTCGCGTGAATAAATCATTGTAAAACTCCTTTCAAGTATAGATTAACTTCATGTTGTTATACTCTCCACTGTACAGAACTGCTGAATGAACTGCACAGGATAAAACTCCGATGTCTGCTGAATGACTTCAGAGGAGTATGCCTAACAACCTAGTGTTATTTTCTCACAAAAGTGCTGATTCGTCCAGTCATAAATTGTAAAATTTTTAACCATCTTTGATTTTTTTGTGGTAAAATAGTTCTAATTTCTATTAATGAAGGGATTTCTATTATGACAACAAAGTTACCTGCTTCCTTTCTCCCTGCAAAATTTCAGGTTCTGAGCGGAAGCGCTTTAAAATTAATCGCTATCATCCTGATGCTGATTGACCATACAGGCTTAATGATCCTGTATAATTATCCTGCCACAACCGCAACCCTTTTCAGTTTCGGCGGCGTGGATTACAGCTGGTATCGGATTTTCCGGGATATCGGCAGGGCCGCTTTTCCAATTTTCTGTTTTCTGTTAGTGGAAGGATTTCTGCATACACATAACCGTAAGAAATATGGCCTGAATCTGTTTCTATTTGCATGTATCTCTGAGATTCCATGGAACTTCATGTTTACCAACACCTGGAGATATGAAAAACAGAATGTATTTTTCACCCTGTTTCTGGGATACCTGGCATTCTGTGCCCTGGAATACTTCTGGGATAATCAGAAAATGCAGCTTGTCTGCGTGCTGGCACTGCTGACTGTCTCTGTGTTTCTGAAGGCAGATTACGGATGGCGGGGATTTGTATTCCTGCTGATCATGTACTGGTTCCGCAACGACAAAACCGCCCAGGCGATCATCGGAAGCTGCTGGCTTTACTATGAATGGAAAGCCTGCTTTGCTTTTCTTTCCATTAATATGTACAATGGTGAACGTGGATTTGTAAAAGGAAAATTTCTGAAATATGTTTTTTACTGGTTTTATCCGGTGCACATTACCATTCTGGTAATCCTGAGAAAACTTTTATTTCATATGTAATATCAGGTACAACAAATATCTTCTATATCAGACAGACATAAAAATATAAAAGGGCAGGCTGTATGACTGAAATAATATCCTTCATACAACCTGCCTCTTCTATATTTTCAACTTCTCTTTTCTGCAACTTCTGTTTTTGACTTATAAATGTGATTTGCAGGTACGCAGCCTCTTACTGAGGAAAGTGGATAAATGTTGCAGCAGCGTCCGATCACAGTTCCGGGATTTAATACGGAACCGCATCCCACTTCTACGTTATCTCCAAGCATTGCGCCGAATTTCTTCAGACCTGTTTCAATCTTCTCGTCACCGTCTTTTACAACTACCAGTTTCTTGTCAGATTTTACATTGGAACAGATGGAACCTGCACCCATATGGGATTTGTAGCCGAGAACTGCATCGCCTACATAATTGTAGTGCGGAACCTGTACCTTGTTGAAAAGTACCGCATTCTTTAATTCCGTAGAATTACCTACTACTGCACCCTCACCTATAATTGCTTTTCCGCGTATAAATGCACAGTGGCGTACTTCTGCTTCTTTACCTATGATGACCGGACCGTTGATGCAGGCTGTAGGTGCTACTTTGGCACTCTTGGCGATCCATACATCTTCTGACGGGTGGTCGTATTCTTCTTCACTTAAGGTCTGTCCCAGTTTCAGAATGAAATCTCCGATCTCCGGTAATACTTCCCATGGATATGTTTTTCCTTCAAATAAATCCTTTGCGATTGTTTCGTTCAGATTCAGAAGGTTTGCAATTGTAAAATCTTTTAACATAATATTTTCCTCTTTTCTCTCGCTATGATGACATGTTTTCTTTTATCTGTCACAAATGCACACTACTTTGAAGCAGACGGCTTTCTGCAGGTACGTGATCGTCCCGCTGCGGACGTTGATCTGCCTGTTGTTTTCGCACTGTTTTTTTCAGATGAATCCTTATAATTCACTGCTGCAGCATCAAAGAACTGTCTCAGATATGGCTGGATATTGCTGTCCTCCACCTGTCTGGTGCGAAGGCGCACAAAATGCTCCAGCTTGTCCATATATTCCTGTTCTGTAATACTGCCCTCTGCCACATAATTCAGTCCTTTTTCCCAGCTTGCAGTCAATTCCGGGTTCAGAAGCTGTCTGATGGAGCAGTTTACCACATCAAAGATCATCTCTCCAAGAAGGGTTGGAGTGATCACCTGGGTTTTCTTATTGAGTGCCAGATATTTGATATTGCACAGTTTCTTAAGAATTTCCGCTCTGGTGGCACTGGTTCCGATTCCGCAGCTTTTAATCTGGGCACGAAGCTCTTCGTCCTCGATCAGCTGACCTGCATTCTCCATTGCAAGAATCATAGAACCGGAATTATAACGCTTTGGCGGCGATGTCTCGCCCTCTTTGATACTCAGGCTGTCCACAGAGAGTATATCACCTTTTTTCAGGTTCTGCAATGCGGCAAGAAGTCTGGTATCACATGCCATATCCTCAGCCGAATCATCAGCTTTGTTCCCGCCGTTTTTTCCTGTATCCGGATCTTCCTCTTCACTTCCCTCATTGCCGGCTACGCCGGCTCTGTTCACACTGCTCATGGCATCTGCTGCTTTTCGCTTCGTAAAAGAATTTGTGGCAACTTTTAAGTACCCTTCATCCAGCAGTACTTTAAATGAAGAAAAGAAGCTCTCATTCTGAATTTTTGTCACAAGACTGATCTTCTGATATACTGCAGGCGGATAAAAAATACATACAAACCTTCTGACAATCGTCTCATATACACGCTGCGCAGTAAGAGAAACACTTCTTAATGCATTTAAGCCCTGGCCTGTGGGTACGATTGCATAATGGTCTGTAATCTGTTTATCATTGACATATCTGGTCTTTGCCAGATTTTTGTAATTTCCCTGTTCAATAATGTGCTGTGCAATTTCCGCTGTATGTTCATAATTACGCAGTCCGGAAATATTCTTATAAATCTCCTTTGCTGCCGCAGTAGACAACACACGGGCATCTGTTCTGGGATAAGTGACCAGTTTCTTTTCATACAGTTCCTGTACGATTTTTAATGTCTCATCCGGGCTGATCTTGAACAGCTTGGAGCACACATTCTGAAGCTCCGCTAGGTTAAATAAAAGCGGCGGATTCCTGTTCTCTTTTTTCCGCTCGATTTTCTCTACTGTACATTGCAACGGCTGACTTACCAACAGCTCCTGTATCAGTTTTTCAGCATAGGCTTTCTCTTTAAATCCGTTCTCTTTATACAGATAAGGAGTCTGGAAATATCTGCTGCCTTCCACAGCTCTCCACTCTCCCTCAAAGTTTTCTCCCTCAAGGGCAATGCTGCTGAGTACGCGGTAAAACGGAGTTTTCACAAATGCACGGATCTCTCGCTCTCTTCGCACTACCATTCCAAGTACACAGGTCATAACTCGTCCTACAGAAATGGCCTGATATTTCGTATTTAAATAATTTGACACACTGTTTCCATAACGCAGTGTCAGTACACGGGAAAAATTAATTCCCATGAGATAGTCTTCTTTCGCCCGAAGATAGGCTGAAGCAGAAAGATTGTCATATGCCGACAGATCCTTTGCCTCTCTGATTCCTCTCATAATCTCTTCTTCTGTCTGAGAGTCGATCCAGACCCTCTTTTCTTTTTTTCCATGAACACCTGCCATCTGTGCCACCAGACGGTAAATGTATTCCCCCTCACGTCCGGAGTCGGTACACACGTAAATGGTGTCCACATCCTCACGGTTAAGCAGTCCTTTTACAATCTCAAACTGCTTCTGCACTCCAGGGATCACTTCATATTTAAATTCGCGCGGCAAAAAAGGCAGGGTATCTAAACTCCACCTTTTATATTTGATATCATATTTTTCCGGGTAGCTCATGGTGACCAGGTGTCCCACACACCAGGTCACCACGCTGTCCTGAGATTCCAGGTAGCCATCCCGTCTTTGTCCGTTGATTTTCAAAGCTTTTGCGAATTCCTGTGCCACACTGGGCTTTTCGGCTATGTATAAAGCTTTTGACATATTATTTATCTGCACTCATCTTTCTGAGCGGCCATGCCAGCAACAGGGCACCGCCCACCATATTTCCTAAAGTTACTACTACCATGCTCTTTACCATGGCTCCAAGGGATAATCCAGGTACCAGACAGTATGCGGTAACAAAGATTCCCATGTTTGCGATGCAGTGCTCAAATCCGCTTACAACGAATCCTGAGATACACATAACGATCATCAGGAATCTTCCTGCATCACTCTTTAATTTCATACCACAGAGCACACCAAGACAGACGAAGAAGTTACAGAGTACTGCTCTGAAAAACATCTGTCCGAGCGGAATACTCAATTTGTTTCCGATAAATCCTGCAAAATAATCTGCTGTTCCGGACGCTCCTGCACCTACAAACAACAATGCTAAAATTGCACATCCGACAAAGTTTCCAAGGTAGCTTACGCCCCATACCTTACCTGCCTCTTTCCAGCTCACCTGTTTATCATAGGCTCCGAACGCCATTACCATATTGTTTCCTGTAAAAAGTTCGCCGCCTACGAAGCTGATCAGAAGCACTGCAATGGAGAATACTAATGCCCCCACAAATTTTCCCCATTCAGGCATGGTCTTGGAGAATACGTTTCCAACTACATTACTGTAGATCATGGCCACATCAATAAAAAAACCCGCCATGATTGCACGTATGAAGTACTTGAAAAAGTTGGTATTCACCAGGTTACTCTTGGCTTTCGCCGCATTTGACACTTTCTGTACATCTTCGTAATTCATAACTACACCTCCGCAATGTATTTTATTGAGAACATTATATCACCTGAATATCTGTTTCACAACCGAAATCGTCAAACAATTCAAGAATATTCATCAGATTTGTAGTTACTGTTCACACACCACTATTCCGCGAGGTGTTTTGGCATGAATATGCCAAAATCCCGAGACATACAAGCCAAAATTCCATTGCCGCAGGCAATCTGGAATGAATTTTGGCTACGTTACTGTGAACAGAGTGAACAGTAACGATTTGTAATTATGTTCCATTATATTCGAAGATTTTTATAGCAATTCCATAAACTAATGCATTCAAGACAGTTCGGCAGAGCGCAAAAGACAAGAAAGATCTCCGCAGGCGTGCAGAGCATGTCTGAAAGTAAAGCTGATTTTTTTATTCAAATACAACTGCTTTATCCTGCAATTCTGTTACATATCCGATAACACCGCCAAAGATATCCATACCTGCAAGCTCTTCTGCAAGGGCATTGGCTTCTTCTGCCGGTACTGCAAGCAGAAGTCCGCCGGATGTCTGCGGATCAAATACCAGATCCTCCATCCAGAGTTCCTTAATCTCACTTCGTACTTCATCGCCTGCGAAGTCACGATTTCTGTATGCACCTTCAGGAATCAGCCCCATCTGTGCATATTCTTCAACACCCTCAATGATCGGAAGTTTCTCAGACTGGATCACCAGAGTTTTCCGGCTGCCTTTTGCCATTTCCAGACTGTGACCTGCAAGACTGAATCCTGTTACGTCGGTACAGCTGTGGATCGTGTATTTAGATGCAATCTCTGCTGCATATTTGTTCAGCTTCGCCATGATCTTCTGGACTCTCTCAATTTCTTCCTGAGACGCCATTTCTGCCTTAATGGCAGTGTTAAGGATTCCACAGCCCAGCGGTTTGGTAAGAATAAGGATGTCTCCTTCTTCTGCGCCGTAATTTTTCCACATTTTGTCCGGATGCACATAACCAGTTACACAGAGTCCGTATTTCGGTTCTTTATCATTGATAGTATGCCCGCCTGCAAGGACTGCTCCGGCTTCCATGACCTTATCTGCACCGCCGCGCAGAATCTGCTCCAGTACTTCCGGACCAAGGCAGTTTGGAAATGCTACCACATTTAATGCCAGTTTCGGAACACCGCCCATTGCATAGACATCACTCAGTGCATTGGCTGCCGCGATCTGCCCGTACATATACGGATCATCCACTACCGGCGGAAAAAAGTCTACTGTATGGATCATTGCCAGTTCATCATTAATCTTGTATACTGCTGCATCGTCTGATGTCTCCGGACCTACCAGAAGCATCGGATCTGTAAATTTCGGAAGTTTGCCTACTACCTGCGCCAGAACTTTCGGGCCAATCTTAGCACCGCATCCGGCTGCACTGGCAAGCTGTGTAAGACGCACTTCACTTTTTTTCATTTCATTTCCCATAAGTCAGTTCACCCCAATTGATCTCCATATTCAGAATCTCCTCGTAACTGTTCAATACTTTCGTTACTGTAAACGGAGTGAACAGTAACGTACTTTCACAGCCGACAGACTGCCGAATAGTTACATATCTTCTATAACAAGAGATTCAGTGCTATCATTGTATCATGTTTTCACATATCCGTCAAAATGTGAACCATTTACCATATATCAGGTATTCCTATAAATCTTTCCATTTTATGCAAGAATCCTATAAATCTTTTCATATTCCAGATCCTGTTCCTTCATATAGGAAGCTGTTTCTTCTTCGTTCTGTTCCCCACATTTCCACGCAAGACCACAGGAAGCTGATATTTCTCTTGGCACAGGGATCAGTCTGCCTGTAAATTTGTTTTTCTTACATTCCCTTTCCATGGCAATTGCCTGAGTGGTAGTTTCAAAAGTCACCACTGTTGTCAGAACTTTTTCTTTCATAATCCGTCGTGTCCTCATAAAAAGAGGCACCGTTACCGGCACCTCTTTTATTATTTTCTATAAATTATTTCGCCTGGATATATCCTTTTGCTTTTAAGGTTTCAGCACAGAGAACTGCTCCGCCTGCTGCACCTCTGACTGTATTGTGGGAAAGTCCTACGAATTTCCAGTCATATACGGTGTCTTCACGAAGACGTCCTACAGATACGCCCATGCCATGTTCGAAGTTTACATCCTCTGTAACCTGCGGACGGTTGTCCTCTTCCAGATACTGGATGAACTGCTTCGGAGCACTTGGAAGTTCTAATTCCTGTGGAAGTCCCTTGAACTCTACTAATGCTTTGATAAGCTGCTCTTTAGTAGGGTTCTTACGGAATTTAACGAATACAGCTGCTGTATGTCCGTTCAGTACCGGTACACGGATACACTGGCATGTGATAACCGGTTCTGTAGCAGGTTTGATTACACCGTCTTCTACTTTACCCCAGATTCTTAATGGCTCTTTCTCGCTCTTCTCTTCCTCGCCACCGATGTATGGGATGATGTTTCCAACCATTTCCGGCCAGTCCTTAAATGTCTTACCTGCTCCGGAGATTGCCTGATATGTAGTAGCAACTACTTCATATGGCTCGAACTCTTTCCATGCAGTTAATACAGGAGCATAGCTCTGGATAGAGCAGTTTGGTTTAACAGCGATAAATCCGCGTGTTGTTCCGAGACGTTTCTTCTGGGATTCGATTACATCGAAGTGTTCCGGATTGATTTCCGGCACTACCATCGGTACATCCGGTGTCCATCTGTGAGCACTGTTGTTGGAAACAACCGGTGTCTCTGTCTTAGCATATTCTTCTTCGATCTTCTTGATCTCTTCTTTTGACATATCTACAGCAGAGAATACGAAATCAACTGTTGCAGCAACCTTCTCTACTTCGTTTACGTTCATAACAACAAGATTCTTGACACCCTCCGGCATTGGAGTATCCATTTTCCATCTTCCGCCAACTGCCTCTTCGTATGTCTTTCCTGCACTTCTCGGACTTGCAGCTACAGTTACAACTTCAAACCATGGATGATTCTCAAGCAGAGAGATAAATCTCTGACCTACCATACCTGTAGCACCTAAAATACCGACTCTAAGCTTTTCACTCATAATATCTTTCTCCTCTTTATCTTCTGCCCGCGTCTCTACCCTTGCGCGGACATTTTTATCCAGGTGTCCTTATATTGCGTACATCTGTCTTTCTTGTACATACTATAACAAACCAAAATAAATTGCAAGTCATTTTTTTAATTTTCTTTCCAGATATTTTTTGTTCTCAGCGATCACTTTCTCCATCACGTCAGGTCCCGGTGCACCGATGGTCATACGTTTTTCCACACAGGTTTTCATACTGATTGCTTCGTAAATATCGTTCTCGAATACCGGGCTGATGGCTTTATATTCTTCAAGAGGAAGTTCATCCAGAGAAATCCCTTTATCAATACAGGTAAGCACCAGACGGCCTACAATGCCGTGTGCATCGCGGAAAGGTACTCCATGATTTACCAGATAATCGGCTGCATCTGTAGCGTTTGTAAAGCCATTCTTTGCACTTGCTTCCATATTCTGTTTGTTGAACTGCATAGTGGAGATCATGCCTGTGAAGAGGGCAAGACATCCTTTTACAGTGTCAATGGCATCAAATGTAAGTTCTTTGTCTTCCTGCATATCTTTGTTGTATGCAAGAGGGATTCCCTTCATGGTTGTAAGGATAGATGTTAATGCCCCGTATACACGACCTGTTTTTCCTCTTACAAGTTCTGCGATATCCGGGTTCTTTTTCTGAGGCATGATACTGCTGCCTGTGCTGTAGGCATCGTCTATCTCTACGAAGCGGTATTCATTGGAGTTCCACATAATGATTTCTTCGCAGAAACGGCTCATGTGCATCATAATTGTGGAGAATGCGGACAGCAGTTCAATCACATAGTCTCTATCTGATACAGAGTCCATGCTGTTTCTGGTCGGGCCGTCGAAACCGAGAAGCTGTGCTGTATATTCTCTGTCAAGCGGGTAGGTGGTTCCTGCCAGTGCGCCTGCACCCAGAGGACAGGTGTTCATTCTCTTACGGATATCTGCAAGTCTGCTTCTGTCACGTACAAACATTTCAAAGTATGCACCTACGTGGTGAGCCAGTGTGACCGGCTGCGCTTTCTGGAGGTGTGTGAAGCCTGGCATGTATGTGTGGACATTCTCTTCCATGATCTTCTGAAGTGCTTCGAGAAGTTTCTTTACCAGTTCGTCTGTCTCGTCAATCTCATCTCTTACATAGAGTTTCATGTCAAGGGCTACCTGATCGTTACGGCTTCTTCCTGTGTGAAGTTTCTTGCCTGCATCACCGATTCTGTCGATAAGGTTTGCTTCTACAAAGCTGTGGATATCTTCGTATTCGGATGTGATCTCGAGTTTGCCGGATCTTACATCTGCAAGGATTCCGTCAAGACCTGCTTCGATCTGATCTTTTTCTTCTGATGTCAGGATTCCCTGTCTGGCGAGCATTGCTACGTGTGCTTTGCTGCCTCTGATGTCCTGCTCATAGAATTTCTGGTCAAAAGAGATGGATGCGTTGAAGTTATATACAAGTTTGTCTGTTTCTTTTGTGAAACGTCCGCCCCAAAGCTGTGCCATTGTGTTATTCCTCGTTTCTTCTTTATTTTTGGTATTATTGCTTTTACGTGTTAGTGTAACATATTTTTTCAGTATTGCAAAGTGGTTAGTTGGGAATCATTCGGGAATAGACGCAACCGCAGTAGTTCTGACGGTAGAGGTCGTATTCGTGGGAGAGCTCAATAGAACGTTTGTAGCCGTTCTTTTTCTTGAAGTCAGATGGGAGGTGTTGGACGTGGTAGATTTCTGCCAGTTCTTCTCCGATTTCGTTGATCTTGGCTGCGTTTTTCAGAGGGCTGATGGAAAGGGTGGTGGTAAAATAGTCATAGCCGCCCTCTTCTGCCAGTTTTGCTGCTTCTTCCATGCGGAGGCGGTAGCATTTGAAGCAGCGTTCGCCACCTTCGGGTAGGTCTTCGAGGCCTTTTGCCATCTGGAAGAATTCCTGTGGGTCGTAGTGACCCTCTATCAGTTTGACAGGGTGTTCAAATTCCATGGAGTTTACAAGACGGGTAATTTCATGGACTCGTTTGCGATATTCTTCTTCCGGGTAGATGTTTGGGTTGTAGTAGAATACTGTGATGTTGAAATATTTTGACAGGTATTCCAGTACGTAACTGCTGCAGGGTGCACAGCAGCTGTGGAGAAACAGGCTTGGGATCTTGTTATCTTTTTGCGCCTGATCTATAAGTTTTTCCAGTTCTTTCTGATAGTTTCGTTTATTCAACAGTATTATTATATCCTTTCTGCATCTTCACAAATGCTTTTTATTATCTTTTAATAAAATGCGAATACCTGTTCAGGTATTCTCTATTGTGCCTTCGTAATGATTCTTTGTATTTTTTAACTTCCTGCACTCTCCTATTCGTTCGCCCATTTTTACGATAGTCTCATATCCCTCTTCTGTATTCTCGATCAGATCATAATCAATACGGACTTTTCCCGGCTGGATGAGGAGGATTATTGTGGAACCTCCGAATTCGAAGTTGCCTTTTTCCTGGCCTTTCTTTACTGTGGCAGGATTTTTATGGAGATTTGTGATTTTTCCTACCATCATGGCGCCTACTTCCATCATGAGGATGGTTCCGAATTGTTTTGTTTTCAGCAGAGTGTATTCTCTGGCGTTTTCTTTGTAGATGGGATATACATCGTTTGCTGCAGGATTCACTGTGTGGAAAACGCCGGGCAGAGTTACATTCGCGGATTTTCTTCCATCTGCCACATAGCAGTAATGATGATAGTCATCTACTGTCAGTCTGAAAATCAGCGCATAGCCGCCTGTGTATCTCTCGGCAATTGCCTTATTCTTCAGAAGCTGTCCTGCTGTATATTCTGTATCTTTGATGCTGAAACGTGAGTCTGAGCTGATCCTGTGTACGGAAAGTTTTCCGTCACAGGGGCTGATCAGGATGTTTTCGCGCATATCGATCGGGCGTTCTTCTTTTCGGATGCGCCTTATAAAGAAGTCATTCCATGAAGAGAAGTTCTGTTTTTCGTAAATGCTCAGGTCAATCTTGTTGTTTTTTACAAAATCCGGTACAAATCTGGCAGAAAGTCTGGTGTTAAGCAGGACTCCCGCTGCCTTTGACACGAAAGGTCTGATCAGGAGTTTCAGGCAGAGTCTGCCACCCCGGTCATTATATAAATGCCGTAGGAATTTATCCTGCTCATTCTCTTCAATCGTGATATTTCCTTTTCTGTCAATATACTTCATTCGTATCTTCCCTCCATAAAAGTATAACCGCAGCCTCCCCGTTTCCCGGGAACCGCTGCGGCCAGTCAACAGTTATATTTATTTTATATCAAACGGAACATCTTCGCAAGTGCAAGTGCCACGACTGCAACCAGCAGGATACGTACCGGATTCTGAGGTTTTTTTACCTTGATATCCAGAATAAAAAGCAGTCCCACGATAATCACTGCAATATGTATCACGATCAGGAAATAGAGTCCGCAATATCTTCTCATCAGATAAAGGAACGGCAGGATGATCGCCATGGATGTGATCGGAAGCCCCTGATAATACTGTCTGTTCTCAGAAGTCTCATTCTGTCTCTTTGCTTCTGAAACATTAAAATATGCAAGGCGGATGACAGATGCCACACTGTAAAAAATAAGCGCCCCAATCCCCGCCGGTGTATTCACACCCAGACAGTAACAGATCATTGCCGGAAAAATACCAAAGCAGACCACATCACATAAGGAATCGATCTGAATCCCGAAATTCTTCTCATCATCCGTACGGTTCTTCTTCGTTCTGGCTATCTTTCCGTCAAACATATCACACAGTCCGGAAAGTGCCAGACAGAAAATCGCAACCTTAAAATCCCCCTCCAGAGCCCTGGTAATTCCAAATACGGAAATTCCCAGGCTTATATAAGTCAATATTACCGTATAATCATAAATTCCTAAAAACATATTTTCTCCCCTACTTTTTTCTTGTTCTTTTCTTCCTATTATGAAATACGCCACACAGGTCATCACTGCACTGATAAGCATCTGTGCATAATAGGAAACTTCCTCTGCTGAGCAGCATTGCAGGAGTAATGCTTCTCCGAAAACCGGTGCAAACATCACCAGATAAAGAGACTCACTGATTCCCATTCCTCCGGGTAAAGGCAGCATATCAACAGAGACAGATATGACAGACTGCAAAATCGTAAGGGTTATAATGGAATATCCATGAAATCCCAGCGAACGGTATACCCAGTATGTAACTGTAAATAACAAAATCCTCTGCACCATAGTGATCAGTAACACTTTCAGGATCACCAGCTTGTGACTTGCCCAGAAAGCCGCAGTTTCATGATACTGGTCCATAGACGCTTCCAGTTTCTCAAGCCGGGTTGTCTTTGGCTTAAGGAAACGGAAATGTTCAATAAGTTTCAGACCTTTTACCATGATCCATTTCGCAAGGCCGGGAGCAAATACCAGTATCATCATAAAGGTAACGCAGAACACATTCAGACCCACGCCAAGATAAAACACCCACATATAGTCCCCAAGATAGCCTCTCAGGAAATCACCGCCCAGAAAACAGATCAGAACACCGATCACTACCAGAACTGCCTTGTAGGTGATGGTAACGATCATCAGTATCAGAGTGGTTACCGGAATAGGCAGTTTATCTTTTTTCATGTAAAAGATACTGCATGGGCTGTCCGCCTGATGCAGACGGAGTAATACAGCTGAAAAAAATACCTACAAAGGAGTACAGTGCACAATGAGTCATTTTCACACTGGCTCCAAGTGTTTTCATCATATAAAAAACTGATAACCGATTCGCCGAGGATAAAAAGTACCACGCACACAAGGCTCAGAAGCAGATATCTCCCATCAGCTTCCCTGGCAGTACTGATAATATCCCCGATGTCCTTGCCGCGAAAAACCAGGTACATGGTAAGACCGAAAACGATTACCAGAAATAACAGGTTCAAAACCGTTTGCTTTTACTCATAATATTATTTCTTTCTAAAAAAATTGTCGGTACAGAAACCGCGAACTCCGCTTCACTACAATCTACACACAGGTAAATCACTTCATTATAACACACCCCGCCCCAAAAGCATATCATAAATTATACGAAAATGGAGGTTTGATTATGAATCCGCTTCTGGAAGTAAGGATGTGTGCCTTTCTTACCATAGCTTATCCGGTGAAACGGCTGCCCTTTCTCATATATCTTTTCATCTTATGCCAGAAGAGTTTCTGGCTGTCGTAGGGCCTTCCGGTTGTGGAAAGTCCACTTTGCTGAATCTGATCTGCGGGCTTTTACATGCGGAAAGCGGAACCATTCTTATGAATGGAAAGCCACTGAACAAGGACAGCGCCCGTATTGGCTATATGCTTCAAAAAGACCACCTTCTGGAATGGCGCAGCATCTACCGCAATGTTCTCCTTGGACTGGAAATACAAGGCGAACTCACAAAAGACAATCTTTCCTATGTAGATGAACTGTTAAAGCTTTATGAGCTGGACAAATTCCGTAACAGTCGTCCAAGCCAGCTCTCCGGCGGCATGCGGCAGCGAGCGGCACTGATCCGCACTCTTGTATTAAAACCGGATCTTCTGCTTCTCGACGAACCATTCTCCGCACTTGATTACCAGACACGGCTGAATGTAAGTGATGACATTGGAAA
>ENA-OQJR01000394-OQJR01000394.1-human-gut-metagenome-genome-assembly--contig:-NODE-394-length-13715-cov-4.558066_pt1 | contig 13715 bp, 10 predicted proteins | sample MGYA00242614_ERZ504781 | MGnify/ENA primary metagenome ERZ504781 (study PRJEB26092, sample SAMD00036365) | human gut metagenome | host: Homo sapiens | study: EMG produced TPA metagenomics assembly of...
CAATGGTAGTACCAGCGCGCCGACTCGATTTTGATATGCTTGCGCAGCATAGTAAAGCCGGAGTTCCTTCATGGCGGTTATGTCATGCACCAGCGCTTCATCACTCGGCGCGGTCAGCAAGCCGTCCGGCCAATACCCCTGGTCGAGCACACCCTTGAGGAACACCGGCTTGCCATTGAGATGGAAGCGCGCGATACCCTTCAAATCAGGCTTAATCTCAACCGTGCGGAACGCGCAATACGAGCGCACAATATCTTGCTTTTCCTGCGATTTCGCGGGTTTCTCTTGAATTTCCTGCGATTCTTGCTGCAGCTTTTCCTGCTTTCCCTGCGATTTCGCCGCACCAAATTCCAGCGTCGCCGTCACGTCATACAAATACGGATCGTTCGGCGACCACAAGTGTTCGGCCCGCGTTGCGATTTCCGTGCGCACCTTACGCATGCCAGCCGGCAGCAGTTCGTCCGCGACGATCGTGCCGTCCGCGGGATCGGCTACGACGATATGCAGTTTGGCATTCGGCTTGTCTCCGCCGATTTCTGCGCGAATAAACAATCTGCCGTCGGCGGCGCCCTTCAGCGTAAGCGTCTGCACGTACGCTTCCGGCACGATCTCCATCCACACGCTCTGCCAAATGCCGCTTTGCGCGGTGTACCAAATCCCCTCGCGCTCGATTTTCTGCTTGCCGCGCATTTGCGTGCCCGAATCGTTCGGATCGTACACGCACAACGCAATCTCGAAAGCATCATCGGGATCGACGAATGCCGAAATATCGACGTCAAACGGCAAATATCCCCCGACATGCATCCCTGCAAACTGCCCGTTGATAAAGCAGGCGCACACGTAATCGACCGCTTCGAAATGCAGCATCAAGCGGTTCGCATCGCCGATCTGCCGAACCGCTTCCCCTCCCCCAAGCGTCACGGGATGCACCACCGTGCGATACCAGATCATATTGTCTGGGTAAATCGTCTGATGCACGCCGGAAAGCGCGGATTCCGGGGAGAACGGCACCAAAATCTTGCCGTCGAACGTTTCGGGGATGGCCGCTTCCTTCACTGCCTGCACCGCTTCGTCACGGGTGAGCACAGCCGCGGATTTGCGCCATTTCGAGCCGTTGCCGCTTTCGGGAATGGATACGATCGCGTAATCCCAGAATCCGTTGAGCATGGTGTGATTGCCGCGCACCATGGTTGGGCGCGGATGTTCGTTCAGGATTGGCGTGCGGCCGTTTTCCAGTTTGCGTTCGCCGTCTTTTGCAGGGCAGAACGCCTTGTGGGCGTCGTTGGAAGACAACCATTCGCCGGCGATCTGTTCGCCCCAAGGCGTCCACAACTGCTGCAGCGGCTCTTGGGAACGCATTTTCGTAGGCGCGGCTTTCAGCACTCGCTTGACGTCCAACATAAGAGCCTCCCTGCAGCATCGCATTTCCCTCAACTTCCCCATTGTAACGAGAGGAATGGCAAAGAGAAATAGCGATTGTTACGGATTTTGAAATCGATTCAATCCGGATTGCACTATAGATTTGTAAAATCGTATACAGAAAGTCGAATATTGCGCATTAGATTTACAAGTCGGATTTGCAAAATCAGATATAAAAAGCCGGTGCAAGAACTTCGTAATTCCTTGCACCGGCAATCAGAACAACTCACCTTAGCGGCAAATCAGGCCAAATCAAGCCGAATCCTCAGGTGAATCAGCGAATCAGCCTTCCAGCTTGGCCTTTTCGGCGGCAAGACGGGCCGCCTCGGCCTCACGACGAGCCTTCAGCTCCGAATCGAAGCGAGCGAGCTCCTCTTCAACGGCCTCCGGCGGAATCTTCGCGAAAATCGGATGCGGCTTCGACACTGCAGTGCCGGCCACGATCGGCTCGGAAGCCCACGGATGCACGGTTTCGCCCAGCTTGTAGTCGCCGGTGATGATCGGATACATGAAGCCCGGCTTGTCGAGATCCTCGACCTCTTCCAAGCGTGGCAACGGCGAGAACGTGCCTGTGCCGCCGAGAGCCTCCCACACCTTCTGCGCGGAATGCGGCAGGAACGGGGCCAGCAGGTGGTTCGCGTCGGACACGGCCTGGGCGGCAACATGCAGCACGGTGCCGAGGCGAGCCGGATTGTCCTTGATCTTCCACGGTTCGGTGGCGGAAATGTACTTGTTGATGTCGCCGACCACGCGCATGGCTTCGCTCAGCGCGTTCTTCTGGCGATGGTTCTCGATCAGCGAACCGACCGTGTCGAACGCGGCCTTGGTTTCGCTCAGCAGAGCGCGATCCTCATCGGTCATTTCGCTCTCATCGAGCGCCGGAATCTCACCGAAGTTCTTGTTCATCAGATTGGCCACACGGTTGACGAGGTTGCCCCAGGAAGCGGCAAGCTCCTCGTTGTTGTGGCGCACGAACTCAGCCCATGTGAAGTCGGAATCGGAGCTTTCCGGACCGGCCACGGAAATGTAGTAGCGCACGGCATCCACAGGGTAGCGGGCGAGAATGTCCTTCACATAAATGACGATGCCACGCGAAGACGAGAACTTCTTGCCTTCCATGGTCATGAATTCGGAAGCCACGACCTGCTCCGGCATGTTCAGCGGACCGAGCTTGCCGGTTTCGCCGCCCTTGGAGCCCTGACCGTTGTAGCCGAGCATTTCGGACGGCCAGATCTGGGAGTGGAACGTGATGTTGTCTTTGCCCATGAAGTAGTAGCCCGGGGTTTCCGGATCATTCCACCATGCGCGCCATGCTTCCGGATCGCCCTTGCGGCGAGCCCATTCGATGGATGCCGACAAGTAGCCGATCACCGCGTCAAACCACACGTACAGCTTCTTGTTCGGATTGTCGATCCAGCCGGCAACCGGAACAGGAATGCCCCAGTCGATGTCACGCGTGATGGCACGCGGCTTGACTTCCTTGAACAGGCCGATGGAGAAGTTGATGACGTTGGTACGCCAGCCTTCGCGGGTCTTCAGCCATGCGAGATTGGCTTCGGCGAGCGCCGGCAGGTCGAGGAAGAAGTGTTCGGTTTCCTCGAAGCGCGGGGTTTCGCCGTTGATTTTGGAAACGGGATTGATGAGCTCGTCCGGGTCGAGTTCGTTGCCGCAGGCGTCGCACTGGTCGCCGCGGGCACCGTCGGCACCGCAGATCGGGCAGGTGCCTTCGATGTAACGGTCAGGCAGGGTGCGGCCGGTGGACGGCGAGATGGCGACCTTCTGGGTGCCCTTATAAATGTAGCCGTTGGCGAGGCACTGCTTGAACAGTTCCTGCACCACCTGCTCGTGATTGCCGGTGGTGGTGCGGGTGAACAGGTCGTAGCTCAGGCCGAGATCGCACAGATCCTTGGCGATCACACGGTTGTAACGGTTGGCGAGCTCCTGTGCGCTGACGCCTTCCTTGTCGGCTTCCACCAGGATCGGGGTGCCGTGCTCGTCGGTGCCAGACACCATCAGCACGTCATTGCCCTTCATGCGCTCGTAGCGCGCGTATACGTCGGAGGGCACGCCGAATCCGGCGACGTGACCGATATGGACGGGGGCCGTTGGCATACGGCCATGCAACATTCACCAAAATATGACTCATGGTGCCCGATTATACAAAGCGCCATATCCCGTCATTTTCCATGTACTTCGGTAGTTGGATTTTTATTGGAGGATGGACGTGCGATCATCGATTTCAATCGTTTGAAATAGTTTGCATCATAATTTGCATATCTGCCGATCTATCCACATTGTTGCATTACGTAACAATCATTTTCCACATATCCACAGATTTTCGGGGGCTGGTGGCGCAACGGAATTCGAATCCGCTACGGTACCGTCATGGACACTCCACCACCCCTTCTGGGCAACGATGACCTTCCGGGCCCGATGTGCCTGAACCTGCTGGCCTCATCCGGCGCGCTGTGCAAGCTCGACAGCGCGAACGCCTATTCATGCCACGATTCGGACACGTTGTACGGGCGGTCCTGCATCATCGCGACATTGCTGCCGAGCCGGTCCGTGGCATGTTCACGCACCGCCGCATGGGTTTGGCTAGGCGGCACCTTCCCCGAATCCATCGACATTATCGCGAAAGCCCACTATCGAGCGCTACGTTACGGCCGTAAAATCAACGTTTTCAACCGTCTCGCACCAAACGAACACACCATCAAAGTCGGTCCGATCATCGTGACCACGCCTGTTCGCACCGCATGCGATCTCGCATTGAACTGCACCCCCGAAAGCGAATCGTTGGTTTCCGAAATCATCTGCATGCTCATGCAGGAATTTCATTTCCGCTCCAACGATTGCATGCAAATCATGCAGGAGACGAAGCATATTCGCAACGCGCCACAGGCGCGCAACTACATTCTTGCGATCGACGGAAGAAGCGACGAATATGAGCGCAGCGCATAGCAGGCATAAGGCGCGGCGCGCGACGCACGCCGACAGGATAGGTGCCGACAGAGCAAACGATCCGCAGACTGCTCGGAATCCAAGAAAAACGCAGGCCACGGACGCATCGCGCGACGCATCGGGATGCGCGGAATCTCGCACACCGTGCACAGCGGACGCGCCGCGAACCGCCGCCATACCAGCCCAAACCGCGGCCGAAACCGCTGGTGGATCCGCCGTCTCCCCCAATTCCATTGACGCCGCTGGTGGCGTGCAGTCCGGACACACCGCAGGACGTGCTATGGCATATCGCGGAATACGCGCCGCAACTGCGCAAATGGCTGGTCGCCAATCCTTCCGCAACACCGGCGATGTTGGACTATCTTGCGCAAGTCGGCGGGCCGGACGTGGCCCGCGCCCTGCAAATACTGCTGGAATCGTTGGAATCGTGCGGATCGCAAGCATGCAGCTAACACTTGCGCGACGGGCAATCGCACGATAGGCAATCGCCGGACGGTAACTAATATGGACTCACTGCTTCATCGCAAGAACCGCATTGTAGACCTGCTTGCGATTGGCAAGCGAGCCGTCCGCAAGGGGATGCTCGGCAACGACCTGCGAAATCGCGTCTTTGATGCGCAGATTGTCTTCCTGCGCACGGTCGATCGACAGCACCGCCAAGTCTTCGACGCTCAACGATGCGGGGGCAGCAGCGTCAGCCTCCTCTTCGGAAGCGCCGGCAACGACCAACACCATTTCGCCGCGCGGCGGCTCGTCGATCACGCTCTGGCGAATCTGCGCGATGGTTCCGCGACGGATCTGCTCAAAATCCTTGGTAAGTTCACGGCAAAGCGCCATCTTGCGGTTCGGACCGAACACGTCAAGCAGGTCGGCCATGGAATCGTCGATGCGATGCAGGGTTTCGTAAAACACGATGGTGCGGCGTTCAGAACGCAGGGTACGCAGGTATTGCACGCGTTCGGAATGCTTGCGCGGCAGGAATCCTTCATAGCAGAAGCGGTCGGTGGGCAGTCCTGAAAGGCACAGCGCGTCCAGCACTGCGGACGGGCCGGGAGCGCAGGTGACGGGCAGACCACGTTCGATGGCGCGACGCACGATCGCGAGGCCCGGATCGTTGATGGTCGGCATGCCCGCGTCGGACACGACCAGCACGGTAGCGCCGGTTTCCACCTGATCGAGCAGACCGTCGGACTTGTCTCGCTCGTTGTGATCGTGGTAGGCCACCACGCGGCCGTTCACGTGCACGCCGAGACGGTTGGCGAGCGCGTAGAGACGGCGGGTGTCTTCGGCGGCCACGATGTCGGCGCGTTCCAGGAGCGCAATGAGGCGTGCGGAGGCGTCGGCCGTGTTGCCGATCGGCGTGGCAGCCATCACCACCGTGCCTTGCGGAACGTCGGTTCCGCACACGAGGGCGTCAAGTCCCGTACCAGACTGTTCTGTTCCAGACTGTTCCGCCGCTGTCGGCGATTCTGCCATCTCCGCCGTATTCACCATTTCCCGCAGTTTCCCCGTTACTTCTGCCGTATTCGCACTCAACTCATTCAGTTTCAAGTCCAACGTCTCATTCATGCGTTCCATGCCTTCAGCCTATCCAACGCAAAGGAAAACAGCCCTCCCCGCGTCCTAAACCCCCAATCGCTGGAACAATCCGGACACAAAACAGACCCTCAGCGGGGTGATTCCCCCACCCACTGGAACAATCACCCCGCTTACAGCCCCAGTAACGTCCCAAAACATCCAGACATTGGAACAATCCGGACGCCAACAGGCTTAAAAACGTCCTGATTCTTCCAGTGACTGGAAGAATCCGCCCGCTTACAAGACTAAAAGCGGGCAGATTCCTCCACCGACTGGAAGAATCCGCCCGCAAACGCATGCTTACACCGCGCACACGTACTTACCTCGTGCACATACGTGGCAGCGAATCGGCCTGCGTATGAAGCTGTTGCGCGCGAAAGCGTTGAAATCGCGCGCATACGGCGATTCCGGCAGCGGAGTGCCATATGCGCCCGTGCCGGCAGCGCCCGAATCATTGCCCCAGACCGCCGGATATGTGCCGGTCACGGCATGCACGTCGGAATCCGTATCGGAGGTAATCACATTGCTGGTTTCGTTTTGATGACCGAACATGGAGAATTTTCCGGTCGCCGCATGCAACGCTTCGAGCAGCGCCCGCGATTGCCGATTCAGATTCCCATCAACCGATTGCGCAAGATTTTCCGCCACGATTCACACTCCCTTGTATTTGCCGTATTCGCCTAGTCTTGCATTGCCCCAACCGCTCTCGCATTGCCTTACCGCGGTTTCCACTCTATCTTCCGCGCCATCGAAACACACTTTCGTACCGTCAACATGCGCGATTCGTGTTCAGCGGCCCCACTATTTGATTTGTTGACCTCACGATTCCGTTTTTCGCCGCCTTTTTCAAATCGTGAGGTCACCAAATCAAAATCATGAGGCCCCCAAAAAAACCAAAATCGTGAGGTCACAACGCCAAATCACAATGAGCGATATGCGACATACCGGATATATCGCACACTCTAAAGCCAAACAGCCAAACACCAAACACCAAACACCCCCGAACCAAAATCACCCACCGCAGTTGGCACTTTGCGTCCGTTTGTGCAGATTTGCCAACCGTCGGGCATTACTAAGCGCCGCATTAGAGGGTCGCTGGTAGGCTGACATTGGTTCCGCAAGGCCAACCCACACAAGGCAACCTGAACCACTTAATTTTGGACGTTTAGATGTAAGGTACTCACAGAGAGCATTTCATGGGAATTATCAACTTCTTCATTAATCTGCTCAAGGATCCGCGCACGGCGATCGCCAGCTGGATCTCCATGGGCGTTGCCCCCACGCTTGGTTTCATCTTCCTGATTGTGTTCGTCGAAACCGGCGTCGTGTTTTTCCCGTTCCTGCCGGGCGATTCCCTGCTGTTCGCGGCCGGCTTCTTCGCCGCGCCCGACGCCCAGACCGGCGTTTCCGCACTACCGCTGTTCGCGCTGCTGCCCGTGGTCTGGTGCGCTCCGATCATCGGCGACCAGTGCAACTACTGGATCGGCCACTTCTTCGGCCGTCGCATCATCGAATCCGGCAGAGTCAAGGCTATGACCCCCGAACGCCTCGCCAAAACCGAAGGCATGATCGAAAAGTGGGGCCCGCTCGCCGTGTTCCTCGGCCGTTTCTTCCCGTTCATCCGCACGTTCATGCCGTTCATTTCCGGCATTTCCGGCATGCGTTGGAGCCGTTTCACGCCGTTCTCCGTGCTCGGCGGCCTGTGCTGGTCCACGCTGTTCACGCTGCTCGGCTATTTCTTCGGCGGCATTCCGGCCGTACAGAAGCATTTCGAGCTGGTCATCATTGCGATTCTCGTGCTGTCGCTGATTCCTACGATCGTCGGTCTGCTTAAGGCTAAGTTCGGTAAGAAGAAAGCTTCTACCGAAACCGCAGAAGCCTGATCTTTCGTTTCTCTCCTTTTCTTGGTAAAAATGGCGTCTTTCGATTATTCGGAAGACGCCATTTTCGTATGCTTTTCATAGCAATCATGGCAACACGCGACCATCGGGAATTGCATTAGTACAGACCTCGTACTAGAATCACGAGAGTTGTCTTAAGACATGGGGCCGTAGCTCAGTTGGTAGAGCGCTTCGTTCGCATCGAAGAGGTCGCGGTTTCGACTACCGTCAGCTCCACGAAGCCCGCTGCATTCATTCCACCGCAGCGGGCTTTTTCTTTACCCATGCATGACCCATACATGCCGGTCACCAACCAGCCAATCCTCGCCAAACACCCCCGAACTCATATATCTGCCTTATATATGGCAGATTTCGGAGTTTGACGTGAGCCATCTCGCTTATATATGGCAGACATCCTTGCGCAAACCGCATATAGGGTGCACCCTAAGTAGGGTTTACACCAAAGCACCTGCCATATATAAGCGAGATAGGGCGCAAATTTAGGCTTGAGACGTGCGCTGACGTACGAATGCGTCAAGCGAGGCCGCATCGATGCCCTCGTAGCCCTTGATCGAGGCGAACTGCGGGCCGTTGGAATTGTCGATCTGCATGAACCCGGTCTGGCCGATCGTCGTCGCGCCGGAGGCGACGGCCGAACGCAGGCCCGACATGGAATCCTCAATCGCAATGCAGTACTTCATATCTTCCGGAGCGATGCCCAGGCGACGACCCGCCTCCAAGTACGGTGCCGGAGACGGCTTCTTCTCAACATCATCATCGCCGCACACGTAGCCCGCAAACGCGCCAGCCGGCGCTTGGGCAACCAGATTCTCCGCAAGATGACGCGGCGACGTGGTGACCAGCATCGAAGGAACGCCAGCGTCACGCAGCGCGACAAGCACGTCTTCCACGCCTTCGATCCACGGAATGCGCTCGAATTCCTTTTGGGCGACGTAATCGATCATGCCCTGGCCGATCTCTTCAATCGACAGCTGGCAACCATGCTCCACCATGCGACGGGCCACATCCGGAACCGGCGTGCCCGAACCCTGCCAGGCGAGCTCCTCATCCCAATATCCGCCATGCGCGGCTGCGATTTTCATCTCACCCTCATGCCAATACGGTTCGGAATCGATCAGCGTGCCGTCCATATCCCAAAACACGGCCTTGATCATCAGGTTCGTCTCGGTCATGATGTTCCTTCCTTACGACCGTCGGACGCGGAGCACCGGATTCCCGGACAGCGCCGTCCATCGCGACTTCCACTGCCATTTCAGCAGAGCGGCAAGACGGCAGCATTCGCGAGTTGCGGCAAAACGGCAGACAACAAACAGGCATACAAGCGAGGCAAACGAAAAGCGCCCGGACGGTCCTCCCTCCGAGCGCTTCCCATATCGACGCAATACTTCACGCCTACGTATTCGCAAAATCATCCGATTTTTTTCACGAATTATCGGCAACCCCCATCGCTATAATCCATGAAATTCGAAAATTTCACTTGTATCGGGAGATTTGAAATTTACTCTCCCTGATTTTCACTGTTTTCCACAGCGGTTTCAGCGGCCTTTTCCGCATCTTCCGCCTTCCAGCGAGCGATGCAACGTTCCACGCGCTTGTATCCGATGATCTTCGGATCAAGCCCGGCCTCGCGGAAAATCGCGGCAGGCGAGCCACCTTCGGCATACCTGCGCATGCAATCATCGCGAAACTCCTTGGAGTAACAAATACGATACTGGGTGACCGATTCCACGGCATCCAGAGACCCGAGATACTTGCGGGTCTTAGCTGTGAACGCAACTCTTGGCACTGTACGCTCCTAACCTTTCCTGTTCTCGCCGCATATCTTACCCCCTCCTCCATGATTATTCATGGGCAAAGAGAACCATCTTTCACCGAAGCACCTTGACGACCGGAAGAGTGACAGTTAGAACGCGGATACTCAACATTATTTCCCACAACGACGACATCGTCGCAGGAAGCAATGCATTTGGTAAAACTATATAACAAAACAGGCACATCTGTTGCAAGATATGCCTGTTTTTGAATTTTTTTTCAATGTTTTCTGAAAATCAGTCAATCCCCCAAAGCACGATAGACCTGGAAATCGGCTGAGAAACGGGTTTACCCCTCTCAATCCCCTCGTTTTCGCCTGCGACACCCCCACCGCGCGTGTCGTACGCATCAGCCGCGACACGCGCGGCCTCCACGGACTCGCGCGACGGCAGCTGACGGGCGTCGACCTGAATCTGCCGACGCCACATGCGAGCGCGGCGGGAACGTTCGATTTCCACAATGCCACCGTCCGCATCGGCCGCGAACACGCTGGAACCGGCCGGCCGGCGCAATCGCTCGACTTGCCGGCGCAGCTCGCGGTTCTCCTCTTCCAAGGAAAGGATCCGCGCGATGCCAGCCAGGTTGATGCCTTCTTCCTGACTCAGCTGCTGCGCTTTCGCAAGGCGCGAGATGTCTCGCAGCGAATACCGGCGAGCGCCACCGTCCGTGCGTTGCGGCACCACCAGCCCCAAACGATCGTATTGGCGGAGCGTCTGCGGATGCACGTTGGCGAGTTCGCCGGCGCGACCGACCGTGAACATCGGCAGTTCGATGTCGAAACCAACTTCGTCCGCCCCGTCCAGATCGGCCCTGCCGGCCACGATCGCCATTGCGCACATGTCGTACAGCATTTTGGCCTGCCGCGCCGCACGGGCTTGGGAGGTCCGGGATGCGCGTGCCATGGCAATCAGCGCTCCTTGGCAAGTTCGTCAGCGAAATCGCCGCACTCCTTGTCGAATTCCTTCGCCGCATGCTTGACTTTCAGGCTCGGCTTGTCGGGAATGCGGATTTGCACACGCCCGATCAGATCGCCGTCGCCCTGCCTGTTGGCCACGCCCCTGCCGGAGATGCGCACTTCGGTGCCGCTGGACGAGCCTGCCGGCACTTTGAAGGTGACTTCGTTGCCGTCGATATCCTGTGCGGTCACTTTCGCGCCCGCCACAGCCTGACCGACGGTGATTGGCAGATCCATGATGATGTCACGCTTGCGCAGGCTGAATTTCGGATCTTCGGCAACGTTGATCTGCAGGTACAGATCGCCGTTTTTTCCGCCGTTACGACCCGGCTTGCCCTTGCCTGGAATACGGATTTTCTGCCCGTCACGCACGCCCGCTGGAACATGCGTCTTGAACTTTTTTCCGTCGGCAGACAGTGAAACCGTTGCCCCCTTGACCGACTGGCGGAAAGTCAGATTGATCTTGGAATTGCGGTCTTCGCCATCTTCCGGCTGCGCAGCCTGCTCGTAGCTGCCCCCGTAGGGGTTGCCAGCCCCGGCAGGGCCACCAGCGCCGCCACCGAACATCGAGAAAATATCGTTGATATTCGGATTGCCGCCACCGGTCTGGAAGCGGATGCGCGAGCCGTTGCCGCCCGTGCCATACGCTCCAGCGCCAGCGCCACCGCCGAACATCGAGCCGAAAATGTCGGAGAATGCCCCCGCGTCGAATCCGCCCGCACCGGAGCCGCCGGCGAAGCGCGCGCCGCCCATGCCGAACTGGCGGATGGCGTCGTACTTCTGGCGGTTGTCTTTGTTGCTGAGCACGTCGTACGCTTCGGAGATGTCTTTGAACTTTTCCTCCGCTTCCTTGGTCTTGTTCAGATCAGGATGGTACTTGCGCGCCAGCTTGCGGTACGCTTTGGTAATCTCATCGTCCGTGGCGTCTTTGGAGACACCGAGGACCTTGTAGAAATCCTTGCTCAGCCATTCATTCTCAGCCATGATGTGCCTCCTTTCACGAGGTTGCTGATGTCAAATGCCTGTTGTTGTTGAAATCGCTGTCACTGCGCTAGCTCTGCGGGGACGCCACGACCACGCGAGCCGCGCGAATCACGCGGTCGCCGATGCGGTAGCCGGCTTCCACCACGGTGTCGACGGTTTCCTTCTCGGCCTGCGGATCCGGCTTGTGCAGGATCGCGTCATGCTTGGTCGGGTCGAAATCCTCGCCTTTTTCGCCGAACTTCTCGACGCCGAACTTTTCGAACGCCTTGTCGATTTTGGCGGAAACGGCTTTGAAGGATTCGTCCATTTCGCTGTGTTCGCGAATGCGATCGATGTCATCAAGTGCCGGCAGCAGTGCGGTCAGCACGTCGATGATGCCGTGCTGGCGGAAGCGTTCCTGCTCCTTCTGCGAACGATTGCGGAAGTTGATGAATTCCGCACGCTCGCGCTGAAGGGCTTCCAAGTATTCCGCCGCTTCCTTCTTGGCCTGGCCAAGCGGAGTCAGCGTATCTTCACCATCTTGCGTCGCACCATCCGCAGCATCGCCGTTTTCTTGCGATTCGGAAGATGCTGCGTTCGCTGCAGTTGCTGCAGAATCTGCAGAATCGGAAGTTGCACTTGCTGCAGAATCGCCATTATTCTGCGATTCCTGCGATGCACCGGCTGCAGGGCCGGCCTGCCCGGACAGGTTGTCCATGTCGGGCAGGTCGTTCAGATATTCGTCCTTGTTGAAGTCGGACATGATTACTTGTTGTCCTTGTCGTCATCGTCCACGACTTCGGCGTCAACCACGTCGTCGTCAGCGGGAGCGGAACCGGCGGCACCTGCGGCGCCTGCGGCATCGGCGGCACCCTGCTGTGCGTAGAGGGCCTGGCCGATCTTCTGGGCGGAGGTCATCAGCTCGCTCTGGGCGGACTTGATCTTCTCAATGTCCTCACCCTTCAGGGCTTCCTTGAGCTCGTTGACCTTATCGGTGACTTCCTTGGCCACATCGTCGGAGAGCTTGTCTTTATTGTCGTTGACGAGCTTCTCGGTCTGATAGGCGAAGGATTCGGCCTGGTTGCGGGTTTCGGCGTCTTCCTTGCGCTTCTTGTCTTCGGCTTCGTGAGCTTCGGCTTCCTTGACCATGCGGTCGATTTCGTCCTTGCCCAGGCCGGAACCGCCGGTGATGGTCATGGACTGTTCCTTGCCGGTGCCCTTGTCCTTGGCGGACACGTGCACGATGCCGTTGGCGTCGATATCGAAGGTGACCTCGATCTGCGGAACGCCACGCGGAGCCGGAGCGATGCCGGTCAGCTCGAAGGTGCCCAGCGGCTTGTTGTCGCGAGCGAACTCACGCTCGCCCTGATAGACCTGGATGAGCACGGACGGCTGGTTGTCTTCAGCGGTGGAGAAGACCTCGGAACGCTTGGTCGGAATGGCGGTGTTGCGGTCGATGAGCTTGGTCATGATGCCACCCTTGGTCTCGATGCCGAGGGACAGCGGGGTCACGTCGATGAGCAGCACGTCCTTGCGGTCGCCCTTGATGACGCCGGACTGCACGGCTGCGCCGACGGCCACGACTTCATCCGGGTTCACGGACTGGTTGGCTTCCTTACCGCCGGTAAGCTCCTTGACGAGCTCCTTGACGGCCGGCATACGAGTGGAACCGCCGACGAGCACCACATGGTCGATGTCGGAAACACCGATGCCAGCGTCGTGCAGCACGTTGTTGAACGGGGTGCGGCAGCGGCCCAGCAGGTCGGAGGTCATGCTCTCGAAGTGTGCGCGGGTCAGGGTTTCGTCCAGGTGCACCGGAGTGCCGTCAGGGGTCATGGCCAGGTACTGCATGGAGATGGAGGTGCTCGAGGAGGAGCTCAGCTCCTTCTTGGCCTGCTCTGCGGCTTCCTTCAGGCGCTGCAGGGCGATCTTGTCCTTGCTCAGGTCGATGCCGTACTTGTTCTTGACTTCGCCGACGAGCCAGTCGATGATCTTCTGATCCCAATCGTCGCCGCCCAGGTGGTTGTCGCCGTTGGTGGCCTGCACCTGAATGGTGGAGAAGCCGTCGTCGTCCTTGCCGATTTCCAGCAGGGACACATCGAAGGTGCCGCCGCCGAGGTCGAAGA
>ENA-OQJR01000395-OQJR01000395.1-human-gut-metagenome-genome-assembly--contig:-NODE-395-length-13712-cov-2.972396_pt1 | contig 13712 bp, 10 predicted proteins | sample MGYA00242614_ERZ504781 | MGnify/ENA primary metagenome ERZ504781 (study PRJEB26092, sample SAMD00036365) | human gut metagenome | host: Homo sapiens | study: EMG produced TPA metagenomics assembly of...
GTAGGATTTTAAAAGGTTTTCCTACAAGTTGTTGGTTCGGAAGAGCGATAGACATCCATGAGAAATCAGCACCGACATCAATACCAAGAGAGATGAATAATTCATCAAGATTAAAAATAACTTTGTTTGACATGAGCGATAGCTCCTTTCTGATAGGAATCCATTTCCAATCTGGCAGGTACACAACCTAGCGTATGATTCGGGTATTGCCTTCTGGCTCCAAACCAGCTAAAACATAAAACCCTGCCGAATGGCCGAATTGACTTTTTTGCAGGTATCGGCCACGATAGTGGCGTCCCAAGGGGGGTGAACATTCTTTGTCCTATCCTAAGGGATAATACCTTATGTTTTATCTGGTGTCTATCAGGAACCGTCAGACTTGATAATTATTTGGGATAACATCTGATGAAGGAAAGAACTCCTTCTTCTGTTATCTGATATATCGAAACTTATTAACCAAGTAGTCTTGATTGACTACACCATAATTATACTAGGATATAGAAAATGAAATTTAATTTTAATAAAAAAATGGTTAGCACAATAGTGATATTGATTTTTGGCGTAGCAATTACAGTTGCGGCATTGTCTGCAAAGAATATAGCGCTTGAAAATAAAACAAGCTCAGAAATAGCCACAGAGGCAGTATCAGCTACAGAGATGATATTGGATACAGAAAATACAGAGACTAGTAATGTGGATAAGAATTCTGACGAAAGTTCAACAACTACAAAAGAAACGGGCAAAAGCTTGAAAGATACAAAGAGCTCATCAGAAAACACCGATAATAATGATTCCAGGGATTCATATGAGACTGATATAATGAAAAATGATGAATCAGAAAACACTTCAGACGATGTAAATAAAACAGGTGATAAGATTGATAAAAAATCTGAAATAAACAATTCAGGAGATAGTGGTTCAGGCACAGATGATTCAGATAATGACAATTCAGGAATGAATAATAATAATGAACCGAAATCTGATAACGGAGTGATAGAGCTTCCAATTATACCGATTGACTAATGTGACGTCAGTTGTGATTTTACCTACATTTGAAGAAGAAACGTAAGAGGAGTTAATACAATGGAGGAAGTCGAATGAAGACAAAAAGTTTTTATCATTGGTGTTAAGTGCGGCTATGATATTAGGTGTGGCTGTTCCGGTGGCAGCAGAACCGGTGTCAGCAGGGCAAGGTGTTGAAGCAGAACAGCAGCCAATTGTAGAAAATAGCATTACAAGTGGATATATTCTGAGTGATTTGGATTATAATACACCGGTGTATGAACCGGATGAGGCGGTGCCGTATTCTGATGATTGGGGATATTCTGCAGATGAAACTATAGAGAACAAGTATCCGGCAAATGGAGTCAGTGATATCAAGGCGAAATATCCGTCTGTTCGTAATCAAAATCCTCTTGGCACTTGTTGGGCATTTTCGTCAATAGGTCTTGCAGAGTTTGATCTGATTAATGATGGTGCGTTTGATAAAAATATAGATCTTAGTGAACTGCATCTGGCATATTATGCATATAATTCGCTGTTAGATTCCGCTTGGTGGAACAGTGGGGGACTATGCAAAGTACTATATGAATAATACAAGTGTTCAGTATGGTTATCTCAATCGTGGTGGAAACTATTTGATGGCGGCACGCAGAATGGGACAGTGGTGTGGTCCGGTAAGCGAGAGTGATGTGCCATATAGTAAGGTGGCAAGCAACGGATATACAACAAGCACTATTGATACTTTTCTTAATACAGGGTTATCGGATGAATATGCTTATTCAAAGGATAAGGCACATCTGGAAAATACATACATGATTAATATCAAGGAAAATGCATCAGATGTGAAAAAAGCCATAAAAAAATATGGTGCAGTGGGAATTATGTATAGTCATAATGATACCGGATATCATTATATAAATAACAGTTATAATGATAAAACAGATAACAGAGCAGGTCATGCGGTAATGGCTGTTGGATGGGATGATAACTATTCTAAAGATAATTTCAGAGATGGTGTTAAACCTGAAAAAGATGGTGCATGGCTTATTCGTAATAGTTGGGGAGACGGAACCGGTTCATATTACAATCAGAGTTATTTCTGGATGTCATATGAAACGTTTTCTTTATCCGATACGGCTTGGGTGTTTGATTTTTCTGCTAATGATGGATATGATAACAACTATCAGGTTGATGGAGGATTAAATGTAGCCCGTCAAGAAAGTTATAGGAAATTGGCCAATGTTTTTACTACTCAGACAAAACAGGGAGTATCTTCTGAGGACTTAAAAGCAGTTTCCCTGTCTATTACATCTAAAACGAATGTGAATTATACAATAGAGATCTATACAGATTTAAAAGATAAGACAAAGCCAACCAGCGGAACAAAGCAGGAGACTGCTACTACTACAGGGCAGACAACCTATGCCGGAGTATATACAATTCCACTTAAAGCAGCGGTTAATCTGAAGCCTGGGACAAGCTATTCGGTTGTAGTGACTACTGATATACCTGCCATTGACCTTGAGGCAGCGATGACCGGTGATGTAAATTATAATAATGAAATGGTGTGGGAGAATCATGCGTCAAGTGATAATACGGCAAGCTATTATTTCTATGGGACAGGGTTGGCATATTCCCACAGTTGGAATTATCAGAATATGCATGGTAATTTCTGTATTAAAGCATTTACCGCCAATAATGTAGAAAAAGATTCTGAGAAGCTTGTTGGCAGGAGCCTTACTTTAAAAGACAATATTGATATGAACTACTATATGGAGCTTCCTGAAAGTATCAAATCAAACAGCAACGCATATATCGGAGTTTACGGTGAATAATAGCCAGCCATATAAGGTCAGCGTAAACGATCGCAATCCCTGTTGAGAAAAACGGAAAGGTTATATATAAGTTTGCAATGTCCGCTAAATGCTGCACAGATGTCAGATACGGTTAAAGCCAAAATGGTAGTGGATGGTAATAGTGGAAATGAGTACACTTACAGTGTAAAAGAATATGCCACCGAGCTCCTGTCAAAATCAAACGAGTATCCGGAAGAAACCATTAAGCTGGTGAAGGCACTCTTAAACTATGGAACGGCAGCGCAGAGCTTCTTTAAATATAACACAGGCAAGCCGGCAAATGCTGGTTTGAGCGATACAGATAAAGCTGTCGCAGCGGCTGATTTTGCTGCATATAAGGCTGTTATTAAAACAGATAGTGCAAATAGTCAGAGTAATGGACTGACATATTACGGAAGCTCTCTGATATGTAAGTCTGAGATGACAGTAAGACATTATTTTATGGTGAACGAAGGCTGTGATATAAACAATTACAAGTTCAGCTATGTTAATGCAGATGGCAATGAAGTCAGTCTGACACCTAAAAAGGCTTCAGATGGGGTGTATTGTGTAGATATAAACGGAATAATGGCACGCAACCTGAATTGTAATTATGCATGCAAAGTCATCGAAAAGAATAAGGGCTGTATTTTAGAGCTGGACTATGGTCCGTTCAGCTATTCACAGAAGGTCATTGATAGCGGAAATTCATCTGATGAATTAAAAAATCTGGTGAACGCGCTATATTGGTATTGGTATTATGGATATAGAAATTAAAAAGACTGCATAATTAAAACCACCGCAGAATTTAACACTTTAACTAAGCTAAATTCTGCGGTGGTTTCTTTTGTGCTTATCTGCTTACAATGCTAATCACGGAAGACAAGACCGCCTTTCTGACATATGGGACAAAGTAATTCACTGCTCTCTGATAAAAATATGCTGTCATTTTCTCTTAATAATGACAGTATGATGGTCTATGGCTGGACACTCAAGATTATAAATAATTGTATTTTACAGGGTAATCCGCTATATTAGATATAAGTGTAACGGATTATTTTAGTTCTGCAGAAAGAGATGCAGGATGGTAGGTAAGAAATTATAGATTCGGGTGAAGTGAATTTTTATGCAATTTTACCACTTTAACGCATTAAAATTTAATATTTTTTTATAAAATGTGCAAAATATAACAAAAAGTACTGGACAAAATGTCCTATACGAGGTAAAATGCATATATGTAATCAAACAGCACATTTGAAGGTTGTGCAGATAGTATTGTGTATATTTTACGAATTGGGGGGATTTTTCATGAGAATATATCATGCTAAGGATTATGCAGATATGAGCAGAAAGGCTGCAAATATCGTATCGGCACAGGTGATTATGAAGCCTAATTGTGTATTGGGACTGGCTACAGGCTCTACACCTATCGGCTTGTATAAGCAGCTCGTTGAGTGGTTCAAGAAGGGGGATTTGGACTTCTCAGAGGTTATGACGGTGAATCTTGATGAGTACAAGGGATTAAGCCGTGAGAATGACCAGAGCTACTATTATTTTATGCATCAGAATTTGTTTGATCATGTGAATATTCCGGTTGAGAATACTCACCTGCCAAACGGCATGGAGCCGGATTCACAGAAGGAGTGCAAGCGCTATACAGAGCTGATTCAGTCTCTTGGCGGTGTTGATTTACAGCTTCTTGGTATCGGACACAATGGTCATATCGGTTTTAATGAGCCGGGCGAGTCTTTTGACAAGCAGGTACACTGTGTGAATCTTACAGAGTCTACTATTGAGGCTAATAAGCGCTTTTTTGCATCGGCTGATGATGTTCCGAAGCAGGCTTATACAATGGGCATCAAGACCATCATGCAGGCTAAGAAGATTCTTATTGTTGCAAGTGGTGAGGATAAGGCAGAGATTGTTCACAAGGCTTTCTTTGGACCGATTACACCACAGGTGCCGGCTTCTGTATTGCAGCTGCACAATGATGTTACGCTTGTAGCGGATGAGGCTGCATTGAGTTGTTTGTAGATGTTTTTTAGTTGAGAAGGTGCATGTATATGATAATAAAAAATGCAAGGGTATTTACAGAGGATGGCAGCTTCATGCAAGGCGATGTTGTCGTTAAGGATGGCCGTTTTGACAGTGTTTTGGAGAGAACAGCTGACACGGACGCGGCTAATGACAGCGAATCGCAGGAGATTATAGATGCATCAGGTCTTATCATGATACCGGGTCTTGTGGATATTCATTTTCATGGATGCAAGGGAGCTGATATGTGTGACGGTACCACAGAGGCACTTGATGTGATTACAGCATACGAGGCTTCTGTCGGAGTGACGAGCGTGTGTCCGGCTACTATGACCATTCAAAGGGATGAGCTTTTGAGTGTCATGAAAAATGCCGGTGATTATAATTATCATGGTGGTGCACATCTTGTAGGTATCAATATGGAGGGGCCTTTTATCAGTCCTTCTAAAAAGGGCGCACAGGCGGCAGAGAATATCATGCGATGTGATTATGATTATTTCTGTGAGCTTCAGGATGCGGCCCAGGGCTTGATAAAGCTTGTAGATATCGCTCCGGAGGAGCCGGGCGCGATGGATTTTATAGACAGGGTAAGAGGAAGTGTTGTGGTTTCAATAGCACACACAGCGGCTGATTATGACACCGCAGTAGAGGCTATTGAGCATGGTGCAAGCCATGCTACACATTTGTATAATGCGATGCCACCGCTTCATCACAGGAATCCGGGAGTTATCGGGGCTGTGAGAGATTCAGAAAAGTGTCATGCAGAGCTCATTTGTGACGGTGTGCATATTCACCCGTCGGTTATCAGGGCGACATTTGCCATGTTTGGTGCGAAGCGCATGATTTTAATAAGTGACAGCATGAGAGCCACAGGGCTTGAGGATGGTGAGTATACACTCGGTGGACAGGCAGTGACGGTCAGAGGTCCGCTTGCTACACTCCATGATGGGACAATTGCAGGCTCGGCAACCAATCTGATGGATTGTATGCGTTTCACAGTAAGGCAGGCAGGTATTCCGCTTGAGGAGGCTATTATGTGTGCTACAGCCAATCCGGCTAAGGAGATTGGCATCTATGATGAAGCAGGCAGCATTTCTGCAGGAAAGAGAGCAGATTTTGTGCTTCTCAATGATGATTTGGATATTGTGAGTGTGTATATCGACGGAAAGGAGATATCATGTTAGGTTTTTTTAAGAATAAATCAAAGGGAAAGGTGATCTGTTCTCCGTGCAACGGTAGAGTGGTTCCTATTACAGAGGTTCCGGATCCTACATTTTCTGAGAAGATATTGGGAGACGGCGTGGCCGTGATTCCTTCTGAGGGTCAGGTTTTACGCTCGGCGGATGGTGAGGTGACAGCTGTATTTGATACGTTGCATGCTTTTACCATGACGACCACTCAGGGAGTCGAGCTGCTTTTGCACATTGGTCTGGATACAGTGGTACTAAAGGGGGCTCCTTTTACATCACATATTTCCGTTGGTGATCAGGTGAAGAAGGGCGACCTTTTGATGGAGGCTGACCTGGAGCAGATTAAGGCAGCAGATCTTAATGTCATTACTCCGGTTTTAATTGGCAACACTGCTGATTATAGTGAGATAAAGATGCTCAAAGAGGGTGATGTATCCGCCGGTGATGAGATTTTAAGTCTCGCGTAGATTTGAATATAATTATATAATAATAACGAACTTTATTGGAGTATCTCCAGTTTAGTATACATAATGTAAAGGAGGGGAAATTTATGAAATTTCTTTAAAAACTGGGTAAAGCTTTAATGCTTCCCGTAGCAGTACTTCCTATCTGTGGTATCCTCATGGGTATTGGATATTATTTATGTCCTGCAACCATGCAGGGTGGTGACATCGAGGGTGTACGTAATTTAATAGGTCTGTTTTTAGTTAAAGCAGGGGGCGCTTTGATTGACAACATGGCCATCCTTTTTGTAATCGGCGTTGGTGTCGGTATGTCGGAAAAGAACGACGGTACCGGCGGTATTGCAGCTTTAGCTTCATGGCTGATGATGACAACACTCCTGTCTACAGACTTTGTTACAAAAATCATGCCATCTATCGCTGACAGCGCTACAAAGACACTTGCATTCGACAAGATTGCAAACCCATTTATCGGTATCTTAGCCGGTGTTATTGGTTCTTTGTGTTACAACAGATTTAAGGATACAAAGCTTCCTGACTGGCTGTCATTCTTCAGCGGCAAGCGTTGCGTAGCAATTATCGCAGGTGTTGTTTCAATCCTTGTATCTGTAGTATTACTGTTTGTATGGCCATTACTTTTCGGTGCTCTTGTAGCTATCGGTAAAGCAATCGTTGGTTTTGACGTAGTCGGCGCAGGTATCTATGCATTCCTGAACCGTCTGTTAATCCCTACAGGATTACACCACGCATTAAACAACGTATTCTGGTTCGATACTATCGGACTTGGAGACCTCTCTCATTTCTGGAATGGCGAGACATCAAAGGATGTTTCATGGAGCCTCGGAATGTACATGTCAGGTTTCTTCCCATGTATGATGTTTGGTATTCCTGGTGCAGCACTTGCCATGGTTAAGTGTGCAAAGCCTGCTAAGAAAAAGGCTGCCATCGGTATCCTTGCTTCTGCAGCTATCTGTGCATTCATCTGTGGTGTTACAGAGCCTTTCGAGTTTGCATTTATGTTCCTTGCTCCTGTTCTCTATGTGATTTATGCTTTACTTTATGGTATTTTCACAATGGTTACAGTAGCTCTTGGATTTAGAGCAGGCTTCTCATTCTCAGCCGGTGCGATGGATTTATTATTCTCATCTTCACTTCCGGCTGCAGCAAGGACATGGCTCATCATTCCTCTTGGAATCGCAGCTTTTATCGTATTCTACATTGTATTCTATTTCGCTATCAAGAAATGGAATCTTAAGACCCCTGGTAGAGAGGACGATGATGTCGAGGCAGAGAAGAAGGCAGTGCTTTCTAACAATGACTACACAGCAGTAGCAAAGACTATTCTTGAGGGCTGCGGTGGCAAAGACAATATTGCAAGCATTGACAACTGCATCACAAGACTCAGACTTGAGGTTAAGGATATCACTCAGGTTGATGACAAGAAGATTAAATCTGCAGGTGTTGCAGGCGTTATGAAGCCTGGCAAGAATTCTGTTCAGGTTATTATCGGAACCAAGGTTCAGTTTGTTGCGGATGAGTTTTCTAAGCTTTGCGAGTAGATTTGTTCTGCAATATAGCAGTGTTGATTCACATTAGGTGATTCACATAATTTCATAATACATGATTAAAAGCCACACCGGGTGTTATGCCTGGGGTGGCGTTTTTTGAGTTCGGGCCGTAAGCCCCGCCCGGTCGTGGTGCACACGGAAATGTATAGCTTTACAGCAAGGGTTGAAAAACAAACAAATGTTTGCTATAATAAATGAAGCGAGGAAATAAAAGTATATTAGGTTTAGTAATTTAAGTATTCATTTAATTTATTGTAATTAGGGAAAATCCAATATCAATCGATTGATAGAAAGAGTGATTTTATATGAACATATGGCTAAAGTTAAGGAAAACAGCAGCAATTGCACTATGTGAGTTACTTGCAATTGCTACAATTTTTACAGGCTGTGCCTCCACTGATTTATCCGGCACTGAAGGTGCCGGGCATGCCGCAGGAGCTGTAGTGGCAGGTGAGGATTCTTCCGGTGCTTTAGGCAGCAAGGATAAAGTGGATGGGCCACAGGAGGATCTTGTAAACAACAATTCCTACGTTTCCCTCGATGCGATTCCGGCATATGATGGCAAGGCATACGTGGCTGTCAACAATAATGAGCCTTTTTTTACGGATAGCGATATGACTACCACTGCTTTTGAAAATTACAGTGATTTGGATTCACTTGGCAGATGCGGTGTGGCTTATGCCAATATCTGCAAGGATATTATGCCGACTGAGGAGCGTGGCAAGATAGGCATGATAAAGCCATCAGGCTGGCATACGGTGAAGTATGATGTGATAAAGGACAGGTATTTATATAATCGCTGTCATCTTATTGGCTATCAGCTTGCCGGCGAGAATGCCAATCCGAAGAATCTTATTACCGGTACGAGATACCTGAATGTGGAGGGGATGCTTCCGTTTGAGAATCTGGTAGCGGATTATGTAAACAATACAGGCAATCATGTACTCTACAGAGTGACTCCGATGTTTTCGGGCAGCAATCTAGTTGCAAACGGCGTTCTCATAGAGGCAAAGTCGGTTGAGGATAACGGTGGCGGCATACTTTTTAATGTCTATTGCTATAATGTGCAGCCCGGAGTCGGAATAAACTATGAGAATGGTGACAGCTGGCTGGATGGCACCACAGGAAGTGCATCATCAGGCTCAGATAGCTCAGCAGCAGAAAATAGCGCTGCAGATTCTTCAAACAGCGAGACGATGGTTCATATCACTGCAACCGGCAAGAAATATCACCGTGCGGGCTGTCGGACCTTGAAAAAGAGTGACACAGAGGTAACGCTTGATGAAGCAAAATCCATGGGCTTGTCTCCGTGTGGCATCTGCAATCCGCCGCAGTAGATGTGCATTAGCATTTGTAACCGTTCACAGCAGATGCTCGTTATCTTTGCAGTCCGTATAATTACCATAAACCCTTGACGATTGCAAAACCGAAAAGTATAATAGAATAGCTAATGAATTCAATATTTTAATATAGATGGAGGACCAAATGGCACTGAGCAAAAAGCCGGTCAACGGCATGAAGGATATACTACCTGCAGAGATGGAAATCCGTGATTATGTGACAAGCGTGATCAAGGATACATACAGAAGCTTCGGATTTACACCGATAGAGACACCATGCATGGAGAATATAGCAAATCTCACAAGCAAGCAGGGCGGAGAAAATGAAAAGCTGATCTTCAAGGTAATGAAGAGAGGCGAGAAGCTGAATCTGGAGACAGCAAAGGAAGAGTCGGATGTAGTAGACTTTGGAATGCGCTATGACCTTACAGTGCCACTTTCAAGATATTATTCAAACAATGCCAACAACCTGCCATCGCCGTTTAAGGCACTTCAGATGGGCAGTGTGTGGAGAGCAGACAGACCTCAGAGAGGCCGCTACAGACAGTTTACACAGTGTGATATAGATATACTCGGAGAGCCAAGCAATCTGGCAGAGATAGAGCTGATTACAGCAACCACTACCACAATCGGCAGACTCGGCTTCGAGAACTTTGAGATAAGAATCAACGAGAGAAGAATCCTAAAGGCAATGGCTGCTTACAGTGGTTTTGCTGAGGAGGACTACGACAGCGTATTTATCACACTCGATAAGATGGACAAGATAGGAGTGGAAGGCGTTGCAAGTGAGCTTGCACAGGATGGCTATCCACAGGAAAATATTGACAAATATCTTGATTTGTTCAAGCTTTTGGAGCAGACAAGGGATGTCACTGAGGGTGTAAATATACTTTCAGAAAAGCTCGGTGAATATTTAGACGAAGAAGTGGTTACAAATATGACAGAGATAGCTACTGCTGTCAATGCCACAAAGGGAGCAAAGTTTGAGCTCGTATTTGACCCTACACTTGTTCGTGGAATGAGCTACTACACAGGAACTATTTTTGAGATATCAATGCCTGAGCTTGGCGCAGCCTGTGGCGGTGGCGGACGATATGACAAGATGATTGGAAAGTTCACCGGAAATGATGTACCTGCCTGTGGTTTTTCAATCGGTTTTGAGAGAATTATCCTGCTTCTCATGGAGAGCGGCTTCAAGATTCCTGAGAGTCCAAAGAAGGTGGTTTATCTGGTTGAGAAGAAATATCCGGCAGACAAGCTTGTTGATGTCATGAACCAGGCAAAAGACGCAAGAGCAAACGGACAGCAGGTGCTTGTTGTGCGCATGAACAAGAACAAGAAATTCCAGAAGGAGCAGCTTATGAAAGAGGGCTACGAGGAGTTTGTTGAGTTCTTTAACAGATAGAAATCTGATAAGCAGCAGATTAGCTGTGCAGCAGCGGTACCAGACAGACATTAGAATAAATATATAGTAGAAATATAAGGAGCATAAAATGGCAGAATCAATGCAGGGCTTACATAGAAGCCATAGATGTACAGAGGTATCAAATGCCAATATCGGTGAGAAGGTCACCGTCATGGGCTGGGTACAGAAGAGAAGAAATTTAGGAAGTCTCATTTTCGTAGATTTAAGGGACAGAAGCGGAATACTTCAGATAGTATTCGGTGAGGAAAATGTAGGTGCAGAGGGCTTTGAAAAGGCAGGCACCTTAAGAAGTGAGTTCGTCATCGCAGTTGAGGGAATTGTTCAGAAGAGAACAGCTGCTGTCAATGAGAACTTAAAGACAGGTGATATCGAGGTTATCGCTACATCAATCAGAGTGCTTTCAGAGGCACAGACACCTCCATTCCATATTGAGGAGAATTCAAAGACCAGCGAGGACATCAGACTTAAATACCGTTATCTGGATCTTCGCCGCCCTGATATCCAGAGAAATCTCATGCTCAGAAGCAATGTGCTTCGCGTGATGCGTGACTTTATGGCAAACGAGGGCTTTTTGGAGATAGAGACACCAATCCTTTGCAAGTCTACACCGGAGGGCGCCAGAGACTATCTCGTGCCAAGCCGTATACACCACGGACATTTTTATGCGCTTCCACAGTCACCACAGCTCTTTAAGCAGCTTCTGATGGCTTCAGGCTATGACAGATATTTCCAGATTGCACGATGCTTCCGTGACGAGGATCTGCGTGCAGACAGACAGCCTGAGTTTACACAGGCAGATATGGAGCTTTCATTTGTAGATATCGATGATGTAATCGAGGTAAATGAGAGACTGTTAAAGCACCTTTTTAAAGAGGTCATAAATGTGGATGTTGAGATTCCGTTTAAGCGTATGCCTTGGCAGGAGGCTATGGACAGATTTGGTTCTGACAAGCCTGATACACGCTTTGGTATGGAGCTTTGCGATGTTTCGGATGTGGTAAAGGACTGTGGCTTTGGAGTATTCACAGGAGCTCTTGAAAACGGTGGCTCTGTCCGCGGTATCAATGTAGAGGGACAGGCAAAGATGCCTCGTAAGAAGATTGACAAGCTTGTAGAGCACGCAAAGGGCTGTGGAGCAAAGGGACTTGCTTATCTGTGCATCAATGAGGATGGCACATACAAGTCATCATTTGCCAAGTTTATGACAGAAGCTGAGCTTGATGCACTTGTTGCAAAGATGAACGGAAAGCCGGGAGATTTACTCCTTTTCGCAGCAGACAAGAATAAAATAGTATGGAATGTACTTGGAGCGCTTCGTCTCATGCTCGGAGCTGAGCTTGGCCTGATTGATGAGAACAAGTACAATTTCCTCTGGGTAACAGAGTTCCCACTCCTTGAGTGGTCTGATGAGGAAAACAGATTTATGGCAATGCATCATCCATTCACTATGCCTATGGAGGAGGATTGGGACAAGATAGACTCAGATCCGGGCGCAGTTCGTGCAAAGGCATATGATATCGTACTCAATGGTACAGAGCTCGGTGAGGTTCAGTGCGTATCCATCAGGATGACATCCAGGAGAAGATGTTTGAGGTGCTTGGCTTCACAAAGGAGCGTGCACATGAGCAGTTTGGATTCCTGCTTGATGCATTCTCATATGGCGTACCGCCACACGCAGGACTTGCCTTCGGTGTTGACCGTATCTGCATGCATATGCTGCATACAGACAATATCAAGGAGGTTATTGCATTCCCTAAGGTAAAGGATGCTTCGGACCTCATGTCAGAGGCACCCGGAACTGTAGATCCAAAGCAGCTTGAGGAGCTTGGAATAGCTGTAGCTGCAGAGGAAGATGAGGAATAACACTATAATATGAATTTGAAAAAAAATATTTTCAATGCGATTACCATAATACTGCTCGCCGCACTTATTGCGGGGGCAGTATTGCTTAATAATAGGATAAAAAAGCTCGAGACACAGATGTCATATACCTCAGACAACACATCGGTGATACTTTCCGATGTGCAGACCATGCAGGATGATATCAAGTCCACCCTTGAGGAGGAGGCCAGCCTCATAACAGACTGGGATATTTCCTTAAAAAGTGCAGACTTTACCGATAAGACATACACAGTCTCTGTCTCGGTGGTGCCAAAGGAGTACACAGAGGATACAAAAACCAGTGTATTTTTCGGTACAAACGAGATACCGCTCGAGCTAGACGGCATCAAGTATACGGGTGAGGCCACACTTCCGCTGTCAGATGACTATGCAGGCAATGTGACATTTCTGTTTGTTGACGGAAATAAGAGAAGCACAGAGGTGCTCGATAAGTTTGAAGGTGTGACATCAGTGTTCAAAAATGTAGCATCCGGCATACTTGCCGATAAACCAACCTTTGACAATGGCAGCATAAAGCTTGGCACGGATGTAGATGTAGCGGTCATGGGAAATGATTACTTTGACTTTAACAGTGTGCAGCTCGTAGTTGCAAGCTCAGATACAGAGCTAAAGACATACGATATCAGACAGCTGTTGGCAGAAAACGGCACGGACAGTGCAGACTCTGCAGACACAGACTCCATCACATCCGCCTTAAGCCGGAAGGATGATGCCAAAAAAGATGGTTCAAAGAATAACACGGAAAATGATACCTCTGATGCCTCAAAAGAGGACGACGGTAAGCTCCATAGCCTCGAAGGCACAGTCAAAATCGAAGACTTAATCCCTGTCACAGCTGCAAGCAATATCAAAATATATGTCAAAGCAGTATCGGCACAGGGCTACACCTTCACATATGACCTGTTCGAGGGTACCGTAAATCAGGACATCACAGACTTTGAAACCACAGCCGAC
>ENA-OQJR01000396-OQJR01000396.1-human-gut-metagenome-genome-assembly--contig:-NODE-396-length-13703-cov-2.905495_pt1 | contig 13703 bp, 12 predicted proteins | sample MGYA00242614_ERZ504781 | MGnify/ENA primary metagenome ERZ504781 (study PRJEB26092, sample SAMD00036365) | human gut metagenome | host: Homo sapiens | study: EMG produced TPA metagenomics assembly of...
GCCGCACGCACCTGTTCCAGAAATGCAACGGCAGCTTCCTCGCTGTCCGCAAATGACAACGCCGCAATGAAGCGGCTCTTCTTTTCTTCGTATTCTCCTGTGGCCGTGCCATGGATGGTGCGGTAATCCTCACTGTGGTTCCTCCTGCATGTATTCAAAACAAGTATAACATAAATCGTCCGTTGTGCAACCACTGCCGCATACGTTTTTGTATCAAGGCCAGCTCCCGGTACCGCTGCCCGCATGTCCTCTGCCAGAAAAAAGCGCAGCAAAAAATCGGCTGAGCCCTGCGGCCCAGCCGATTTTTCTGAAGAAAGCATATGATTACGATGATTACTTGGTAAAGAGCTGGATCCACTGATGGCCCCAAGTGCTGGAGCTGTTGTAGTAGTAGCCAACACCCATTGCACGAGCTTCGGGATCCAGAATATTTGCGCGATGGCCTTCGGAGTTCATCCAGGCATTCACGACTTCTTCAGGAGAAACGCTGCCCCATGCGGCATTCTCGCCAGCAGCGGCATCCGTCACGCCGTACTCGCTGAGAACAGTGTACCACTTGGTACCATTGGGACGAACGTGAGAATTGACGGTTGCGATCTCTTCGGCGCGCTGCTGAGCAGCTGCGGTGAGCTTTGCATCGCCCATGACCAGGGGCTGCAGGCCGTACTTTGCACGCTCGGCATTGACCAGATTCAGAACTTCCTGACGGTAGTTGCTGGTGTAAGAGTTTTCGGGGCAAGAGAAGATCAGCACCCAGTAGTTGTTGTAAACGCCGCCTTCGTAGTGGCCCACACTCATGGTGGTCACATCCGCATTCAGCATGCGCTCACGTGCGAAATCAATGTTCATCCACTGATCCACCGCTGCATCGGGGGTAGAAACGCCAGCTATGTAGTTTTCGCCAACGGACGCATCGTTGATACCATTCTCGGCGAAGATGGTAAAATCGCGCTGGCCATTGGGACGAACGTAGGAATAAGAAGAGGCCAGTTCCTTAGCGCGCTCCTGAGCGGCACTGTTGTGGTTGCTGTCGCCCAGCTGAACGGGCTTCAGGCCAGCCTTTGCGCGCTCGTTGTTTACGCGGCACAGGAACTCGTTCTGATAAGCTTCGTCCTGAAAGCTGATGTAGGAATTTTCTTCTTCGATGGAGGCAGAAACCGAAGCCTCAGCTGCGTTTGCAGTAACGGGCTTGAGAGATGCAGCACCAAAAACCACAGCCAAAGTCATAGCTGCTGCTGCGATATTCTTCAGGGTGCGCATCTCGAGTTTCATAAGACATCCTCCGTAAGCTTTTGTATATAAAAGCTTTTTTGCATTCATGTGAATGCGTACTGCAACACATTTGCAACTCTTCCGTTTCAAATGTGTTGCTTTTGTGCAACAAAAGTATCACAATAGCATCTCATCATCAAGGGGTTTCTGTCGATTTTTTGAGAGAAAATGCAAAAAATCAAAATTTCCCGTTCCGAAAACGTTTCACAAGCGCAACAGATTCATCCAAGATCCCGTGAATTTGTTACGTCCGTGTTGCGCTTCACCGTTTTCAGGATTGTTTCGTCACACTTAACGTGTTGCATTTTATTTTTCTTACACCTTTTCTGCAGTGCTTTTCATGCATTTTTCTGTATGTTTACTCGCTTATATGCATATTTCAAAGTGTAACAGACTTTTGTGTGCGCTTTTCCGTTCCACTCCCCTCCCATCCCGCAGCCCTTTTCTGGGCTGCAGCCGGTCTTTGGCTGTACTTTCTGCAACAAAAAACAGCACAGGCAGCCTTTTCAGGGCCATCTGTGCTGTGCCGTATTCCTTACATAAAAAAGAAGAGCGGCTCCGAAGAGCCGCCCTCCCACAATTCAGGCTATGCTATAAAAAGATCTCGCGTCAGTCGATCACTGAGCAGCCTTTGCTGCCTCGATCTGCTTGATCAGTTCGGGAACCACCTTGAACAGGTCGCCCACGATGCCGTAGTCGGCAACACCGAAGATGGGTGCGCCCTCATTCTTGTTGACAGCGATGATGCACTCGGAGTCCTGCATACCAGCGGTGTGCTGGATAGCGCCGGAGATGCCCAGAGCAACATAGATCTTGGGATGCACGGTCTTGCCGGTCTGACCAACCTGATGGTCAGCAGTCATCCAGCCTGCATCGGTGACGGCACGGGAAGCACCCACAACGCCGCCGCCCAGAGCAGCTGCCAGCTGCTCAGCCAGCTCAATGCCCTTCTGGACATCCTTGCTGATGCCGCGGCCGACAGAGACGATCACGTCTGCGCCGATCAGATCGACCAGCTTCTCAGCGGCCTTCTCAACGCTCAGGACCTCGGTCTTGATGTCCTCAGCAGCCAGAGCGAATGCGGGCTTCACGATCTGGCAGGCATCAGCCTTGGCCTGATCGAAGGGAGCCTTCTTCATAACGCCGGGACGCACGGTGGACATCTGCGGACGGAAGCGGGGGCAGATGATGGTAGCCATCAGATGGCCGCCGAATGCAGGACGGGTCATCTTCAGGTTGCGGTCTTCCATATCGAACTTCTGCTTGGACAGGTCGATGGTGGAGCTCTCCTTCAGGAAATCGATGTACTTTGCAGTGTCGATGTCCAGATGGGTAGCATCAGCGGTCAGGCCGGTGTGCAGACGAGCTGCGCAGCGGGGGCCCAGATCGCGGCCGATGTTGGTTGCACCGATCAGCAGGACTTCGGGCTTGTACTCGTTGACCATGTCGCACACGACCTTAGCGTATGCATCGGTGGTGTAATCCTTCAGCAGGGGGCTGTCGCAGACCATGACCTTATCAGCGCCATAGCCGCCCAGTTCCTTGGCAATGCCTTCCACGTTGTCGCCCAGCAGCAGACCGGTGACCTCGCAGCCCAGCTCATCAGCCAGCTTGCGGGCCTCGCTCACCAGCTCGAAATCAGTGGACATCAGTGCGCCCTGGCGCTGCTCGCAGAAGACCCATACGCCCTTGTATTCGTTAAAATCAGCCATTGTAATCCTATGCTCCTTTCATCAGATCAGGTGCTTCTTGGCCAGGATACCAGCCAGCTGTGCGGCAGTATCGTCGCCCTTGAGCATGGTGCCTGCGCCCTTCTGCGGAGGAGTGAAGGACTTAAAGACGTTCGTCGGAGAACCCTTCAGACCGATGGTATCGACCTCGATCAGCGGATCGTCCTTCAGTGCGTTGTAATCGAACACTTCCATCGGCTTGTCGTAGCAGGTGAAGATGCCGTTCACGCTCATGTAACGGGGCTGGTTCAGCTCCTTGATGCAGGTCAGCAGGCAGGGAGTCTGCACCTTGACCATCATGTAGCCGTCCTCCAGCATACGCTTCACGGTCAGGGTGTTGCCATCCTTCTGGATGTCAGCCACATAGGTGACCTGAGGCAGGTGCAGCTTCTCAGCGATCTGAGGACCGACCTGAGCGGTATCACCATCAATTGCCTGACGGCCGCAGAACACAACGTCCTCGGGGCCGACACCGATCTTGTTGACGGCAGCAGCCAGGATCTGGCTGGTTGCAAAGGTATCGGAGCCGCCGAACTCACGGCCGGAGACCAGAACAGCCTTATCAGCGCCGCGGGCCAGCAGCTCACGCAGCATGCCTTCTGCCGGCGGGGGACCCATGGTAACAACAACGACTTCGCAGCCGGTAGCGTCCTTGAGCTTCAGAGCAGCCTCCAGAGCGTTCAGGTCATCAGGGTTGGTGATGGTAGCCATCGAAGCACGGTCCAGAGTGCCATCGGGCTTGACGGACACCTTGCCGGAGGTATCAGGAACCTGCTTTACACAAACAATTGCTTTCATTGTAACTCTTGCCTCCCTTACTTCAGCAGCGCGCCGGAAATGACCATCATCTGCACTTCGCTGGTGCCCTCGTAGATCTCAGTGATCTTGGCATCACGCATCATGCGCTCGATGGGATAGTCACGGGTGTAGCCGTAACCGCCGAACAGCTGCAGGCAGCGGCGGGTCACATCGCTTGCGGTGCGGGCTGCAATCAGCTTTGCCTGAGCAGCCTCGACGCTGTAGCGGACCTTCTTGCCGTCCATAGCCTCCTGCTTCTTCAGAGCAGCGGCGTAAACCAGATACTTTGCAGCCTCAACGCGGGCCTTCATCTCAGCCAGCTCGAACTGAGTGTTCTGGAATGCGGAAATGCTGCGGCCGAACTGCTTGCGCTCCTTGACGTAAGCAACGGTCTCCTCCAGAGCGCCCTCGGCGATGCCCAGAGCCTGAGAAGCAATGCCGATACGGCCACCGTCCAGAGTAGCCATAGCCAGCTGGAAGCCGCGGCCACGCACACCCAGCATACGGTCAGCAGGGATGCGGCAGTCCTCGAAAATCAGCTCGCAGGTGGAAGAACCGCGGATGCCCATCTTGTCCTCAGCCTTACCGACGGAGAAGCCCGGGTCGGTGCGCTCCACGATAAAGGCGGAGCACTGCTTGGTGGGACGGCCCTTCTTGTCAGGCACGATATCGGTGACAGCAATAACGATAAAGACGTTTGCGTAGCCGGCGTTGGTGATGAAGATCTTGGAACCGTTCAGGATCCAATCACCGGTCTCGGGGTCCTGCTTTGCAAAGGTCTGCTGACCCTGTGCATCGGTGCCGGCACCCGGCTCGGTCAGGCCGAAAGCACCCAGCCACTCGCCGCTGCACAGCTTCGGCAGATACTTTGCCTTCTGCTCGGGAGTACCATTTTCATAAATAGGAGCAGCACACAGGCTGGTGTGAGCAGAGACGATGACACCGGTGGTGCCGCAGACCTTGCTCAGCTCTTCCACTGCCATGACGTAGGACAGCACATCGCCGCCTGCACCGCCGACCTCAGTCGGGAAATAAATGCCCATCATGCCGAGCTTGCCCATCTTTTCGACGGTCTCTTTGGGGAAGTACTCTTCCGCATCAACCTTCTTTGCCAGGGGCTTGACTTCGTTCTCAGCAAACTCACGGTACATTTTCTGTACCATCTGCTGCTGCTTGGACAGAGTAAAATCCATCGCTATATCCTCCTAACGGGTCTTTTTCATTTACCGGAATTGCCCGGTGCAAACAAATTCCTCCCGGCCGCTTTTCCACGGTCGGGAGAAACGTTTATCAGAATTTACAGCTGGTCAACAGGGGTCTTGGTGCGGTCTGCGTTGTAAACGTAGAAGCCCTTGCCGCTCTTGCAGCCCAGGTTGCCGCCGCGGACCATCTTACGGATCAGCGGGCATGCACGGTACTTGCTGTCGCCGGTCTCCTTGTACAGCACATCCATGATGGCCAGGCAGATATCCAGGCCGATGAAGTCGCCCAGCTCCAGGGGGACCCATGGGGTGGTTGGGCACCCAGCTTCATAGCGGTGTCGATGCCGGCGATATCGGAAACGCCTTCCATCTTGATGAAAGCAGCTTCGTTGATCATGGGGATCAGGATGCGGTTGACGACGAAGCCTGCAGCCTCGTTGACCTGAACCGGCTGCTTGCCAATGGCAACAGAGATCTCCTTGATCTTCTCAACGGTCTCAGCGGGAGTGTTGCAGCCTGCGATGACCTCGATCAGCTTCATGCGGTCTGCGGGGTTAAAGAAGTGCATGCCGACCAGCGGACGGCTAACGCCCTTGCCGATCTCGGTGATGGACAGAGAAGAAGTGTTGGAAGCGAAGATGCACTCGGGCTTGCAGATCTTATCCAGTTCGCCGAAGGTGGTCTGCTTGACCTTCATATCCTCAAAAGCAGCCTCAACGACCAGATCGCAGTCAGCGCACAGGTCTTCCTTCAGGCCCGGGGTGATGGCAGCAACGATAGCGTCTGCCTTTTCCTGCGTCATCTTTCCCTTGGCAACCAGCTTCTCGTAGCCCTTCTTGATCTTTGCCAGACCATTCTCGGCCCACTCCTGCTTGATGTCGCACAGAGCAACGGTGTTGCCCTCAACCTGTGCAAATGCCTTTGCGATGCCCTGGCCCATGGTGCCAGCGCCGATAACACCGATCTTCATAGGAAACCTCTCCTTTAATATCAAAAATTATGTTGTAATGGATTAGTTGTTGGTGAACACTGCCTTGGGCTTCGGCTTCTCACGGCTCAGGAAGCAGGCCATGCCTTCCTTCTGGTCGTGGGTCTCGAAGCAGCTGCCGAACAGCTTTTCCTCGACCTCAACAGCCTTCTCGATGGGCAGGCTGATGCCGCCGTTGATTGCCTTCTTGCAGTTGCGTACAGCGATGGGTGCATTCTTTGCGATCTTGCCGGCCAGCTTCAGCACGTTCTCCATCAGTTCAGCCTGAGGATACACAGCGTTCACCAGACCAATGCGCAGAGCCTCGTCCGCCTTGATGTTCAGTGCAGAGTAGACCAGCTGCTTTGCCATACCCATGCCGACCAGACGTGCCAGACGCTGGGTGCCGCCGAAGCCCGGGGTGATGCCCAGACCCACTTCCGGCTGGCCGAACACAGCGTTGTCAGAGCAGATGCGGATGTCGCAGCTCATAGCCAGCTCGTTGCCGCCGCCCAGTGCAAAGCCGTTCACGGCTGCAATAACGGGAATGGGGAAGCTCTCGATCATCAGGAACACATCATTGCCCAGCTTGCCGAAGGCCTCGCCCTCTGCCTTGGTCATGGTGCTCATGGAACCGATATCTGCGCCTGCCACGAAGCTCTTGTCGCCTTCGCCGGTCAGAACAATGCAGCGGACAGTCTCCTGATCCACAGCCTCAAAAGCTGCCTTCAGGTCTGCCAGAACTTCGGGGTTCAGGGCATTCAGTGCCTTGGGGCGGTCGATGGTGATGATCTCAACTGCACCCTGCACCTCGGTTTTTACAAATGCCATTGTGAAAACCTCCTATTCAAATCTTATCAATTATCACAAACAGCCCCCGGACGGAGGAAAGGCTCTCCGGTTCCCTTCCCCGTCCGGGTCTGTCATTCAGTCAGGATTCCAAGAGGTGGAGCTTAGTCCATCTCAACGATGGTAGCGCAGCCCATGCCGCCGCCGATGCACAGGGTAGCCAGACCCTTGTGAGCACCACGGTGCTTCATAGCATACAGCAGGGTGACCAGGATACGAGCGCCGGAAGCGCCGACCGGGTGGCCCAGAGCAATTGCGCCGCCGTTGACGTTCACCTTGCTCATATCAAAGTTCAGAGCCTGGCTGACAGCCACAGACTGAGCAGCAAATGCCTCGTTGGCCTCGATCAGATCCATGTCAGCAACAGTCAGGCCGGTCTTTGCCATGACCTTCTTGGTAGCGGCGATGGGGCCCAGGCCCATGACTTCGGGCTCAACGCCTGCCAGAGCACCGGCGACCCAGGTAGCCAGAGGCTTCACGCCCAGCTCCTTAGCCTTCTCCTCGCTCATGATGACCAGAGCAGCAGCGCCGTCATTGATGGCGGAAGAGTTGCCGGCGGTCACGATGCCGTCCTTGGTGAAAGCGGGCTTCAGCTTTGCCAGCACTTCAGGAGCGCTCAGACGGGGGCCTTCATCAGTATCGAACACGGTGTCGCCCTTCTTGCCCTTGATCACAACGGGAACGATCTCGTCCTTGAAAGCGCCGTCCTTGATGGCCTTGTCAGCCTTCAGCTGGCTGTTGTATGAGAACTCGTCCAGCATCTCACGGGTGATGGGGCTGTAGCCGTACTTCTTCTGATAAGTCTCGTTGGTGCAGACATTCTCAGCGGTCATGCCCATGTGCTTGTTGAAGCCGCAGGCATCCCACAGAGCATCGTTGACCATGGTATCCACGATCTCGCTCTTGCCCATGGGTGCGCCCATGCGGTAGCCGTAACGAGCCTTCTGCAGTGCGAAGGGAGCCATGTCCATGTTCTCCATGCCGCCTGCGACCACGATGTCAGCATCGCCAGCCTCGATCATCTGAGCAGCCATGTTGACGCAGTTCAGACCGGAGCCGCACACCACGTTGACGGTGACAGCCGGGGTCTCGATGGGCAGGCCAGCCTTCAGAGCAGCCTGACGAGCGACGTTCTGGCCCAGACCGGCCTGAATGACGCAGCCCATGTAGACATGATCGACCTGCTCGGGAGCGACGTTTGCACGGTTCAGGGCTTCCTTGATGACGATGGAGCCCAGCTCAACTGCGGGAACGTTTGCCAGAGTGCCGCCGAACTTGCCAATAGCGGTACGGCATGCAGATGCGATAACGATCTTTTTCATGTGAATAGCCTCCTGAATTGTGTATGTGTTACTTTTCGTAAGCCATTTTTATCAAAAACGCCCGTAAGCGCTTTTACAAATTAGGTCTCGGGGTCTTTTTTCTGCCGGATCAGCGCATACTTTTCGTTGACCGCCTTTTCCACATTGGGTGTGACGAACTTACCGATATCGCTGCCGTAGTAAGCTGCCTCTTTTACAATGGTGGAAGAAAGGTAGCTCCACTTGATGCTCGTTGCCAGAAACATGGTCTCGATGCCGGGCATCAGTGCGTGATTGGTCTGCGCAAGCTGGATCTCGTTTTCAAAATCCGTCACCGCCCGCAGGCCCCGCACCATCACCGAAGCGTGCCGTTTCTTGGCGAACTCCACGGTCAGGCCGTCGAAGCTCTCCACCGAAACATTCTGGATGCCTTTGCAGCACTCCTTGAGCAGCTCTACGCGCTCCTCCACGGTGAACAGCGGATTCTTTGCGCTGTTGTTGAGCACCGCCACGATCAGATGATCGTTGATCTTTGCCGCGCGCTTGATGATATCGAGATGCCCTTTTGTGACCGGATCGAACGAACCGGGATAAACTGCTGTTGCCATCGTCTGGTGTCCTCCTTGAGCGCTGTGAAAAGCGCGTTTTGGTTCTGCCATGATAGCACTTTCCAGTCTTGGGTGCAAGATTTTTGTGCAAGCTGTACGTTTTATCGTTAAAATTTAAACAATCAATGCCGTGCTGCATCGCAGCCGCCTGCTACGCTATAAGTAAACCATATCGTCAAAATTTTATCAAGTCCTTTTGCAAAGATTTTGATTTTTCAGCACCAAACAATCGTCCAAAAACTCCGCGAATTTTGTCCATATTGCCAGTCGGTCAAAATTTTCTCGATAAACTATTGATTCTACACATTGTTAATGTTATAACTAAGTTGTGCAGATCTGCTGCCCTGTCCGACAGCTGCCTTCTGCTGGTTATCAGGATATCATCCGCCTGTGTCAGAGCTGTGTTCAAATTGCCAACAGGTGGTAAACATCCTGCAAAGATTTGTCCGTGCAGGAAGAGTAAATGATAAATTTACAATTCCTTTATGTTATTATAGGAGAGGATGGTTTATAATGGATTTTACGGAACTGTATGCTCAGAAGAAAATGACCGCCGCTCAGGCTGCCGCACTGGTCAAAAGCGGTGACTGGGTGGATTACGGCTGGGCTGTGAACACCCCTGTGGCGGTGGATGCCGAGATCGCAAAGCGTCTGCCTGAGCTGGAAGGTGTCAACTTCCGCGGCGGCATCCTGATGTGGGTGCCCGCGATCTTCCAGATCGACGATCCCGCTGCACACATGACATGGAACAGCTGGCATATGGGCGGCATTGAGCGCAAGGCCATTGCACAGGGCTTTTCCTTCTACTCCCCCATCCGTTATTCCGAGCTGCCCCGCTACTACCGCGAAAGCCCGGATCCGCTGGATGTGGCGGTGTTCCAGGTGACCCCCATGGACGAGCACGGCTACTTCAACTTCGGCCCCAGTGCATCTCATCTGGGTGCTGTGTGCGAAAAAGCCAAGAAGATCATCGTTGAGGTCAACAAGAACATGCCCCGCTGCCTTGGCGGCATGGAGAACTGCATCCACATTTCTCAGGTCACCGGCATCGTGGAAGGCGAGAACCCGCCCATCGGCCAGATGGCCGCTCCCGGTGCTGCTACCGAAGTGGATCTGAAGGTTGCCAACCTGATCGTTCCGCAGATCCCCAACGGTGCCTGCCTGCAGCTGGGCATCGGCGGTATGCCCAATGCCATCGGCAGCCTGATCGCACAGAGCGATTTGAAGGATCTGGGCGTGCACACCGAAATGTATGTGGACGCCTTTGTGGATATCGCCAAGGCCGGCAAGATCACCGGTGCATGCAAGCAGCTGGACAAGGGCCGTCAGGTCTACGCCTTCGGTGCCGGCACCCAGAAAATGTACGATTACCTGAACGATAACCCAGAGTGCATGTCTGCACCCGTGGACTACACCAACGATATCCGCAGCATCTCCGCACTGGATAACTTTATTTCCATCAACAACGCTGTGGACATCGACCTGTTCGGTCAGGTGAACGCCGAGACTGCAGGCCTCAAGCACATCTCCGGTGCCGGCGGTCAGCTGGACTTCGTTCTGGGCGCATACCTTTCCAAGGGCGGCAAGAGCTTTATCTGCCTGTCCTCTACCTTCTTTAATAAGAAGACCGGCCAGCTGGAGAGCCGCATCCGTCCCACTCTGGAAAACGGCAGCATCATCACCGATACCCGTGCCAACATCCACTACCTGTGCACCGAGTACGGCTGCGTGAACCTGAAGGGCCTGACCACCTGGGAAAAGGCCGAAGCTCTGATCAGCGTAGCACATCCCGACTTCCGTGAAGACCTGATCAAGGAAGCCGAAAAAATGCACATCTGGCGCAGGAGCAACAAAATCTGATAAGTGCCGCGGGGATTCCTGCTGTCCGCGGCTGAAATGGAGTCTATCATGATGGACAAAAAGCCGCACGTCAAGCCCTACCTCTACGGGATGCTGGCAGGATTTGGAGCGATCTCCCTGAGCATCATCTTCTTTTTCCTGATCTACCGCTTCGATGGTTTTGGCGATGCCATCTCCACGCTGACCGGCATTCTGATGCCATTCATCTACGGTGCCGTCATCGCCTACCTGCTCAAGCCCGTGTGCAACACCATCGAGAGCTTTCTGCGCCGGTTCATCCCGGAAAAGATGCATGGTCTGGTCAATGTGCTGTCCATTACGCTGACCATCCTGTTCGGCCTGCTCCTCATCTACGCTTTGTGCATGATGATCATTCCGCAGCTCATTACCAGCGTGACCACCCTGTACTACACTGCGCAGCGCAACCTTGCAAAGTTCGTGCAGTGGGCGAATCATGTGGAGTTCATTGAGAACAACCAGCAGATCATGGACATGCTCAACTCTGCTTATGCCACCATCAGCACCAATATCGATGATCTGATCAAGACCCGGCTCCTGCCCTCCATGCAGAACATCGTCAGCGGTGCCGCAGCGGGTGTGCTGAACGTAGTGACCATGGCCAAGAACCTGATCATCGGCATCATCGTGGCCGTGTATATGCTGGCCAGCCGCAAGCGCTTTGTGCAGCAGGCCAAGCTGGTGCTCTACAGCATCTTCAAGCCCCGCTGGGCAGAGCTGATCAAGGAAGAAGTGAAGTACGCCGATAAGATGTTCGGCGGTTTCATCAACGGCAAGATCATGGATTCCGCCATCATCGGCGTGCTGTGCTACATCGGCTGCCTGATCTTCAAGTTCCCCAGTGCCCTTCTGGTTTCCGTGATCATCGGCGTGACCAATGTGATCCCCTTCTTCGGCCCGTTCATCGGTGCCGTGCCCGCCACCCTGCTGATCCTCATTCAGAACCCCATCAAGGCGCTGTGGTTCGTCCTGTTCGTTCTGGTGCTGCAGCAGCTGGACGGAAACGTGATCGGCCCCAAGATCCTGGGCAACACCACCGGTCTTTCCAGTTTCTGGGTACTGTTCGCCATCCTGCTGTTCGGCGGTCTGTGGGGCTTTGTGGGCATGATCGTAGGTGTGCCGCTGTTTGCAGTCATCTATGATGTGATCAAAAAGCTGGTCGTCCACGGCCTGAAGCGCAACAAGGAGATCGACCTGCTGCAGACTTACCACGACAACTTCGGCGACCCGGAGGACGATGTTCCGGTAGAAACGTCTGCATCGGAAACATCTCCTGCCGAAACAAATAATCTATAAATCACAATGCCCCGGCATTCCATGTGATACGCTACCCTAGAGTAGACAGAGACAAAAACTCTGAATACTCTGGGGTATTTTCATGTCAAGAAAGAACAATCACTATTCACGATTGACTGCTGCAACAACCGCCGTTACCAGCACCGTCTGTTCATCCAGATGCCGATGCAGGCTCATGTCGGTGCCATGAACCGAGCTGCACAAAAAATTCGCCGTCTCCTTGTGGAAACGGCGAACAAAAACCTTATATTATTTTTTCGTCTACTTGACAGAATGCACTTCAGTGATTCAGCACGGGTCCTGTTTTGTTATTTCTGTTTCGTGCAGGGCTTTCTGGCTGCGTTTTGTGCCGTCACTCCACGGTCACGCTCTTGGCCAGATTACGCGGCTTATCCACGTCACAGCCGCGCAGAACAGCCATATAATAGGCGAACAGCTGTAACGGCACAATGAGCTGCAGCGGCATCAGAATGTCCTCATACTCATCCAGCCGGATCACGGCATCTGCCACGCCTTCCGGCACCACAGCATCCTTTGTGGTAAACAGCAGCACCCTTGCGCCGCGGCTGCGGGTCTCCTTGGCATTGGAAATGGTCTTTTCGTCACCTGTTTCTGGGTGGCCAGTGCGATCACCGGCACACCATCGGTGATCAGGCTGATGGTACCATGTTTCAGTTCACCGGCTGCATAGGCATCCGAGTGCACATAGCTGATCTCCTTGAGTTTCAGGCTGCCCTCCAGCGAGAGCGCATAGTCGAACCCGCGCCCAATGAAGAAGCAGCTCTGGGTGTTCACATAGCGGCTGGCAAGGTACTTGATCTGCTCACAATCTGCAAGGCGCGGCTTGATGACCTCCGGTGCGCGCAGCAGCTGGGCCGTATAGCGGCGGGTCTCTGCCTCGTTCAGCCGTCCGCGCGCGTAGGCCAGCCGCAGTGCAAACAGATACAGCACGCACATCTGCACCATATACGCCTTGGTGGATGCTACCGCGATCTCCGGCCCGGCATAGGTGTACATTACATAATCTGCGGCACGTGCAATGGAGCTGCCAACCACATTCACGATGGCCAGCACCGGCACGCCGCGGCTCTTGGCCAGCTTGAGCGCTGCCAACGTGTCGCTGGTCTCGCCGGACTGGCTGATGATGATGACCAGATCGTTCTTTTCCAGAATGGGGTCCCGGTAACGGAACTCGCTGGCAATGTCCACCTCGGCGGGCACACGGGCCAGCGTTTCGATGGCAGATTTGCCCACCATACCGGCATGCATAGCCGTACCGCAGCCCACCAGATGCACCCGGCCAATACCGCGCAGCACTTCATCGGTCAGCTCCGGGATGCGCAGCACCGGCAGTCCGTCCTCTACACGGGGGCTGACCGTGGCCATAATGGCCGCAGGCTGCTCGTTGATCTCCTTGAGCATAAAGTGGGGATAGCCGCCCTTTTCGGCAGCTTCCATATCCCAGTCCGCCGTCAGCTGCTGGCGCTCCACCGGCTCACCAAATTCGTTGTAGAAGCGGATGCCCTCTGTGGTGCAGACGGCCATATCCCCTTCTTCCAGCACGCTGTATTTCCGGGTATACTTGAGCAGTGCCGGAATATCCGAAGCCACAAAGTTTTCGCCCTCGCCCCAGCCGACGATCAGCGGGCTTTCCCGCTTGACTGCAAAAATGGTGTCCGGGTAATCCCGGAACAGCACGGCCAGCGCATAGCTGCCGCGCACCTTGGCAAGCGCCTGCTGCAATGCACGCAGCGGGTCACCGGTATAGCAGCTGTCGATCAACTTTACCAGCACTTCGGTGT
>ENA-OQJR01000401-OQJR01000401.1-human-gut-metagenome-genome-assembly--contig:-NODE-401-length-13611-cov-2.225007_pt1 | contig 13611 bp, 18 predicted proteins | sample MGYA00242614_ERZ504781 | MGnify/ENA primary metagenome ERZ504781 (study PRJEB26092, sample SAMD00036365) | human gut metagenome | host: Homo sapiens | study: EMG produced TPA metagenomics assembly of...
GATATTTTGTTACCGGACTTACTTTAGGTGGCGTAAAAGAATAATATATAGGCGGAGGTTAAAGGATGGACAGAAAAGAAGCCAGGAGAAAAGCACAGGAACTGGTTATGAAAATGACTATAGAGGAGAAGGCTTCTCAGCTCAGATATGATTCACCAGGTATTTCCAGGCTTGGGATTCCAGAATACAATTGGTGGAATGAAGGGTTACATGGAGTTGCGAGAGCGGGAATTGCAACAGTTTTTCCGCAGGCAATTGGAATGGCCGCCTCATTTGATGAAGATATGGTTCGAAAAATAGGAGATATTATTGCAGAAGAAGGCAGGGCAAAATATAATGCGGCTTCTAAACAAGATGATAGAGATATCTATAAAGGACTTACTTTTTGGGCTCCAAATGTAAATATCTTTCGCGACCCCCGCTGGGGCAGAGGGCACGAGACATATGGAGAGGATCCTTGCCTTACGGCTACTTTAGGCAAAGCCTATGTGGAAGGGCTTCAGGGAAATGGTGAGACGATGAAAGCGGCTGCCTGCGCGAAACATTTTGCAGTTCATTCCGGTCCAGAGGCATTACGTCATGAGTTTAATGCCGAAGTATCTCAAAAGGATATGGAAGAGACATATCTTCCAGCTTTCAAAGCTCTTGTAGAGGATGCGCATGTGGAAGCTGTTATGGGAGCCTATAATTGTGTCAATGGTGAACCCTGTTGTGGCAGTAAGACACTTATAAAAAATAAACTTCGGGGTGAGTGGAATTTTGAAGGGCATTTTGTTTCTGATTGCTGGGCAATAAGGGATTTTCATGAAAACCATATGGTTACGGGTACGCCAATGCAGTCTGCAGCAATGGCATTGAATGCAGGGTGTGATTTGAACTGTGGAAATACATATCTTTATATCCTTAATGCTTATCATCATGGCATGGTTACAGAGGAAGCTATTACGGAGGCTGCAGTTCGTCTTTTTACAACCCGTTTTATGCTGGGACTTTTTGATGGAAGTGAGTATGACAAAATACCATATTCTAAAGTGGAATGTAGCGAACATCTTTTGATAGCACACAAGGCAGCGTTAGAAAGCATTGTGCTTTTGAAAAACGAGAATGGAATTCTTCCGTTGAAAGAGAATGAGATAAAACATTAGGCATTATTGGACCTAATGCAGACAGCAGGGCAGCTCTGATCGGGAATTATCACGGAACATCATCAGAATATGTAACTGTATTGGAAGGAGTCAGAAGATATGTGGGTGATGAGATAAGGATTATTTACTCACAGGGATGCGATCTTTTCAAAAATAAAACAGAACCTCTTGCCCAGGATATGGATCGCTTATCAGAAGCTGTAACGGTAGCACAAAATAGTGACGTGATTATCCTGTGTCTTGGCCTGGATGAGACGTCTGGAAGGTGAAGAAGGAGATACGAGGAAATAGCTATGCGTCTGGTGATAAGGAAGAGTCTTCAACTTCCGTTGTGCCAGCGTAGATTGATGGAAGTGGTGGCGCAGACTGGAAAACCGGTGATTTTATGTATGATGGCAGGGAGTGACATAGACTTGAGTTTTGCACAGAAACATTTTGAGGGAATTCTTCAACTCTGGTATCCAGGTGCCCGTGGAGGAAATGCTGTTGCGGAAATCCTGTTCGGAAAAGAATCTCCTTCAGGAAAACTGCCTGTTACTTTTTATGAAACTTTGAGCGAACTGCCTTCATTTGAAGATTATTCCATGAGTGGAAGAACATACCGGTATATGAAAGGAAAGGCTCAGTATCCTTTCGGGTACGGACTAACTTATGGAAAGGCGGAAGTCCGCTCAGTAGAAGTGGTGGAAACGGAAACAGGAGCAAATGTTTTCGTGAAGGTGGAAAATAAGGGCGAAAGAGATATTTGTGAGGTATTGCAGATCTATATCAAGTGCGAGAATTCGATTTATGCGGTTCCGAACCCGCAGTTATGCGGGTTCTGCAGAGTAAAACTTTACAAGGAAGAAAGAAAAACCCTTCAGGTACATATTCCTGGGGAAGCATTTACTGTTGTGGATGAAGAAGGACGTCATATTGCAGGGGGAAAGCATTATACAATCTATGCCGGTTTCTCTCAGCCTGATGCGAAAAGCGAGGAACTTACGGGTATGAGTCCTGTTAAGGTGGAGTTTAGAAAAAGGTAGACTGAACTTAAGGATGGAGAAAGCTATGAAGATTAATCTGGACAGTCCTGTTATTGTTTTTTTAACTACAGTTGCAGATTTTATGATATTAAATATTCTGTTCATTTTATGCTGTGCGCCGGTCATTACGATCGGCCCGGCAGTCAGTGCCCTTTACACGATTACTATGCGCGAGGCAAGACATGAGGTGGATATATATTCAAACCTTTTTTCAAAGCATTTAAAAATAATTTCAAGCAGGCGTTTCTCTTATCCATCTTGTATTTAATAATCGGAGCAATTTTTGTTTTTGGAGTGAAGTTTTGGATAGAAAAGCCGGAATTTTCAACGGTCAATCAGGTGATTCTCGTGATTACGGGAGTATTTGCAGTTATTTTTATTTTTTCACTTTTTTATGTATTTGCTTTAATAGCCAGATTCGATAATACTATTTTTAAAACTGTGAAAAATGCAGTGATGCTGGCTGTTTTTAATCTGAGAGAGACATTTTTGCTGACTCTGATCCATGTAATTGTAATTGTGCTTATGATTTTTACAAAAGGTATTTGGATTTTTATGATGGTTGGCGGATTTTCAGTCTGTGCATATATAAATTCACTGCTTTTTATAAGAGTATTCCGGCAATATGAAAAGATAGAAGGAGGAAATCATGATGACTAAAATGGTAATCAATCCGAACAGGAAACTGAGCAGGATTAACAGACAAATATACGGTCATTTTTCTGAACATCTAGGAAGATGTATTTATGAAGGAATTTATGTGGGGAAAAATTCACCTATTGAAAATGTGAATGGAATGAGATCTGATGTAGTTGAAGCGTTGAAAGAGATTCGAGTTCCAGTGCTTCGTTGGCCTGGAGGATGTTTTGCAGATGAGTATCACTGGATGGACGGAATAGGTCCTGTGGGTTCACGTAAAAAGATGATTAATACAAATTGGGGAGGCGTGGTGGAAGACAACAGTTTCGGAACACACGAATATTTTGAGCTCTGCCGTCAGCTCGGATGCCAAACGTATATTAATGGGAATTTGGGAAGTGGAACAGTTCGTGAAATGTCTGAGTGGATAGAATATATGACATTTGATGGAATATCCCCTATGTCCGAGCTGAGAGGAAAGAATGGTCAACAAGCTCCATGGAAAGTTGATTATTTTGGAATCGGAAATGAAAACTGGGGATGCGGGGGAAACATGAACCCAGATTATTATGCAAATGAGTATCGCAGATATCAGAGTTTTGTTCGTGACTATAATAATGAACATCATATTCAAAAGATTTGCTGCGGAGCACCACACGAAGATTATGAGTGGACGAAAGAGGTAATGGCAACCTGTTTCCGTAGAACTTACGAAGAACAGCATGGATTTATGGATGGACTTTCCCTCCACTATTATGTATATCCAGAGGGGATTGAAATCAAAGGAAGCTCAACGGAGTTTGATGAAAATGTCTGGTATAAGACGTTGAATAAGGCGGTGTATATGGATGAACTTATTCGCAGACATGGTAAGATTATGGATGAATATGATCCTCTGAAAAAAATAGGCATGATTGTAGATGAATGGGGAACGTGGTATACATGTGAGCTGGGTACAAATCCGGGATTTCTTTATCAGCAGAATACGATGCGTGATGCACTTGTAGCGGGGATCACATTGAATATATTTAATAAACACAGCGATCGTGTGAAGATGGCAAATCTTGCACAGATTGTTAACGTACTCCAGGCTGTTCTGCTTACTGAGGGGGATAAAATGATTAAGACGCCTACATATCATGTCTTTGACATCTATAAAGAACATCAGGATTCGAATCTTGTGGAGAGCAGTATTGAGATAGAGATGATTGGGGTGGAAGAAAAGTGGAAGGTACCGAATCTGACAGAATCTGTCTCAGAAACAGCGGATGGAACACTCCATCTTACTATAACAAATCTTTCTGTCGATCAAAGTTTTGATATAGATACTACGATTATTGATAGAAGTGTAAAAACAGTAAAAGGAGAAATTGTTACGGAGGAAATACACGCAAAAAAATACTTTTGAAGAACCGGAGTGTGTTACAGTAAAAAAATATGATGGAACACAGATTACGGAAAAGGGAATTCGGTTTACGATTCCGGCGTGCAGTGTCCTGCATCTGGAAGTGAGGTAGAATGGTTGTGGGGAGTGAGCAACATCGATTATGCAGAAAATGTCTATTAAAAGATATGTACTGAAAAAGAATTTTTTCACAATATGTATCGCTATATTTCCAATCTTCCAGAGATGATAAAGTTTCCAATTCGGAATATGAGCGCAGATTGAAAAAATGACGGAGAATGTACGAATTTGTTGAATGGTATATGTAGGATCTGCGGATGCTTTGTTGAGATGCGTGCAGCCATAGCTGTTAACATTAGTCCTAACAGTGTTCCTAAATGGTAGAATTTCTACAGTATAAATAGGGTGAAATCCTCTAGTCTTACATGTCTTGAAAATAGTAAAAACAAAATAGGAGTGGATGTAAAAATTACTCTAGGATATCAGGAGCCGGACAGATTAGAGATTACAATGGCTCAGGTAATGAATTGGGTATTTAATGAAGATGACTTTGATATTAAAGAAGGTATTCTTCATCACGAAGAAGGTGTAGACCTTATGCCATGGATTATAAGGAAACAGAATAAGGAGCTCTATGGATTCTTAACTGTTTGACTTATTTGTTTACAAGTAAAATATTGATTATTTTTGAGGAGCATTTTTCAAAAGTAAGGTGTATAAAGGGACACTTCTCTTTTGGTAGAAATACCAATGGAAGGTGTCCTTTTTTGTTGTCAGGCATAGCAATTATTCATTTTGATGATATGCAGAAAACACATCCTTTCACGTACCTGCCAAATAAATTTCTGGAAACAAGGAGGAAGCCATGAAAAAACGAAAAACACCTGACTTGGAAAAATATCTAGAAGGAAAGAAACGCAGATTTGTAAATTACACACAAGGAGCAAAGATTTATAGGATGTTCTACTGGCCTTTTGTCAGACTGGCGAAAAGAGCAAATAACTCAAAAACTTGACTTTTAACATTGTCAAAGTTAAAATGAAAGAAAATGAGTTAAAAGGAGAATGAGAAATATGCTTACCAGCGTATTCGGGATTTCTATAAAATATGAAGCATGGAATCATCAGGATTCTTTGCCTGTTTACATCGCAGGAAGTTATGATTTTCAAACAGCATATATTGGAAACAGACGTTGTATAATGCTTGCACCAATAGAAGAACTTGCCACACTTCCGGCATTGAAAAAACAAATTGCAAAAATACAGCAAATTGATAATGTGCCAGTCGTCTTTGAACTTGCGACAGTATCTAATTATCGAAGAAAAAGTCTTATAGAAAATAATATACCGTTTATTACTGATAAGCAGATCTTTCTTCCTTTCATTGGAACAATGCTTACAGATGAGAAAGAACCGCCAAAGCTGACAGGTAAGTTTGTTTACTCAACGCAGCAGTTGCTTTTGTTTTATCTGTATAGTAAGAAAAAACGCTTGTATATTTCAGAAGCCAGAAAAGTGCTTCCATTTACAGCAATGACCTTGACTAGAGCAGTAAAGCAGTTGGAAGCGACGGATTTGTTTCTTGTAGCAAAAGACGGTGTCAACAAGTTTATTGAGTCAAAATATAAGCGAGATGAATTATTTGAAAAAGCAAAAGTATATTTGACGACGCCTGTCCGCAAAGCAGGATATATAGATAAGGCGCAAGTTACAGAAAACATGGTCTTTGCAGGGGAAACGGCACTTTCTGAAAAAACAATGCTAAATCCCAGCCGAGTTTTTACCTATGCAATTAGTGAGAAAGATTATGATAAAACTTTGCTGACAGATGAACTGATAGATCCGGATAAACAGGTCAGACTTGAATTATGGGCATACAACCCGAAACAATTTTCGGAGGATAACAGTGCTGACGATATTTCCATTGTTTTATCTTTTGGAGATACAAACGATGAGAGAATTGAAGAAGCAGTAGATGAATTGCAGGAAAGAAGGTTGCAGGAGTAATGGTCAACGGATTTACAAAATTTAAGGAAAGATTTCAGGGGTTTGAAAATCAATATGTCATCATCGGCGGGACAGCTTGTGATTTGATTATGGAAAATGAAGAATTACCGTTTCGTGCTACAAAAGATGTAGATATTGTATTGATTGTCGAATCCATAACAGCGGAGTTCGGCAGGCAGTTCTGGGAGTATGTCAAGGAAGCAGGATATGAGCATTTGAATAAAAGTACCGGAAATGCACAGTTTTATCGTTTCACATCTCCGAAAAGCAAAGAATATCCATATATGATAGAGATATTTTCCAGAAATCCAGATTTTATTATATTGGAAGATGATGCAATTCTCACGCCGCTTCCGATAGATGATGAAATATCCAGTTTGTCGGCAATCCTTTTAAATGAAGCGTATTATGAATTGCTAAAAACCGGACAGATGATGGTTGATGACATTTCGGTATTAAGTCCGACTTGCCTGATACCATTTAAGGCGAAAGCGTGGCTGGATTTAAAAGAACGCAAGCTAAATGGAGAGCAGGTTGACAGCAAAAATATAAAGAAACATAAAAACGATGTGTTCCGATTAGCACAGTTAATCACAGCCAATACAAGGCAAGTTCTCAGTTCGGAAATAGCAGAGGATATGAAAAAGTTCTTATCTGAAATAGCTGATGAAACAGTGGATTTAAAATCATTAGGCATTAGAGGGACGGATAAACAAAAAATTATAGATATGTTGTACCTGTGCTACAATTTGAACGATAATACATAATTTTTCTCTAAAGCCAAAAAAATTGCATATCAGAGGCTGTATTTTCCGACTTTAAATCTTGGAGTTGGATTGGCGAGACAGGGAAAGAAGGTATTGTTGATTGATGCGGATCCACAGGGAAGCCTAACTGCAAGTCTTGGATATGTAGAACCGGATGATATTGGAACTACTCTTGCAACTATTATGATGAATATTATCAATGACGAGGAAATTGCTGAGGAAGAAGGCATTTTACATCATGAGGAACAGGTGGATCTCCTACCAGCCAATATTGAGTTATCTGCTCTGGAAGTAACCATGAGTAATGTAATGAGCAGGGAACTGATCATGAAGGAATATATTGATACGATGCGATCACGATACGATTATATTTTGATTGATTGTATGCCGAGTTTAGGCATGATGACCATCAATGCTTTAGTAGCTTCTGATACGGTTCTGATACCTGTACAAGCTGCATATCTGCCGGTTAAAGGACTTCAACAGTTGATCAGAACTATTTCTAATGGTAAAAAAGAGATTGAAACCGAAATTAGACAATACAAGGTATCTTTTGACAATGGTGGATTTCGTACTAATTACGCCAAAGATATTATGTTAGTGATTTCATGAGCTGTCAACCAAATTGCTCACATCAGTTGGTGTTCGTTTTCTTAACTTTCTACCATTCCAAGCATCTCGTGTTCCACAACAAACTTAATCATGTAATCATCAATCAATTGTTTCTGATTCTGAAACGCATACATCAGTGCTTTTTCACAGACCCGGTTAATTATTCGTGGAATCCCAGTTTTCGATTACGTGGAAAGTCTTTACCGGGATGGAGCACATAATGTTCGGGATTGGTAGCAAGTTTCTGAAATATTTTGCATTAATGAAAGAGAATCTTCAGGAAGAAATCGGAGAAAAAATGTACGATATATCTTCCTCCTATGATATCCTGAATGTAATATCGAATAAAATGATATTTGGTTTTTCCAAAAAGATAAGGAAGGTAAAAATACAATGAGCGAATATATAACTACATATACAGGAAAATACTTTAACCCAACACAGCCGAATCCGGATCTGATCAGCATACAGGATATTGCACATGCCCTTTCTCTGATCTGCAGAGGAAATGGTCATGTACAGACCTTCTGGTCAGTAGGGCAGCATTGTATTTGTTGTGCAAAGGAAGCCGCAGCAAGAGGACTGTCGGACCGTATGGTACTTGCCTGTCTGCTTCATGATGCCAGTGAGTGTTATATGTCGGATGTGCCGACACCCTTTAAGAAGGAATTGCCAGAGTATCAGGAACAGGAAGAACATCTGCTTCGTATGATCTTGAAAATCTGTTGGGAGAAGTGCAATATGGAGAAATCCCGGATTTGCAGATTGATCTGGATTATACAGTTCGGCCTTTTGCTGAAGTAGAAGATGAGTATCTGACACTTTTTGCAAAGTATTCCGGTACAGTTGCACCAAAGACAGTTTATCTGGAAGATATTGTAGATGCATTTGAAGAGTGTATGGACGGATGGGCACAATTTTTGGATACACGAACAGGTGAAATTGTTGCTTTGTCGGAAGATCCGTACATGGCCTGTGAAGAAGATCAGGAGCTCTGGGAAGAAATTGATGAGACGGATGATTATGTCAGATTGCCGAATCAGTATGAACTTCATGAGAAAAGTATCATGGAGAAGTTTGCGTATGAGATTGGGAATCAAAGAGTTTCTGAAGTACTGTTTGATGCTCTTAGAAGAAGGCGTCCGTACAGGTGTTTTAAAGATAAAATAAATGATCTGGGAATCAGCCAGATTTATTATGACTACAGAAATCGGACCTATATCAATATAGCAGAAGAATGGTGTCGGAACCATCATGTACCATATAGAAGAAAAGAAGATTAGGCGCTGTTTTGAAATGGGTTTGATTGTCCAAACTATTAGAAGAAATCAAACTCTGTCACAGGGGAGCTTATAATCTCCCCTGTGACACCAATCAAATTTATTCTTTTAAAATGCTTGTTCATATAACTTTAAGATATCATTTTTCATTGTGAATTGTGGATTGCACTGAATATTACCGCTCTTCATCGCATCATCCGCCATCTGCTCAAATTTATCACTCGTGACCCCGATATCACTGAGTGTCGGCAAAATTCCAAGCTCGTAATTCAGCATCCGGATTTCTGTCGCAAGCATGTCCGGTGTAAAATTAATATCTGCCCCCATATCTTTGCTTATACAACCATAGATATAACGGTACTTTTCCGGATCTGCGGCATCCTTGTTGAAATCTACCACCGTCGGCAGCAGAATCGCATTTGCCACACCATGCGGCACATCAAAATACGCACTGACCGGATGACTCATTGCATGCACATTGCCAAGTCTCGCATGAGAGAATGCGATTCCGGCAAAAAGCGATCCGACCATCATGCTTTCACATGCGGCAGGATTGCTTCTGTCTGCCACATAATCCCGTATACTTCCGCCGATCAACCGCAGAGCTTCTCTTGCAAAAATATCGGAAAAAGGAGATGCTGCCTTTGAAATATAAGCTTCCAATGCATGTACCATCGCATCAATGCCACAGGCCGCTGCTGTATTTGCCGGAACCGTAGCAATCAGATCCGGATCAAGTATCACATACGCTGGTAATAGATAGTTGCTTACTACGGTCAGTTTATAGTTCCTGGAGTGATCGGTAATCACAGAGAATGCAGTTACTTCGGAGCCGGTTCCGGCAGTCGTCGGAATTGCAATCATGGGAACAACCGGCCCCATAACCTTACCTGCACCTTCATAATCAACAATGTTGCCACCATACGTTGCAAGTACAGCCACTGCCTTAGCAACATCAAGCGGAGAGCCACCGCCAAATGCAACAATGAAATCCGCTTTACTTTTCTTGAAACCTTCCGTCGCTTTCACAACGGTATCGGTACTTGGGTTTCCTTCTGTTTCCGTAAAACATTCGCTTTCCATGCCGGCATTTTTTAATGCCTTCCGGCACTTTGCCACCATTCCGATCTTGTTCAGATGAGGACCGGAAATAATATATCCTTTGCTTTTGCCCAATTCTTTTGCCAGATCCGGGAGCAGATCTAACGTACCTGCTCCGAATTTAATATTCTGAGGAATCGTAAATGAAAAGCTGTCCATTCTATCATCCCTTCTATTTTGTAAGCTCAACTACAGATGCTTTAATAATCTCATATGCCTCGTCACAATCCTTTTCCGCAATAATGAGTGGTGGAACCATGCGAATCGTATGTGTACCGATTGCCGTAATCAGCAGATGTCTGTGCAGACACTCATGCTTAATTTCTACTGCGCTTATCGTATCATCAAATTCTACGCCCACCAAAAGACCTTGTCCTCTTACTTCCTTCACATGCGGAAGCGTTTCCAGCTTCTTCTTAAAATATTCTCCCATCTTAGCTGCATTATCAGCCAGATTTCGGTCTAGTAATTCATTTACCTCTGCTAATGCTGCTGCACAGCTAACCGGATGTCCACCAAAGGTTGTTCCATGAGAACCGACAGAAAATACTTTTGACACATCTTCGGTTGTGCAGATAGCACCGATCGGCATACCACCGCCCAAAGCCTTTGCCATAGACACGATATCCGGCTTAATTCCGTAGTTCATGTAACTCATGACTTTACCGGTTCTGCACCATCCGGTCTGAACCTCATCGATCAGAAGAAGCATGCCGTTTTCATCACAGAACTCACGCAGCCCGCTCATAAATTCCTGCGTTGCCGGATGAACACCACCTTCACCCTGCACCGGTTCTATCATGATTGCAATCGTGTTCTCTGTACATGCATCCTTGAACGCCTTCAGGTCATTGTACGGAGCATAAGAGAAACCATATGTCATAGGACCAAAACCAATCTGGCATCCGTTACCGGGCTGTCCTGTGGCAGACATCGCACCAAAGGTACGTCCGTGAAAACCATTTTTGGCAGTCACGATATGATATTTATTCGGACCATACTTCTCAATACCATATTTACGTGCCATCTTAATCATTGCCTCATTTGCCTCAGTTCCGGAGTTTTGAAAGAAGATCTTGTCCATTCCGATCGTGGTGCATACCTTCTCTGCAAGCAAAGCCTGCGGAATTGTGTAAGGATAGTTAAAGGTATAGCATAACATCCTGTACCTGATCAATTACGGCTGCCACAACTTTTTCGTTTACAGTTACCTGCAGAATTTTACCGCAATTCCAGCGTAAAAATCAAGGTATTTCTCGCCTTTTTCATCATACATGTACTGATCCCTGGCCGTCTCACACAGAAAATCCATTCTCTCATATGTCTCGATCATGTACGTATTTACTTTGTCTTTAATGTCCTGTACAGTTAGTCCGGTGTCTGTTAATTTCATATTAGATATCCTCCTTAGCACCAATAGTAGTGTTTATTCTATTTCCCCTGCGGGCTTGATCATGTCTGCAGTTATTAATCCTTTAATGATCAGGTACTGTTCAATTGTTTTGACACAATTTTCTATGCCAACGCGTTCGCTGTTGAGAGTCAGATCATAGTTCACAGGATTTGTCCAATAATTTCCGTGTGTATAGTATTTGTAGTAATCCGCACGAAATCTGTCAGTACGCTCGATGGTTGCATTTGCGACAGCTTCTGTAACTCCCATATTTGCAATTGTGCGATTCACGCAGAAGACCCGTGGCGCTTCTATATAAATATTGACCACATTCGGTTTGTCCCTTAGTACATAATCGGCACATTTTCCGACTATCACACACGATTCCTTCTCCGCCAGCTCACGAATGATCTGACTCTGATATTCAAACAATCTATCATCGGAAACAAATTTTTCATTTCGTGTAATATAATGTTTAGATCGCGGAAGTCCTCTTAAGAAGCTGGTAAAACCACCTGTTTCACGCATTTTCTCATTGACCTCCTGAAACACATTTTCGGGAAGTCCGCTTAACTGACTTGCCAAAGTCAGAATCCGGTTTTCGTAGCAGTGAATCCCAAGATCCTTTGCGAGCTGTGATGCGATTGCCTTACCACCTGTTCCAAATCCCCTCGCAAATGTAACTATAAATTTATCCATTTTCTTTGTCCTCCTTTTTAACCAGCCAGATACCGACTCAGGAATTCACGAGTTCTTGTATTCTTAGGATTTGTAAATAATTCTGACGGAGCCGCATCCTCTGCAACATATCCGGAATCCATAAAGATTGTTCTTGTTGACACATCTCTGGCAAACGCCATCTCATGTGTCACAATAATCATGGTAAGTCCTGTCTTTGCAAGCTCTTTCATTACATTTAATACTTCTCCGACCATCTCCGGGTCCAAAGCTGAGGTCGGTTCATCAAACAGAAGTACTTCTGGATTCATGCAAAGTGATCTTGCAATTGCAACGCGCTGCTTTTGCCCACCGGACAACTGTGTGGGTTTTGCATTAATGTATGGTGCCATGCCGACATTTTTTCAGATGTTTGATTGCTCTGTTGAATGCCTCCTCTTTCGGCAGATGCAGCACCTTTCTTGTGCAAAGCATGCAATTCTCCAACACGGTCATATTGTTAAATAGATTAAAAGACTGGAATACCATTCCAACTTTTGAACGATACTCATTAATCTCTTTCTGCACATCGCGGACTTCCTTATTATGGTAAAGTATTTTACCAGAGGTCTGCTTTTCCAGCTTATTGATACATCGAAGCAGTGTAGATTTACCGGATCCGGAAGAACCGACGATGCAGATGATTTCTCCGGCATTCACATTGATATCAATTTTTCTTAAGACCTCATGATCTCCAAATGATTTGCTCAGATCTTTAATTGAAATTACTGACTCACTCATAGCGTTCCTCCTATTGATTATCCATGTACTCGATTGCAAGTGCGTAATCGGTCTTACCCTGCATCTTTTTCTCAATCAGCTTGAACAGCTTGTCAAATACAAAGCAAAGAACAAAGTAGATGACGGCGATAACAAGGTATGATTCGAAGTATTTGTAATAGTTTCCACCGACAGTTTTCGCTGCCATAAACAGTTCCTGTACTGCAATAACATTTAATACCGATGTCATCTTTAGGTTTGTCAGAAACGTATTTGCCATCTCAGGAATAATATTCCTGAAAGCCTGCGGAAGTACAACATAGAGCATAGTCTTAAATGGCGACATTCCCATTGCCCATGCGCCTTCGCGTTGACCTAAATCAATCGAACCGATTCCGGCTCTTACGGTTTCTCCCATGTATGCTCCTGTATTTAATACCGTTACGACAATACCTGCAAATACTGGTGTCAGATTTTCAAATCCCATCTGACGAATTCCGAAATATACGATCATTGCCTGTACGATCATAGGTGTATCTCTGAATACCTCAACATAAACGGTAAATATTACTTTCATGATCCGAATCAGAAATTTCTTAATAACAGTGTCGCCTTCATTGAGTCTTTATATCATTTACAATACCTACGATATATCCCAGTACAAAGCCAAGCAATGTGCCGGCCACTGCAATATACAGTGTCAGCCAGGTTCCCGTTGGACGAACATGTCTTGTAGTACTTTTGTCGCCTAAGAAACTATCTATCCTATTCAAATGAATTACTTGGACTTTACAAAAATCA
>ENA-OQJR01000404-OQJR01000404.1-human-gut-metagenome-genome-assembly--contig:-NODE-404-length-13597-cov-3.306310_pt1 | contig 13597 bp, 7 predicted proteins | sample MGYA00242614_ERZ504781 | MGnify/ENA primary metagenome ERZ504781 (study PRJEB26092, sample SAMD00036365) | human gut metagenome | host: Homo sapiens | study: EMG produced TPA metagenomics assembly of...
CGCCAAGCCGTGATGACCGTAGCGTAGATGCATTGGTGAAATCCAAGGCAGTACTTGATGTATTGGCGGAACTGGGACCAAGCACCGCAAAAACCATAAGCGAACGTACTGGTGAACCCGTAAGCTCAACGTATCGTTTGCTGGATAATCTCGCCGCAGTCGGTTGGGTGGAACGGGGCATCAATCGTGGCGAGTATCGGCTTGGCATCGATTGCGTACGTATCGGCGGCCAAATCGAAAGCAGACTGGACATTCAGCAGATCGCTCGCCGTATCTTCCGCGCCCATCGCGGCCAGTTCGGTATCTGGGGTCTGTTCGTTCGGAGGCGATTGCGCACGGTGTGCATCGAGACACGCACCCGTGAGACATTGCAAAGCTATGCACAGCTGGTGGGCAATAGCTTGCCTCTGAGCATGAGCGCTCCCTCTCATGTACTGACGGCCTGGCTTCCCCCGGCTCGCTACGAGCAGCTGTTGGAACACTATGCCTATACCAACGAGCTCGGCGGCACATTCTCCACGATGCGTGCCACAGCAATGGGACAGGCTCGTCATATACGCGAATGCGGCTTCACCTATGACGTCGGCCAGACCATGGCCGGCTCCGTGACTATCAGCGTACCGGTATTCAATCACGCCGGAGAGATTCAAGCGGCAATCGCCCTGAGTGGCCTTTCCCGCTCCTTGGAACCTGAGCTGGCTTGTCTGGTAGATGGGAAACCGGCAACGGCATCGGCTCAAGACATGGTGCAATTGGTGCAGACTGCCGGCCGCGAGGTGTCGCGAGGCCTTGGATACAGTGGTGATCATCTTGGCCTGAACAGTTGAATACGATGAGTCAGGGATAAGTCAGGGGAAGGAACGTCGACGATGGCGGAAGACAAACGTGAACCGACCCGCGCTTTAGACAAGGCGAGTCGTGTGATGGACGCATTGGCGGCGGAGAATGGCCTGTCTCCGGCAGATATCGCCGACGCCTGTGATATCCCGCGATCCTCCGTATACCGCGTGCTGGATGGACTGGTCGATGTGGGGTGGGCCGTAACGGATACGGATGGCAACTACTCATTATCACTGGACTGGCTGCGATTGGCTGATGCCGCTCGCACGTCTCGTACCGAATGGCAGCCTGCGATTGCGGTCATGCATGCCATCACCGCGCAAACCGGCATGACCTCATTCCTCAGTGTGGTCTCCGGCACTGAATTGGTATGCGTGGAATGTGCGCAAGGTCATGCCATCGATTCGCTGATCCTGCGCCCGGGCCGCGTGCTGCCTCTACATGCTGGCGCGGCCGGCCGCGTGGCCTTGGCGTATTTCGAGGATGCCGATGTCGAACGCTATCTTGCAGGAGCGCCGTTCCCGGCATATAACGAGAACACGCTGGTCAGTGTGGAACAGTTGCGCGAGGATATTCGCTTGACTCGCGAACGTGGATATGCACTGTCGGATGAGGATGTGACGTTGGGTGTCGGTGCCGTTGGTGTACCGATTGTGGACAACGAGTCCGGTCGCGTGATCGCCAGCCTGTCCGCCGGTGGATTCGTGGACGAAGTGTTAGCCACTCAAGAATCCTTGGCCGCGTTACTGCACGATGGCGTACACGAGATTCAGGCAGCCTGATTCGGCCCGCTAGGCTGTCGGGCTGGACGGTTATGCCCGGTCAGCTATGGCCTTTGCCGGCTACGGTTCTGCTGGTCATGCTTCTGCCCGACTACGCTGCGGTCCGCTGCGCTTCGGCCACACGACCCAGCGCGATGGCGGTGATCAGCACGTACGCCTCGCGCGGGTCGGTGGCATCCCAGCCGGTGGATTCGGCGGCACGCTTCAAACGGTAGCGGATCGTATTGGGATGTACGTTGAGCTCCTTGGCCGTGGTCTCGAGCGAACCGCCGAACTTCAGGAATGTGGAGACGGTGAGCAGCGTCGGATCATCCGGGCCTGCTGCTGTCAGGCTTCCGTAGACCACGCGGACCAGTTCGTCACGGGCGTCCGCGTCGCCGATCAACGCACGTTCGGGCAGGGCGTCGTCGGTGCGTAACGGGCGCGGCAATGGCTGCACGGTGGCGGCCAGAGCCGGCGCGGCCTGAAGACAGTAAAGCGTGGCCTGAATCGAACGCATCGCGCCATCGGCACCGGTACGCTGCGGACCCAAGGCGATTGGCCGATCGGCGGCGAACGACGGGGCGATGGTATTGCAGATGATTTCCGGCGTGGCCGCACCGACCGGACGAATCAACGCCACTACGGCGGTGCTGTTGCCGATCGGGCGCTTGGCGGTCAGACACACACCGCCGAAATCGGCCACGATTTTCTCGATTTCCTTGGCCGTACGTGCGGCGGACCGGGCAGGGTATCCGGCGATGGCGTAACAATCGAAGTCATGCTCGAAACCGAGGATGGTGAACAGGGACTCCACTCGTTCGTCGGCCAGATGATTGAACAGGCACTCGAACAGCACGGTGCGTACGCGGTTGGTCGCGGTGATGCCGGGTGCGGCCGAATCGGATGAATCGGGCGCACCCGGCATACCGGATGCACCGGACGAATCGGCAACGTCGGCAGCAAGAAGTTCGAGAAAATCTGACATAGTCACTAGTGTAGCGTCGCTGATTGGCGTTGCCTTTCAGCCAAAGACTCTCGCCAATACGTCAGCACCACGAATCCGAATACAAACGCAACCGGCAACATGTGCCGCTCGAAATTATTGGCCGGCGCGGTAATCATCACGCCCATCAGCAGTAGCAGCGGAATATGGGTCATGAGGGTGAGCCAACGTCGGCGAATCACCTCGGCCGCGCCGATCAGCAATGTCATCACCACGTAGAAATTGCCGTGCGTAGGCCAGCCGAGCACGGGAATACTGCCCCATACGCGAGTGAAGCCGGCGATGTGCTCACGCCAGTCATGGTTGTAATCCTTGATCCATGTGGAGTTTTTCTGCACGTAATCGCTGGTCACGTAATAATCCATCGATACGTACGGCTGATCGTTCACATTGAAGTATCCGAAGCATTTGGCCAGCAACGCATCCAGCGCGATGATTGGATTGTCCTTGACGATTTCGAACCATGCCTTGTTGAAATTGGTCATATCCTCGGGCGTCACCGTGCGCCACTTGTAGCTGACCTTCTTGGCCTGAATGCCGGAGGATTTCACCGGGTCGGCGTCCTGCTGGGAGTAAGCGTCGGCCATCTGATCGAGATTGAAGACGGGCGCGAGGTTCTTTTTGGCTTCGTCTGAAATGCCGTCCGGATTGCGCTGGGCCACGCGGGCGATCATTTGCAGCTGTACGCCGCGGCTTTCGATTGGGTCGCCGCCGATGATCGCGCCAGAGGAGATGGCGAAGGAGATGCCGCCGTGAATCAGTACGGTGGGGATGAGCAGCGCCACGACGTAAGTCGCCCAGCGTTTGCGGTCGGCGATCAGAGCCAGCACGATTTGCAGAGCGATGATGTACCACGCATATTTCGCGGAAATCAGCATCACCGACGTGGCCAGGATGAAGGCGATGAAGCTGTGGCACGGCAAGTGGACGGGCGTGGCGATGGCAGGGGTCTGAGGATGTTTGCGGGTGCCGGCGGGGTGCCAGGTCTGGACGAGTTCATACCAGACGCTGAACCACCAGACGAACGAGAACGCGAACAGCGGCGATTTGGTGATGGAGATAGTGGAAAACACGGCCAGCGGGCAGACCATGAAGAACAGCAGAATCAGGAATCTGGCCAATCCTCCGGCCTGTGGGGGAACGGCGGAATCCGTTGCCGTTTTTCCTATCCAAGGCCGGTTCAGGAATCGATTGGCGGCGGCAGCGCAGCAGAACACGGCGAACAGCGTCTGCAGGGCAGCCAACGTCACGATACCGGCATCGTTTGAGCCGGTCAGATGCCTCGCAAACGTGACCATCGCGCCATAGAACACAGTGAGTACCACATTGTGCTGGTCGGTCAGATACGTGGGATCGGACGGCCACATGTAGTGCGCAGTGGGGTAGATGTCCATCGGCACGAAGGAGAAGAAGCCGATATAGGGCTGTTTCAGGCCGGTCCACTGGTTCCAGGCCCAGCTGAATTCACGGATCTGTGAGCGGAGGTCCGCACCGAATGCGGCCAGCAGAGTGGTCGGCACCCAGAGCCAGCCGACAAAAAACACCAGCATAAGCTTCCAGAACCGGTTCGTGCCGCGTGTGATCCAGCGGTCCAGAACAGTGACGGTGGACGTGACGATAGCGCGAACGGTACGACGGGTCTTGGCTGGTTGGCTGGCCTGCTGATCGGCGGCGGGCCGTGATGTTTCGCTATTCCGCTGATGTTGACGTAGTCGCTCGCCGATAGCCCTCGGCAGTATGCGCTGGCCTGCTGCGAATCGCACCATCAGCGTGATGATTCCGAGATATATCAGGAATGACACGACGAATATTGCGGTATTGGCCCAGTTCCAATGGGCGAGGGTGCCGTTCTCCTCGTCCCAGTACAGCGGGCCGACCGCCGTGCACAGTGCAAGCCACAGGCCGGCCAGCACGGCCAGTGTCCAGCGCGCGGCAGCGCCCGCGCGCGCAAGATGCGGGTGGGACTGGCGGCTGGATACGGCGGCAAGCTTCGCGGTGGCTGGTGACGTCATGACAATATATGGTAGCCGCACAGGTCAACGGTTGATATTCGATGTCTGCCGGGCATCGCCATTGTTCGCAAGCCAATATGACGGCCGGGTGCATGCGTGGGGTCGGCGAATGCGGAATTTCCGAAGTTGTGAACGTTAACATGGGCTATGTGGGTGAAAATAGTTGATTTTGCGCGCTTTTCCATGGAATAACGCGGGCATATCGCGCCAAAATCGAGGTAACGTAGTGCCCATGATGATTGCGTTGAAAGCTGCAACGCCGCAGCTACCCAGAACTACAGCCGTCGCAGATCATGTGGTCGCCGTGGACGAAACCGATTCGACCAACGCGCTGGCCGTACAGATGATTGGCGACGGGTCGTTGACGTTGCCCGACCACCAGGATGGCGAACTGGCGGTGGCCGTGGTGGCCGCCGACCGGCAGACCGCCGGCCGTGGGCGCAATGGTCACAAGTGGGTCAGTCAGCCCGGCCGTTGCTCGACGATGTCCTATGCCGTGCGCATTCCGCGCGCGATCGCCACCGACGAATCCGTCAATGGCTGGCTGCAGATGATCGCCGGACTGGTCACGCTGGACGCCCTGAACGGCATGATCGAGGAATACGGTGCCGCGCCGAACCAGCCGGACTGCTCGCTGGAACTCAAATGGCCGAACGACGTGTTCTGCCACGGGCTCAAGCTGGGCGGGCTGCTCTCGGAACTGGTGATTCCGCCGTCGTCCGGTACCGGTACTGATGCTGATGTCGATGACGACGTCGTCATCGTGTTCGGCGTCGGCCTGAACCTGGCCTTGGGCGCCTGTCGGCTGCCCACGCCGCAATCGACCTCGCTGCAGCTGCATGTCTCCGGGCTGCCGTCGTTCGGCGAGATGCGCGATGCGGTGGCCGAACGTCAGGTCGAGGGCTTCCGCGAGCGGTTGGTGAAGTTCATCGCCGACCCGAAGGGCCAGGCCGAGTCGTTGCGCGAGGAGGTGAAGGCGGTGTGCTGGGCGCGCGGCCGTCAGGTCGAGGCGCACTTCACGGACGGCACCACGCTGACCGGCGAAGCCATCGGCCTCAACGAAGACGCCTCACTGATCCTGAGAACACAAGACGGCACGGACCATACGGTCCGCACCGCCGATGTGGGAGTGCTGTAATAGCCGGCCAGTAGCTAGCTAGTAGCTCAGGTCAGCGACCGAGCTTGGACAGGCCGGCGGCGGCCAGAGAGGCCACCACGGCCTTGATGGCGTCGCCAACCACGAAGCCCATGGAGGCCAGGGCCACGGCGGCGAGCGGCGCACCGGTCAGCGCGGACTGGATGACGAAGCCGAAGGCGTACACCACCACGACGCCGCCGACCAGCGCGGCCAGCAGGTAGCGGCCCGCGGTGCGCGCGGCGGCCGCGAAGGACGAAGTGTCGGACTTGCCGCGCAGCAGGGCGATGACCACCACACCCGGCAGGAAGCCGAAGAGGAAGCCGGCGCTCGGGCCGACCAGGGCCAGCGTGGAGGTGCCGCCGGCAAACACCGGCAGGCCGACCGCACCGGCCGCCAGATAGGTGGCGACGGCGGCACCGGCCTGACGCCACGGCAGCATAAGACCGGCGAGCATCACCACGAACGTCTGCAGCGTGATCGGCACCGGCGTGCCCGGAATCGGAATCTCGCCGGCGGCCGCGGACAGCCACATCAGCACGGCGAACAGCACCGGCTTCCAGGATGCGGCGACGATACGACGGGCGAGCGATGTGGTGGCCGCAGCGGATGCGGTGGTGTGTGAAGTCTGCATATCAATGACCCCTATGTTGCGTGATATCGCCGTGAACGGCGGGCGGTATGCGATGGATGAGGGGAGGTTCCGGCGGGTCGTGCGGTATCCCCGACAGTCCGAACCGTCCATATGGTGGACGGTCCCAAATGAATCCGACCCTGTGCGGGCGAATCGTGCGGCGATGGACCGATGCCGGTCCGGTCACCTTCCGTTCGCCCGTAGATGAGCCTTCCCCCGAACTTACGGTTGCCATCGTAGAGGTGTTCGATTTCGTGCGGTTTCGTACCAATTTACAAAATTGTCGATTTCGATTTGTCATAAGTTGACGAACACAACCGTAACGTCAATTTCTTGAGTCGGCGCGCAAGGATGTGCAATCGGCGGATTTGCAACGTTTTTGATAGCCGGCGCCAACGGTTGCGTTGCCGGAACCTACGCGCGCGTTTGTTCGTAGCCTACAAAAGGGCGTGAAAGCTTTTGTGTGAACGCGGCTTGCCCTCTCCTCTATATAGAGAGCACAATTTGACACTATGGCTTCTATCGTCAAAAAACTGCTGATTGCGAACCGAGGCGAGATTGCGCTTCGCGTGGTGCGCACGGCCAAGGAGATGGGTATCTCCACCGTGGCTGTCTACTCCGAACAGGACCGCAATAGCCGCTATGTGGACATGGCCGACGAGGCATACCTGCTCTCCGGCGACACCTACAAGGACACGTACCTCAACGAAGATCTGCTGATTGACATCCTGCACAAGACCGGTGCGGATGCCGTGCACCCCGGCTACGGATTCCTTTCCGAAGTGCCGAGCTTCGCGCAGAAGGTCGAGGATGCCGGTGCCATCTGGGTGGGCCCGCACCACACCGCGCTGGTGGATTTGGGCGACAAGATCACCGCCCGCCGAGTGGCCTTGCGCGCCAAAGTGCCGCCGGTGCCTGGCCTGTCCGAACCGGTGACCGACGTGCGAACGCTGCTCGACTTCGCACACACCCACGGCTACCCGATCATGATGAAGCGCACTGATGGCGGTGGCGGCCACGGCATCACCGTGGTGCATGACGACGAGGAGCTGCGCCGCTTCTACATGAACCACGACGCGCTGCAAGGCGGCGATCTGAAGGAATACTTCATCGAGAAGTTCGTGGACAAGGCACGCCACGTCGAGACCCAGTCCGGGCGCGACTCGCTACGGCGAACTTCACCGTGTACTCCACCCGTGACTGCTCGCTGCAGCGCCGCAACCAGAAACTCGTGGAAGAGGCGCCCGCGCCCTTCCTGTCCGAGGAAATCGTCAGCACGCTGGAGGAATACTCCCGCCGCCTGTTCACCACGGTCGGCTACGTGGGCCTGGGCACCTGCGAATTCATGGTGACCCCGAATGGCAAAGTGTACTTCCTGGAAGTCAATCCGCGTCTGCAGGTGGAGCACACCGTCTCCGAAGAGGTCAGCGGCCTCGACCTGGTGCGCGAACAGCTCAATATCGCCGCCGGTGGCGAGCTCACCCGCGCCCCCGAACCGCGCGGCCACAGCTTCGAACTGCGCATCACCAGCGAAGACCCGGCCACCAACCTGACCCCCGGCTCCGGCACCTTGGAGAAGATCCAGTGGCCGGCCGGCCCCGGCGTGCGCATCGATACCGGTGTGGAACAGGGCGACACCATCTCCCCGAAGTTCGATTCGATGATGGGCAAGGTCATCGTCACCGCCCAGAACCGTCTCGACGCCGTGGCCCGTGTGCGCCGCGTGCTCGATGAGCTTGTGATCGAAGGCGTGCCCACGCCGATCCCGCTGTTCAAGGAGATCTTCCGCAACGACGACTTCACCGCCGAGCATGGCCACCCGTTCGCTGTGTCCACCAAGTGGCTGGAGCGCACGTACCTGAACCGCACACCGGCTTCCGCCGCCTCCGGGCCAGCCGGCCTCCTTGGCCGCCGCCCCGGGTGCCGCTGCCCCGGCCGCGCCCGCAAGTCCAAGTCGGAGACGTTCGTCATCGAGATGAACAACCGCCGCGTCAAGCTCACCGTGCCACTCGACATCGTGGAGAACATCACCGGCTCGGCCCGCGCCCGCGGTGCCAAGCGACCCACCCAGCCGTTGCGCGGTGCGGGACTGCACAACGTGGCCTCCAGTGCCGCTGCGGCCAACGACGGCGCCAAATCCGGCGTCATCGCCTCCCCGATGCAGGCCGTGGTCACGCGCATCAACGTGTCCGAAGGCCAGCAAGTGGCCAAGGGCGACCTTCTGGTGGTGCTCGAATCCATGAAGATGGAGAACTACGTGTACGCGCCGGCCGCCGGCGAAGTGAAGAAGATTTTCGTTGGCCCGGCCGACGGCGTGGAGGCCGGCGACACGCTGGTCACGCTGGACGTGAACGCCGGCAAGGCCAAGGCTGCTGCGGCTGCGCCGGGATCTCTCCCTCAGGCGGCTGCGTCGACAGCTCCCTCGTCAGAAGGAGCCGATAAGGCCACCGACGCCAAGAAGGAGGGTGGCAATGACTGACATCATGGATTCGCAGGCCGTGAAGGCCGCGGCTGCGGCCTCGGCCGCCAACGCCGCACAGCCTTCGGCCCACCAGCCGCTGCGCACCGCTGTGGTCAAGGCCGCCGAACTGGCCCGCGCCGCCGAAGAGCGCGCCCGCGACAAGCAGCACGCCAAAGGCAAGAAAACCGCGCGCGAACGCCTCGACCTGCTCTTCGACACCGGCACGTTCGAGGAGATCGGCCGCTTCCAGGGCGGCAATATCGCCGGCGGCAACGCCGGTGCGGCCGTCATCACCGGCTTCGGCCAGGTCTACGGCCGCAAAGTGGCCGTCTACGCCCAGGACTTCTCCGTCAAGGGCGGCACCCTCGGCACCGCCGAAGGCGAGAAGATCTGCCGACTGATGGACATGGCCATCGACCTCAAAGTGCCGATCGTGGCCATCGTGGACTCCGGCGGCGCCCGCATCCAGGAGGGCGTGGCCGCCCTGACCCAGTACGGTCGCATCTTCCGCAAGACTTGCGAGGCCAGCGGCTTCGTGCCCCAGCTGAGCCTGATTCTCGGCCCCTGCGCCGGCGGTGCCGTCTACTGCCCGGCCCTGACGGACCTCATCATCATGACCCGTGAGAACTCGAACATGTTCGTCACCGGACCGGACGTGGTCAAGGCCTCGACCGGCGAGACCATCTCCATGGCCGACCTCGGCGGCGGCGAAGTGCACAACCGGGTGTCCGGCGTGGCCCACTACCTCGGCGAGGACGAATCCGACGCCATCGACTATGCGCGCACCGTGCTCGCCTACCTGCCGTCCAACAGCGAAAGCAAGCCGCCGGTCTACGCCTACGCCGCCACCCGCGCCGAACGCGAGACCGCCAAGCGACTTGCCACCATCGTGCCCACCAACGAACGTCAGCCCTACGACATGCTCGAAGTGATTCGTTGCATCGTCGATTACGGCGAATTCGTGCAGGTGCAGGAACTGTTCGGCGCCTCCGCGCTCGTCGGCTTCGCCTGCATCGACGGCAAGCCGGTTGGCATCGTGGCGAACCAGCCGAACGTGCTCGCCGGCATCCTGGACGTCGACTCGTCCGAGAAAGTCGCCCGATTCGTACGCCTGTGCGACGCGTTCAACCTGCCCGTGGTCACCCTCGTGGATGTGCCCGGCTACAAGCCCGGCTCCGACCAGGAACACGCCGGCATCATCCGCCGCGGCGCCAAGGTGATTTACGCCTACGCCAACGCACAGGTACCGATGGTGACCGTGGTGTTGCGCAAGGCGTTCGGCGGCGCGTACATCGTGATGGGATCCAAGGCCATCGGCGCGGACCTGAACTTCGCGTGGCCCTCCTCCCAGATCGCGGTGCTCGGCGCGGCCGGCGCGGTGAACATCATCCACCGCCACGACCTGGCCAAGGCCAAGGCCTCCGGACAGGACGTCGATGCGCTGCGGGCCAAGTACATCAAGGAGTACGAGACCAGCACCGTCAACGCGAACCTGTCACTGGAAATCGGGCAGATCGACGGCATGATCGACCCCGAACAGACCCGTGAGGTGATTGTCGAATCGCTGGCCACGCTCGCCACCAAGCGGCGCGTCAAGCGCACCACCAAACACCACGGCAACCAGCCCCTCTGATTTTTGAAGACGTCAACCAAACACAAGTAAGGAAAGCAATGACCACCTTCTTCCTCAATCGCCTAGCCACCGAGCCCCATGCGCTCGCCTTCGCCGGCCAGTCCACCCCGTGGCCGGTAGCCCTGGCAGACCAGACCACCGATCCCAGCCTTGACGAGGCCCTGCGCGGCCACGTCGCCGCAGCCGGCCGACTGCTCACCCCGGTCGCCGCCGACCTGCTGGCCACCACCGGCCGTCCGGTCGACCTGTTCGGCTTCGCCCCGAACCCGGCACGCCTCGGCGCCGCAGCCGACGCCACCGCGTCCGTGGAAGGCGTGGCGCTGACCCAGCTCGGCGCCCTGCTCGACCTCGAACACCTCGGCTACAGCGTGGCCCAGGCCAAGCCGCTCGCCGTGCTCGGCCACTCCCAGGGCGTGCTCGCCGTGCACATGACCCGCGCCATCGAGGCCGCCGGCTCCATCGAGGCCGCCGGCACCACGCTTGACGAGATTCTGGCCGTGGCCGCCCTGATCGGCGCCGCCGGAACCCGCCGCGTGCGCGAACTGGGCCTGAACCCCAAGTACGGCGAAGCCAGCCCGATGCTCTCCGTCAAGGGCGCCACCCGCGCCCAGGTCGAGGCGCTGGTGGCCCGCGTCAACAACGCTCGCGGCCCGATCTCCATCGCCGTCACCAACTCCGACAACCACCACGTGCTGTCCGGCTACCCGGAAGACCTGGCCGCTTTCGCCCTCGAAGCCGAGCGCGAACACCAGCATCAGGCCAAGCTGCGCGAGCAGAAGCTCCACGGCGGCACCGTGTTCAACCCGACCCTCGAATACCTTGAGGTCACCCTGCCCTTCCACTCGCCGCTCATGGCCGACGCCGTCGAACAGACCGTGGCCTGGGCCGGCGCCTGCGGCTTCGACCAGAAGCGCACCCGTGCACTCGCCGAGGAAGTGCTCCTGAACCACGTGGACTGGAACGCCCGCGTCAAGGCGCTGTTCGACGACGCCGACCCGTCCAAGCTGTGGATCGTGGACCTCGGCCCCGGCAACACGCTCGGCAAGCTGATCGGCAACGTGGTGCAGGGCACCGGCATCGGCGTGGTCGAAGCCACCACGCTGGCCGAGCGCTCCACGCTCTCCATGCTGGAAAGCGAGCCTGAGCGCACCCAGAACTGGAAGGCATTCGCCCCGCGCGTCATCAACACCCCGGCCGGCGCCAAGCTGGTCACCAAGTTCTCCAAGCTCACCGGCAAGCCGCCGGTACTGCTGCCCGGCATGACCCCCACCACCGTGGAACCGGAAATCGTGGCCGCCGCGGCCAACGCCGGTTACTGGGCCGAGCTCGCCGGCGGCGGCCAGGTGACCGCCGAAGTGTTCGACCGCCACATCGCCGCCCTCGAAGACGAGCTGGAGGAAGGCCGCACGGTCGAATTCAACGCGATGTTCATGGACCGCTACCTGTGGAACCTGCAGTTCGGCTCCTCCCGCATCGTGCCCAAGAAGCGTGCTTCCGGCGCGCCGATCGACGGCGTGGTCGTCTCCGCCGGCATCCCCGAGCTGGACGAAGCCGTGGCCCTGATCGAGTCGCTGCAGGCGGACGGTCTGCCGTACGTGAGTTTCAAGCCCGGCACCGTGGACCAGATTCGCCAGGTCGTGCGCATCGCCAAGGCCGTGTCCCCCACCACCATCATGGTTCAGGTCGAGGGCGGTGAAGCCGGCGGCCACCACAGCTGGGAAGCGCTGGACGACCTGCTTGCCGCCACCTACGCCGAAGTGCGCGCCTGCGACAACCTCGTGCTGGTCGCCGGCGGCGGCATCGGCACCCCCGAACGCGCGGCCGACTACATTTCCGGCCAGTGGGCCCACGCCTACGGCCTGCCCGACATGCCGGTCGACGGCGTGCTTATCGGTACCGCCGCGATGACCGCCAAGGAGGCTCACACCAGCCCCGAAGTCAAGCAGCTGCTCGTCAAGACGCCCGGTATTCCGGCCGACGCCAAGTCCGACGACGTGTTCGCCCCGCAGGCCGCCCACTGGGTGCCGTCCGGCAAGTCCGTCGGTGGCATGTCCTCCGGCCTGAGCCACCTGCACGCCGACATTTACGAGCTCGAGAACGACTCCGCCGAATGCGGCCGTCTGCTCGTGCGCGTCATGAAGCACCCCGAAGAGCTCGACTCCCGCCGCAAGGAAATCATCGAAGCCCTGAACAAGACCGCCAAGCCTTACTTCGGCGACCTGGCCTCCATGACCTACCTTGAGTGGGCGCGGCGCTTCGCCGAACTCGCCTTCCCGTGGGTCGACCCGACTTACGCCGACCGCTTCCAGCACCTGCTGCAGCGCATCGAAGCCCGTGTGAACGACACGGACTCCGGCGAATTCACCTCCAAGTTGTTCGCCGCTGATGGCGTTTCTGCTGAAGAGGCAGCTGCCGCTGGCCTGCTGACCCACGACGACATTCTCGCCGACCCGGCCCCCGCGCTCGAAAAGCTCGCACTGGCCTACCCGCAGACCGCCGAACTCAAGGTGGTCCCGACCGACGTGGCTTGGTTCCCGGTGCTCGTGCGCGAATACCCCAAGCCCATGCCGTTCGTACCCGTCATCGACAACGACCTGCTGCGTTGGTGGGGTCAGGACCAGCTCTGGCAGTCCGAAGACCAGCGCTACTCCGCCGATTCCGTGCGTGCCATCCCCGGCCCGATCTCCGTTGCCGGCATCACCACCATCGACGAGCCGATCGCCGACATCCTCGGCCGCTTCGAAACCGCCGCCATCAAGCGCGTGCAGGACGAACAGCAGGCCGCCGATGCCGCTGAGAACGACGATTTCGCCGCACTCGGCGAGGCCACCAGCGCCGAGGACTTCATCCGCAAGTCCCCGAACATCTCCTGGGTCGGCCACATCACCGACAACCCCGCCTACGGCACCGCCCTGGGCGACCAGTACTACGAGATCCGCGCGTTTGACGCCGCGGCCGGCAAGTACGATCTGGACATCCACCTCGACACCTACTGGGACAACGACCCGGACGGCGGCACCTCCAAGCACGCCGTGCGCGATATCGTCATCCCGCTCATCGTGGAAGGCACCGAGCCTGGCCGTGTGCCGGTCGTGGACCGCGAACGCCTGATTCC
>ENA-OQJR01000406-OQJR01000406.1-human-gut-metagenome-genome-assembly--contig:-NODE-406-length-13581-cov-6.110376_pt1 | contig 13581 bp, 16 predicted proteins | sample MGYA00242614_ERZ504781 | MGnify/ENA primary metagenome ERZ504781 (study PRJEB26092, sample SAMD00036365) | human gut metagenome | host: Homo sapiens | study: EMG produced TPA metagenomics assembly of...
AGACCTACTACCGCGACACCAACACCATGCCGAACTGGGCCGGCTCCTGCTGGTACTACATGCGTTACCTCGACCCGACCGACACCAAGCACATGGTGGAGAAGGACGAGTTCGACTACTGGATGGGTCCGGACCACAACAAGACCGCCGGCAAGTCCGGCGGCGTGGACCTGTACATCGGCGGCGTCGAACACGCCGTGCTGCACCTGCTGTACTCCCGCTTCTGGCACAAGGTGCTGTTCGACCTCGGCTACGTCGACTCCATGGAACCGTTCCACAAGCTGTTCAACCAGGGCATGATCCAGGCATACGCCTACACCGACGACCGCGGCCAGTACGTGCCGGCCGCCGAAGTGGTGGAAGGTCCCGCCGACGCCAACGGCGAGCCGACGTTCACATGGAACGGCCAGCATGCCAACCGCGAGTTCGGCAAGATGGGCAAGAGCCTGAAGAACATCATCACGCCTGACGACATGTATGAGAACTACGGCGCGGACACCTTCCGCCTGTACGAGATGGGCATGGGCCCGCTGGCCGAATCCCGTCCATGGAACACCCGCAACGTGGTCGGCTCCATGCGTTTCCTGCAGCGCCTGTGGCGTAACGTCATCGACGAGACCACCGGCGAGGTGCGCGTCACCGACGGCGAGCTTGACACGAAGACGCTGAAGCTGCTTAACAACACGATCGCCGACGTGACCGTCGAGATGGAGGCCATGCGTCCGAACACGGCCATCGCCAAGCTCATCGTGCTCAACAACCATCTGACCAGCCTCGACGCCGTGCCGCGCGCCGCCGTCGAACCGCTGATCCTGATGCTCTCTCCGATCGCCCCGCACATCTGCGAGGAACTGTGGAGCAAGCTCGGCCACACCGAATCCCTGGCGCACGCCGACTGGCCGAAGGCCGACGAACGTTACGTCGGACAGGATTCCGTCACCGCGGTCGTGCAGATCAAGGGCAAGGTGCGCGCCAAGCTCGAGGTCTCCCCGGACATCGATCCGAAGGAGCTGGAGAAGATGGCGCTCGAAGCCGTCGCCGACCGACTGGGCGGCAAGGAGCCACGCAAGGTCATCGTCAAGGCTCCGAAGATCGTCTCCATCGTTCCCGCGGAATGATCTTCTGACGAGACGGCCCGCATAAGAGGACGCGGGTTCTTCCGCACCATGGCGACACGCCAGGAATGTGGATAACCCGCGTTCTCCGACCACAGGAGCCGTTTCGGCTGGACAGTATGCCCATGCATCCTCCAATGTTGGATGCATGGGCATATTTGCATTTCGCGGCACTCACCCCATCCGTGCCATCCACACGGCGGACGGCGGCACTGGCATGCCGGCCGCCACGAAGCGGCTGCGGGGATTGGGCATGCCCGAAAAACCGTCCCGACCCAACAGCCTTACGGCCATGGAGGCGCAATCGGACGAACCGTCCGCATCACACGAACCCGCACGACCGATGCCGCAGCGGAAGACGCATGACGCGAAACCGACATTGGCGGAGCTCGCCGGCGTCCGGCCGACGGACAAACCCGACGAGGGGGAGCGGCCGAAACGCGACAGGCCACGATTGGCGTTCCGCCCGTTCCACGCGCTCATGGCGATCCTCACTTTGTCGTGCGCGCTGTGCGCGAGCCTGACCATGCTCGTCCAACAGACGATCCACTACAGCGAACTGCAGCATTCGCGGTCGCAGATACGCTCACAGGCCCAACAGCAGCCGCAACAGGCCCCGCAAACGGAACAAACGCCGGCACCGCAAGAAAACGGGCCGACGCAGGACGCGTCCACACCGGACAGCCATGACGGGCAAGACGGAGCGCAGCAATCGAACCAGCTTGACCTCAACACCGCAGACCTAGGCGAATTGCAGACCCTCAAAGGCGTCGGACCGGTCACCGCGCAGCGCATCCTCGACTATCGAACGCAGATAGGACGGTTCGACAACGTCGACCAGCTTCTGGAAGTCAAGGGCATCGGTTCGAAGACTCTGGCGAAGTTCCGTGACCAAGTGTGCGTGAGATGACGGGCACACGCGATTGGCTGACCAGGGAGCGCGGGAGCCGAGACTGGAGACTGCTGCCGGCCGCAATATGCGGTTGGACGGCCAGTCTGGCCGCGCACGCCGGCTTCGCATATTGCATGTCGCATGACGGCATGCTCGGCGCTTTGCCGGCCGTTCTCGCCTGCATGATACCGCTGGCGGTCCTGGCGGGACTGCCCTTCCCACGATTGCCGGCGTCCGTTCGACGACGGATAACGCTCTGGCATGCGAGCGTCACGGTCTGCGCGATCGCTGCGATGGTTTGCGCGGCAAGCGCGTTGACCTATGATTTGCTGCAATGGCGCGACCCGGCTTCTCGGGCGGCCGCGGAAGGCGACGCTTCCGTCGTCGTCACGGCGCGCGCCACCTCGCCGACCGTCATCTCCGACAGACGGTCGAACGACTGCCGTGCCGACGCGCGCATCACATCGGTCACCATCGACGGCGTACGGCAAACCAGTTCGGCACGAGCGCGTATATACGCGGACCGGCCTGAATGCGGCAAACTCAAACAGGACGGCACCTACAAGATCGCGGGTCGCATCTCCGAAGCGCGATACGGTGCCATGCCGTTGTGGCTGACCGACGTCACGACAGTCGAACACGTCAGGCCGCCAAACCTGCCGATGCGCGCCATCGGCATGATGCAGGAGGCGTTCTTCGTCCAAACCGCACGTCTTTCCGACCAAGGGAAAGTGCTCGTCCCCGGACTGACATTGGGTGTTCTCGGACAGGACTACGTGCCGGCCGAGGGCGATGGCACCGACATCGATTCCACATACGCCGCACAGGTGGAGGACGCGTTCCAAAGGTCCGGAATCGTGCATCTCATGGCGGTCAGCGGCGGCCATCTGGCCGTGACCGCCGCATTGGTGCGTTCCGTCTGCTCGTTCTTCCTTCTGCCGCGACGATTCACCGCACTGCTGGTCGCCATGTCGTACATCATGCTGTCGGCATGCGTGTTTCCGTCGGATTCGGTATCCCGCGCGCTTTTGATGGGATTGTCCGGCGCGGCATGCCTGTTCATCGGCAGACGAGGCCAGGCGATGGCGTCGTTGAGCTGGACCACATTGGCTATGCTGATGGCATGCCCGCACATGTCGCAAAGCTTCGGATTCGCCCTGTCCTGCGCCGCGGTGCTCGGCATCGTGCTGTTCGCCGACACCCTCAACGCATGGATGGAACCGGTCCTGCCACGGTTCGTGGCCGAGGCTCTGTCCATGACCATAGCGGCGCAAGTGTTCACCCTGCCGATCCAGGTGCTCATCGAACCGGAACTGCCGGTGTTCTCCATACCGGCGAATCTGATGGTGGCGCCGTTCGTGGGTTTCGCCACATTGGCCGGCCTGGCCAGTCTTGCCGTCTCATGGCTGATTCCGTGGCTCGGCCTGCAACTGGCCCGTGCGGCCTCCTGGGGCACCGCGGTCATGGAACTGACCGCCCTTGAACTGGGTTCCGGCAGCCAGGCCACGATACCGTGGGCCGGAGGCGTCGAGGGAGCGGTCCTCGTCTGCGTGGTGGAAGCCGCCTGCGCGGCCGCCGCGATCATGACGCACCGGCTGTTCGGACGCATGATGGTCCAGGAACCCGATCTGCCCGGAAAACGTCTGATAGCCAACCCTGTGGAACGGCTGCGCATGTGGATGGAACGTACTCGGAAGGCATTGCGCGAACTGCAATGGGAGGAATAGGCCATGCCGGTTTTGTCCACCGATACAGCGAGATTGAATGGTATGCCGAAACCATCCGCAGCCACCACGCCCTTCCACCTCGTGTACGGAGGCGACTCGTACCTGAACGACCAGACGGTGCGCGACCTCAAACACGAGGCGCAACGCCGGTATCCCGACGCGGAAACCATCGAACTCGACGCGGCAAACGCCGACCATTACGCCTTCGACGAGGCGGTAAGCCCATCATTGCTTGCGGATCGCGCCATCGTCATCGTCACCAACCTGCAGAACGCGGACGAAAAACTGGGCGACGCCATGGTCTCTTACTGCAGACAGGCGTGCAAGGAGCCGGCGGACGCGTGCATCGTCATCTGCCAGCATGAGGGCGGTGTGAAGGGCAAACGTCTGGTGGAGCAGCTCACCAAGGCCGGAGCGTACAAGGACGCTGTCGCCGACCTGAAGAAGCCCGAGGCCAAACTCAACTTCGTCATGCAATGCTTCGAACGGCGCAAACGCCGCGTCGAGCCGATGGCCGCGCAGCAACTCGTGGCCGTGTTGGGGGATAGGACCGGCGAGCTTGCGGCCATGGTCGGCCAGTTATGCTTCGATTTCGACGACAATCCCATGACGCTCGACCGCGTCAACCAATATCTCACCTCCAATCCGCAGGTGGATGGCTTCCGTGTCGCCGACCTCGCGTTGTCGGGACGTACGGCGGACGCGATCATCGCCATGCGATCGTCCGTGGAACAGGGCACCGCTCCGATCGCGCTTATCGGCGCGCTGGCCATGAAGCTGCGGACGATGGCGAAGGCGTCGGCGGTGCGTGCGGGCACCATTTCCACGGCCGAGGCGAAAACGAACCCCTGGGTGTTGAAGAACGCGACCCGGCAACTGTCCGGATGGACGTCAAGCGGCATGAGCGCATGCATCCAGATGCTCGCATGGGCCGACGAGCAAAGCAAAACCAATGGCTCGGACCCGGTCTATGCTTTGGAACGGTCCATCGAACTGATCAGCCGCAAAGGACGTGCCGCATGAGCAACACCATTACCATCACAGCCGCCACCGGCGAGGACATGCAGGCGTTGGGGGAGCGTTTGGCGAAGCTTGCCCGTGGAGGCGACGTGCTGTTGCTGTCCGGTCCGCTTGGCGCCGGCAAGACCACGTTCGCGCAAGGGTTCGGCGCGGGACTTGGCATCGGAGAGCCCATCGTCTCGCCGACCTTCACCATCGCACGCGAGCTTGAGGGACGGTTCGCGGACGGTTCGCCGGCGCATCTGGTGCACGTCGACGCCTACAGGCTCGGCGGCAACGCCTACGCGCCCGGACAGGACACGGTCGGACGGCTATTGGACGAATTGGAATCGCTCGGCTTGGACGAGGAATTGGAGGATCCGGGCGAGCATACCGTCATCCTGATGGAATGGGGCGAGCAGATGGCCGCCGCATTGGCTCCGGAACGGCTTGAAATCCACATCGACCGTCCGCTTGACGCGCCCGCCGTGGACGCGGACGGCGAGCTGACCAGCGCGGGCGCACGCACGGTGACGTTGGTGCCGGTGGGCGCTGCCTGGGATTCGTTCGATTTCACCGCGGGAAAACGCTGACCCTGTCAAGACGCATCCGACGTGGCCGACCGCACCGCATGCCGTGGCTTCCAGCGCCGGTTGTACAGTGGTTGGCAGTTTGGCACAAGGAGTTTTCAAGCATATGCAGACACTGGTGATTGACACCTCATATGGTTCGACCGTAGGCGTGGTCGGACATGAACCCATCGTCGAAACGGATTCGCGCACCCATGTCGAGAAACTGCAGGTGAACATCGCGCAAGCCGTCGAACAGGCCGGACTGCAGGCGTCGGACATCACCCGCATCGTCGTCGGCGTCGGACCGGCGCCATTCACCGGCCTGCGCGCCGGCATCGTCGCGGCCAAGGCATTGGCCTTCGCCACAGGCGCGCAACTGGTCGGACAGGACGTGCTCGCGCCGCAATGCCTGGCACATACTCAAGCTACGGACGATCGCCGCCATCTGACGCTTGCCGTCAACGACGCGCGTCGCCGGCAACTGTATTTCGCGCTGTATGACGGCGGCACCGTTGCGGACGGCGTCGGACAATCGCCCATAACGTTGATCGACATGGACATCGACTATCCGGATTCCATCACGATGCGCGTCAATGACGTTCTTACGAAGCTCGCCGACACGGGCAAGCCGTACGTCGTCGACGTCATCGGCCATGGTGCGGTCAAATACGCGCAGTCGTGGAATGCGATTGCCTCCCTCGGCGAAGTCGACGACCATGCTCTGCTCGACGAAGGCGCGGAAGGATTGGCGCGATTCGCGGCCTTCACCACCAGCGAACAGGCGTTGGCAGAACCGACCCCCGTCGAACCGTTATATCTGCGTCGTCCGGACGTGTCAGTGCCCAACCCGCTCAAGCATGTGCTCAACCATGCCGGCGCCGAACGAACGGAGTGACGGCACGCCCATGATTGTCGACCATTCCCAGATTCCGGAAGACACCGCCGTCGGACAGATCGCCGCATTGGAAAAGGACCTGTTCGGCCGCGGCGCGTGGAGCGAACAGTCCGTACGGCAGGAATTCCACGCTCCGGCACGCACGTATCTGCTCGACATTGAAGGCGATGCCGTACAGACGGCGGATCCCGTCGTCCGAGGCTACGCAGGCTACTGGTACGACGGCGACGACGCGGAGATCATGACGATCGGCGTCGGCAGACCATACCAACGGCAGGGGATAGCGGCGGCGCTTCTCGAAACACTGATCGTCTCGGCGCGTCGGCAGGGCGCCAAACGCATGCTTCTGGAAGTCCGCGTCGACAACGTGCCGGCATTGGCGTTGTACGAAAGGTTCGGCTTCACGCGGATGGGATTGCGCAAACGCTACTACCAGCCAGAAGGCATCGACGCGTACACCATGAGCCTCGACTTGGAGCCGCGCGTCGTCGGCTTCAGCGCAACAGCGGATACAGAGCACACTTCAGCAACACACACAACGGAGCAGCAATGAGCGAACCAATCGTACTCGGCATCGAATCGACCTGTGACGAAACGGCGGCGGCCGTGGTGCAGGGACGCACCCTCATTTCCAACGTGGTCGCGTCCTCCATGGACGAGCACGCCCGCTACGGCGGCGTGATTCCCGAAATCGCCTCTCGCGCGCACGCCGAAGCGTTCGTGCCATGCGTCTCCAAAGCCCTGGCCGACGCGAACATGACGCTGTCCGACGTCGACGCGATCGCCGTATCCGCGGGACCCGGCCTCGCCGGCTGTCTCGCGGTCGGCGTGTCCGGCGCGAAATCGTTGGCATGGGCCGCGAACAAGCCGATCTACGGCATCAACCACGTCATCGGACATATCGCGGTGACGCAGCTGCAGTTCGGACCGTTCCCCAAGGACACGCTTGCGTTGATTGTGTCGGGCGGGCACACTTCGCTGCTGCATGTCGAAGACGTGGCGCGGCATATCGACGTGGTCGGCACCACGCTCGACGACGCTGCCGGCGAATGCTTCGACAAGGTGGCGCGTCTGCTTGGTTTCCCGTATCCCGGCGGCCCGCACATCGACCGTCACGCGCAGCTGGGCAACCCACATGCCATCAAAGTGCCTCAGGGCCTTACACAAGGCAAGGCGGGGCAGCAGCATCCGTACGATTTCAGTTTCTCCGGCGTGAAGACGGCCGTGGCGCGTTGGATCGAACAGCAGCAGGCGGAAGGCAATGAGATTCCCATCGACGACGTGTGCGCGTCGCTGGCCGATTCCGTCGCGACGGTGCTCGCCAAGAAGGCGATGCGCGGTTGCGAGCAGTACGGTTCGAAGACCCTGATCGTTGGCGGCGGCTTCTCCGCGAACTCCCAACTGCGCGCCAAACTGTTGGAGGTCGGAGCCAAGCATGGCGTCGAAGTGCGTATCCCGCAAATCAAACTGTGCACCGATAATGGCGCTATGGTGGCCATGCTGGGCGTGAACCTGGTGGAGAGCGGCGTGAAACCGTCCGAACCGGATTTCGCAATCGATTCCGCCATGCCGTTGACGAAGATCAGCATGTGACGGTAGTCCCGCCGCAGCAGGGGAGACACGCGCGGGATTTGCATTTTGCGTTTTACCGCGTATGATTCATGTCTTGTGCACAGCGCATTCCTGCGTAGCTCAGTTGGCAGAGCATCCGACTGTTAATCGGACGGTCACTGGTTCAAGCCCAGTCGCAGGAGCCAAGGCGGAAACCCTTACGCGAGTAGGGTTCAGCCGCAGTTGCGGGAACGGTTGCGGAAGCGTCCGAAATGGTCATTCTCTCCGATTCTCAGACAAACTCGAAAAACCAGCCCAAAAAACACACGAAAAAGGGCCGCGACACGCCGTAACAGCAAATTCGCACGTCAGGTGGGAAGGTTCATGAAACCCTGAGAGAACGCCATCCAAACGTCTCACAGGGCATAACAGCCGGTATCATGCGGAACCATCCAAATCCGACACGCCCATGCCGTTCTCTCCAAAATAGGGAGAGAACACGATGCATGAGCCGTCCGGAACCACGAAGGCCGCCACACGGCATAGGGAACCATGTGGCGGCCTTCATAGACATAACCGCAATCAGCAATCTCAGGAAAACCCAATCAAGCAGGTACAACCCTAATAATCTTCTTTATTTGGATTGCGTCATCATGTTGACCGAACACGAGGACATTCGACCATCGTGGTCGAAAACGCGGTCATAAAACGGTCAAAAAAGGTCGAATGGCACAACCGTCATCATGGCCGAATCAGACGCCAAGGCACTCCCTGGCCCATCGTTCCACTGCGGCATTCTCCGCATCGTCGCCCAGTAGGAGCAGAAACCCAGCGTTCTTACCAAGCGAAGCAGGTTCGATGGTCTTAATGATGCCGCGATCACGCAGGAACACCCAGGCATCGCTGATGCTCTTCTGGATACTGTTCTCACGGGTCTTCATCTTCGCTTCCGCATTACCGCCCATCGCCTGTTCGGGAGTGAGCATCACCATTCCAAGCGAGTCTGAGATAGCACGCCATCCAAGCGTGTAATAGCGGCATGGCACTTTCTTATCCATGAGTTTCTTTGGAGGACAATTGTTCTCGCTATCCCAATCGTATGTTTGCGAAGCCATGAACATGAGGACGAGTTCGGCGTTCTTGTTGAGGGTCATGTTATCGCCACGTCGAATCGCCATGCGTCCGGCACGGTTTACGTCGTATACGGCTTGCATGTTCTTGTAGCCCATATTTTCCACGTGTCTTTCCCTCCATGCCTAGCGCTATGCTGATGCACGGAGAATCTATGCAAACTGGTTTTCCGATTGCCCTTGTCGCTGTTCGAGAGCGGCAAGGGCTTTTTGCTACTTTCGCCTATAACGCTAACTCTACACATGGATATAATTACAACTACTGTCGGGTAGTAGATACTGATAGTTTGTCGGTGTAGCTCCAGTTACATGTATATAAGTATGTACATGGTTATACATTCTTCTTACATTGTGCGTTTGTCATGATTTTGCCAATTAAAAAGCACAAACGGTCAGAAAGAGGGTATGAAAAAACCCGCCTGCAACAAAACAGACGGGCACGAGAAAAACATGGTTCACATAGGACTGCTGGCGAGAGTGATAATCATAGCCAGGAAGCATACGCCGACAGCGACTCCAATCACAATCCAACAATTTCGCACATGGATGGAATTACGCGACTCGATATAGTCCAGAGCCTTCGCCCTCACATTCCGCTCGATGGCATCTGGTGCGGAATCGGTCTTGGCCGCGATCTCATACAATTCGTGCAACGTCGGCTTGCCGCCGTCCGCATCGTCGATGCGTTCCAACTCGTATTGGGTACGCCAGTCAATCAACCCGGACATGCGAATGCCGTTCCGCACGGCCATCTGGATCAGCAGAACGAACGCGGCCATACCGATGGCGATACCGGCGATAACGAATATAGGAACCATGATGTCCTCCTTGCTCTCCTGCAATATGACTCAACAAGAATTATCCCCCAATTGACGGCTGATGAATCATGGGCGTTTCTCAAACAAGCCATCCTTGAGAATCTGCCGGTAATCCGCAAGAACCTGCATGGTCACGTCCAGCTCCGCCGCCATATGCCAGGTGTCGCCGTCCCACAGCTCTTCGGCCATGGCGAACTCGACCGGGCTTATCAGCATCAAAGCCGTCTCACGCCGCGCCCTACGCTCGCATTTCACGCCGAACCGCGTGCCGCAGCCAAGATCACGATACTTCGCATGCACAAGCTCATGGCATAGGGTGCAGAGCCTCTGCCGGTCGTTGAGCCAGTCGGCAAGCCATATCGTTCGCAGCTGGTCGCAATACAATCCGCAGGTAGTGCCTGGAATATCGGATTCCAAAACCTTCAAACCCATGTGCTCGGCCTGACGTTCCAAAACGTCGATGGTGATTCGAGACATTGTTCCCTTCGTATTATTAGGCGGCGGCATCACGAGTGAATACCGCCGCCATATTCATTGCTGTCGTCAGTCTTCCGGCGTTTCGGCCTCAAGCCTCGCGTTCGGATCGTCGTTCGCGGCCATGTCGAACTCTTCACGGTAGATGATCGGACTGTTCGCCCAGTCGGCGTCCGCGTTTCCTGAGCGGCGTGCGAGTTCCTGAAGCAGCTCGTCATTCGAAGCGTCATGCAGCCTTGCGACGGTCTTCCGTATCCATCTCGTCGGCTCTTATATATCCGAACTCAACCAGAGCTTCTACGGGATTTTCGCCATATGCTCTAGCGATGATGATTACCGACTCGGCGCTGAACTCGCATCCTTTGTTGTATTGACGCCAGAGGGTTGAGACGCTGAGTCCGGTCTTGTTGCTGATTTCATTGATTGCCGCATCATGCGTTAGCTGTGCGAAATATGTTTTCTTATCCATGTATTTCATTATGAAATAAAAACTCTTTCATGTCAACACGCCGTAAAAGGTGTTTCGACTTGAAAAATCTCTTTTCACCGTGGTATATTACTTTCAGGTTGAAAAACAAATGCTTCACAATGAAAGGAACAGTGCTGATGGCTGAATACAAATGCAGTTCCGAGACGGCTTCCTAAGCCGAGCCAAACGCATGAGCGACTCAAAACAGACGAAGCCTTCGCCGGAGCAATCGGAGTCAGCGAAAGCGTCCTCGCCCGAGCGAAGAAGACCAACGAATGCACGCCACTCATGATGGTCGGCCTATACAAAGCCTTCGGTTTCCAACCCGGCGAAGTCAGCCAAATCAAGGCTGTCGGGGAAATGGGAAAGACAGCGTAATCACGTTTCTCGCCAAACCCTTTTTCCCGACCCAAGGAAAAAGGTTCACACCCCAAACAAGCAAAAGGAAACCACAATGAAAATCACCACACCAAACGGCACTCTCAAAGGCGAAAGCATCGAAGCCATCCTCAAAGAACATGGATATGACTGCCTGTGCGGTGCCGACCTGCGGAGTGCCGACCTGAGCTACGCCGACCTGAGCGGTGCCAACCTAAACCGCGCAGACCTAAACGGTGCCGACCTGCGTGGCGTCAACTTGAGTGGTGCAGACCTGAGCCAGGCCAACCTGAGCGGTGCCAACCATGTAAAACTCAGCATCGCCAAAACCAGCATCCTCCCAGACGAAGGCGACATCATCGGCTGGAAAAAAGCATGGACAGATAATGAAATGCTGCCAACGCCAGTCATTGTGAAACTCCTCATTCCGGCCGACGCGCAACGCTCCAACGCCACGGGGCGCAAATGCCGCGCCAGCACAGCGCGAGTGCTCGACCTGCAAGACAAGCAAGGCAACAGCCTCCCACCGGACACCACGGCATACAGCGGACACGACACAGACTTCACGTACAAAAAAGGCGAAACCGTGCACGTCGAAAACTTCGACACAAACCGGTGGAACGAATGCGCTCCAGGCATTCACTTCTTCATCACCCGCATCGAAGCAGCCAAATACTAGGAGACTCCAAATGAGCAATGAAATCCAACAGTTCTACTTCAATAACGCTGCGTTGCGTACCCTGACCGACGAGGCGGGGGAGCCTTGGTTCGTCGCCAAGGACGTATGCGACATCCTCGAAATCAGCAATCCGTCCGATGCCTTGAAAAGGCTTGACGATGATGAACGGTCTAGGTTCAATCTAGGGCGTCAGGGTGAGACCAACATCGTCAACGAAGCCGGCCTGTATGTCCTCGTGCTTGGCTCCCGCAAGCCAGAGGCTCACGAGTTCAAGCGTTGGGTGACGCATGAGGTGCTGCCGCAGATTCGCAAGACCGGCGGCTACATTCCCACCACGGACGCGGACGATGACATGACCATCCTCGCGAAGGCCGTGATGATCGGCCAACGCACCATGGAGGAACAGAAGCGTCGCATCGCCGCGCAGGAATCACACATCAATGAATTGGAGCCGAAAGCCCGATTCGCGGACGCCGTGGCCGCGTCCGACGGCACCTGCCTGATCGGAGAACTCGCGAAGATGCTACGCCAGAACGGATTGGACATCGGCCAGAACCGACTGTTCGAGATTCTCCGACAGGACGGCTATTTGGGCAAGACCGGCTCGAACCGCAACGTGCCGACCCAGAAGGCCATGGACTTGGGACTGTTCCGAATCAAGGAAACCGCCATCACCCATTCGGACGGCCACGTGACCATCAACCGCACCGCGAAGGTCACCGGCAAAGGCCAGACATACTTCATCAACCGCTACTGCCCACCCGCCGACCATGAGTGACGATCTGCTCACGCCAACTGAACTGGCCGCCATGCTCGGCATGAGTCCACGCACCCTCGCCAATTGGCGGAGCAATGGCAGGGGGCCGAAGTACCTGAAGCTCGGCCCTGAACCACCAGCTGGCAAGCAGGACAGGCGCCCGGTGCTTTACGAGCGTGACGTGGCCGAGCGTTGGGCCACAGCACACCAGTACACGAGGACGGTAGCGAGATGAAAAACGGCATGTTCGTCCCAGCGGCGCGGGTCCAAAGCCGCCCAGATGTCAAAAGCGATGGGAAAGTACGCTTCGACACCGGCAAGCCGACCCTCACGCAGCAAGGAATCGACGTGGACAAGTTCATCAGCGACAACCACGCGCTCATCGAAAACTTAAGGAAAGGAACACGTTGAAACACGAATACACGGGCGACGAGCTCGCCGAACTGAAGAAAATCTACGACGAGTCGGGAGAAGCCGGACTCCAGATCGGCGAAATGCGGGCGTTACGCAAGGCCGGACTCCTCACGCAGGACCTGCCACCAAAGCCGCATGAGGACACGCTGGCTGACTATGCCATCAGCGTTCCCAAGCCGAAGCCGGAACCGGTGAAATTGGAGTCCACCAACACGAACCGCAATCCGGAAATGCGTCAGGCAGTCTACGACACCATCGCCAGTTTCTGCGATTCGGGCCACGTGCCGACCATCCAGAAAATCGCGGACGCAATGCACAAGAGCAAAAGCACGGTAGCCAACCACGTGCTCGCCCTCGCGAAGGAAGGCCGCATCAGCAAAGACCCGGAGACAGGCCGCTACCGCATCACCAACCAAACCATCGAACAGAAGGAGCCCATCATGACCACCACAGTCCAGGAACAGCAGGAAGCCAAGCCGGAAGAGCCGCGCACCATCATCGCAAACGCCTTGGTCGGCATCTTCGACGCCGTATCAGCCTTGCAGCGCACCGCATTCCAAGCCAACGACAAGGTCGTCTATCAGTTCGCCACGAAACTGCTCACCGGCGAATTGATGGACATCAAGGCCAATTACTCGAAGGACGCAAAATGAGACTCAAATTCGATAGCGAGAGTGGCGTTTTCACCATCAAGCCAGAGTCCGAGGCGGA
>ENA-OQJR01000409-OQJR01000409.1-human-gut-metagenome-genome-assembly--contig:-NODE-409-length-13550-cov-3.455263_pt1 | contig 13550 bp, 10 predicted proteins | sample MGYA00242614_ERZ504781 | MGnify/ENA primary metagenome ERZ504781 (study PRJEB26092, sample SAMD00036365) | human gut metagenome | host: Homo sapiens | study: EMG produced TPA metagenomics assembly of...
CCTGGAACGAACGCCGCATCAACGCCGTGAACTTCAAACGCGAATACAACAAACGAGACGGCGAATGCCGAGGAAGCCCTCACCGCCGCCATCAACGCGCGGGCCGGCGCACGCGGCGACCTCGAACGACTGCAACGCGACTTCGACCGGCAACGCTCCCAGCGCACCCGCATCTCCCAGCAGATGGACGAAACCCGCGCCATGCTCTGCCGCGCCACCGGACTCACCCCCGCCGAACTGCCGTACGTGGCCGAACTCATGGACGTGAACGAACACGAGGAAGACTGGCGTCTCGCCATGAACGTCGCCTACGCGCCCATCGCCCAGACCATCCTCGTCGACAAGCGCCACGAACAGGGCTTCGCCGCCAAAGTCAGCACCATCGACCCGCGCACCATGCCCCGACGCACCTGGCAGTTCGTGGACACCGCACGCCACTACGACGACACCGGCGCGCACGCGAACATACTCACCGGAGAACAGGACGGCGACTGGCTGTCCGGCAAACTGCGCTACCGCGACGACTCGCCCTTCGCCGACTGGCTGCGCTCGCAGACCCAGGACGAACGATTCGACGCCCTATGCGTCACCGCCATCGACGACACCGACCGCACCAACCGTCAGGTGCAGGCCGACGGTCAGATCAAATCCGGCGCACGCGGCCAGCACGGCACCAAAGACCGCGCCCAGGTCATCGGATTCGTCAACGAAACCTACCTCAACGCGCTCGCAGCGCAGGTCGACGCCGCCCGCAACGCGCTCAGCCAAGCCGACACCGACTACACGGCCGCCAAAACACAGTCCGATAACCTCCACCGCGAACTCGAACTGGCCAACCAGCTCGCCTACACGTCCTGGGAGCGCATCGACATCGCCGGCGCGCAACGGACCATCACGGACACGCAGGACGCCATCGCATCCATCAAAAACGATCCCAAGCTCGCCGAACTCGCCAAACAGCGCGACGAACTGAACGCCGAACTCGACCGTGTGGAACGCCAGCGCATCGAATCCGACCAGGCCGCGGCCCGCGCCGGCAGCGCCGTCGAAGCGGCGCTCATCTGGCTGCGCGACCATGCCGACACCGGCACGACGGACGCCGCCGGTGCCACCGCCGACAATGACGATGACGCCGCGTCCGGCCCGCTGCCGGACGAAGTCACGGCGGCGCTCGCCGAATCCTACGACAACCGATTCGCCGGACTGGCGGACGCCGCCATGCGCGCGCACATGATCATCGGCGCGGGCGCGGCAGGAACGCAGGCACCGGGGGAGAGCTTCCCCGAACGCACCATCGCCGGCATCGGCAAGGACATGGCCTCCCGCATCAACCTGCTGAACGGCCAGGCCGATGCCGCACGCACCGGCGTCGAATCGAAAATGAGCACCTACATCGCGCTCTACGCGGCCGACGATGATTCGCTGACCGCCAGCGTGGAGGACTACCGGTACTATCTCGACGAACTCGCCAGCCTCACCCAGCTGGCCGCGGTCGCCGCCACCGACGCCGAATACCGGCGCTGCCTCGAACAGCTGCTCAGGAGCTTCCTGACCATCAAACGCGCCATCGACACGGATGCCAGCGACATCCACGACCAGCTTGACCGCATCAACGCCATGCTCAAAGGCCAGCAGTTCGGTCCCAAGCACGGCAGCCTGTCCCTGCACGCGGACGTGCGCCGTCCCGAGCGCACCTTCTGGGCGCAGCTCATCCGCGTCATCGGCACCCTGAACGATTGGAAATCCGCCGACGTCAACGATTCCGACGCCTCACGCAAGGCTTTCGCGGCCTGCGCGCCGATGGTCGGGCTGCTGCGCGCCGAACTCGCGCAGGTCAAGGACGCGAACGGCGTGAAAAGCTACGGCGCCCGCAACCTCGACCCGCGTTGCCGCTCGTCCTTCTACGCCATCGTGCATCATGCCGACGGCCCGGATGAACGCATCACCTCCACCGGCGGCCGTTCGGGCGGCGCCTTGCAGGAGCTTACCTCATTCGTATACGGCGCGGCGCTCATCTACCTGCTCGGCGGCGGCCTGACCAGCGAGCCCTCGTACACCACGCTGTTCCTCGACGAGGCGCTCATCAAGGCCGACGGCCGTTACACGCAGCGCGCCCTCACGGTGCTGCCGCGCCTCGGATTCCAGGTCATCGTCTCCGCCCCGGAAAGCAAGACCGGCGAAATCCTCGAGGTCTCCACCAAGGCCTACGTGACCTACAAGGACCCCGACACCGGCCTCACCTCCCTGCGCGAGGCCGTGCTGCATCAGAATGACATGGACGATGAATCATCGTCGGATATATTGAAGGATGACGGGGTTGCCGAATGAGCAGTCCTGGCGTCGCCGGTATTAAGACGATTCGGTTCGACTCGACGATGTTCGAAAGCAGGTGATGGGAACTGTGGCCGGCATGAAAGACATCGCTGCGATCACCACATGCGTGAAGAAACATATGCGTTCACATATGTACGACATCGAACCGGCATGGCCATTTCCCGTGCCGGTGGGATTGCCGGACCAAGCATTTTTGGAAACCAATGCGATTGCGGTGCATGACAACAACAATGAGATACGGCAATGGGCAAGCAAGAATGGTTGCGAAATCATAACCAAGCATCGCACCATAGGCACCTCTGTCGAGCTGATCTCCAAAGTCGTCGTTCCTGACGAATCAAATAGCCATGCGTGTGGTTGGTCGTACGCTGGCGGCGGAATGTCGTGAAGCGCGCCGCCGCATAGCATGTCTGGTTGCTGCTTGTGACGTTGCTCCGGAAACAATCGAATCGGCCGCTCGCATGACAGGCCATGAACAGCCTGACGACTTCGATCTGCTTGTCAGCGCAGTTCGATATTTCAGGCATCATGACGTGACCGGTATGACGCCGCGACAGATTCCACTGACAGGATTCAGCGGCAAATGGCTGAATGAGTCAAAAACCAATCGTCGTAAGGCCATTTGCCGACTGCTCGGTGTCGAAACGTTGGGTCTGTCAAAACGGTCGACCGAACTGCGGTTCCGTTATCTCGATCCGGTCCGCGACGATGCTGAGCTCGAACGCATCATATGGTGTCCGTGGGAAGGCGAAGCGTTATCCGGCATTAAATATGCTGTCATCGTTGAGAACAAAGACACGTATCAGACTATGCCGCCGATTGCGCAGGGCATCTGCATATGGGGTTCTGGTCGCGCTGTAAGCGATGCTGTACCTGCGGTTCCTGCACTGCGTGACATGCGTATCGTGTATTGGGGTGATATGGATGCGGATGGACTGGAAATACTTTCGACATTACGTGAATCAGGTATCGAATGCGACTCCATCCTGATGGATTGCGATGCATACGATCGGTACCACAGATTTGGTACCGATCGTACTGAACGCAGCGCGAAGATTGCTATGCGGGAGCCTAAGCCGACGCCCGGCCTTCAATCGGCGGAGCGACGTCTTTATGAACGACTGTGTGCTGACAAAACCATCGCTTATCGGCGCATCGAACAGGAACGCATTCCCATGCGTGATGCAGTTGACGAATTACGCAAGCTTGGCATCCCCGTGGAGTCCATTGAAAATCAGGATTTGCCGATTTAGGCTGAGTGATTGGGGATGTTGCCAAGAGCTAGAACGGCTTAGCTTTTTCTCGTCTCACATTATGCCTTCCGATTAATAATGCAACGGCATTGCATAGCTGCAAGGTCCGGCACTGCTATCCGATACTATCGAACTGTTGTTTTGCGTTGCGCGAGAAGGGACAAACATGGCAACCGCTTGGGGTGACGAGAGTGTGCGGAAAACCGGAGTTCCCTCGCCTATGTACTTGATGGGCGCATGCGTATGTGATGATACGGAAACCGAAACAAGGCAAAGATTGGCGTTGCTTAAGCCCAAAGGAGCAAGGAAATTGCACTGGCGAGACATGCGGCCATCATTGCGTGGCAAAGTCGTTGATACCATGGCTGCAATGGACATTGATCATGTCATTGTGGCTGCGGTACCAATGAGCCAGTGGAATACCGCCGAACGCGCTCGCCGTAAATGTTTGGAACGTCTTCTGCCTCTGCTGGAAACAGAATACAACGTGGACACGCTTGTGCTTGAACGGCGCGAGATTTCACAGGACAGGAACGATATCCGTTTCATCGATGGATTGAGAAGCCGCAGATTTATCGGGCCAATTCGTGTCGAACTCTGTGCAGGGGAGACTGATGCAAGGCTATGGCTCCCTGATCAGCTGCTAGGAGCGTACGGTGATGCCCAGGCCGGTACTGGAAGATACGATGAATTCCTCGGCCATGTTCGAACAGTGTTCATCGACAGTGATTGATGTCCTAAAACCGTGTATACTTCATGGTAAGCCAACCCCGCTGGGGAAATGGAAGTGAGAGCCGGACGCCCCGAGTATCTTGGGGGCCGGCTCTTGCGTTTCGGTCCACTGATGGTCCGGAATTTTGCATACTATGGTTCGGTTTTCCGGCCTGACACGCCATCGAACAAGCGTTCGAATTTGGTCGTGTGTTCGGGTATCCTTGGGACAGATTTGGCGCGCGCATGACCGTGCGCGCGGGAACGGTGAGATGGAAGGTGGGGTGTGGCTGTGGCGGCAATGCAGACTGGCGCAAGGCGCGCAACAAGCGCAACGGGCGCGAAAACCGGCAAGGGCAAGAACGGTGAGGTCATCGTCGAAAAGGTGATGACCAGCGACTCCTTCCTGAGCCGGGAGATCAAAAAGGCGCCGCTGATTGAACACGATGGTTCGCTGGTAGCTGATATCTCGCACATCCCGAACGATCTCAAGATCACGATTCAGGGTGCGCGCGAACACAACCTCAAGAACGTCGACCTGGCGATTCCGCGCAATCGCATGGTCGTGTTCACAGGCCTGTCCGGTTCGGGCAAATCCTCGCTCGCGTTTGACACCCTGTTCGCCGAAGGCCAGCGACGCTACGTCGAATCCCTATCCGCCTACGCCCGCCAGTTCCTGGGTCAGATGGACAAGCCCGACGTTGACTTCATCGAGGGCCTGAGCCCGGCCGTCTCCATCGACCAGAAGACCACCAACCGCAACCCGCGTTCTACCGTCGGCACCATCACCGAAATCTACGATTACCTGCGACTGCTCTTCGCCCGCACTGGCATCCCTCACTGCCCTGAATGCGGCGAGCCCGTCGCCTCCCAGACCCCGCAGCAGATCGTCGACACACTGCTCGGCTACCCGGAGCGCACGCGATTCCAGATTCTCGCGCCCGTGGTCAAGGGCCGCAAGGGCGAGTTCGTGGATATGATCGAGCTGCTGCGCTCCGACGGCTACGCCCGCGCGCTCATCGACGGCGAGATGACGCAGCTGTCCGACGACATCAAACTCACCAAGCAGAAAAAGCACACCATCGAGGTCGTGGTCGACCGACTCGTGGTCAAGGACGGTATCCGCCAACGCCTGACCGACTCGGTGGAAACCGCCCTCAAGCTCGCCAACGGCAGCATCGTCATCGACTTCGTGGACGAGGAGGAAGGCAGCCCGGCCCGCCGCCAGCCGTTCTCCGAACACCGCAGCTGCCCGAACGGGCACACGCTCGAACTCGACGAGGTCGAGCCGCGCACCTTCTCCTTCAACGCCCCCTACGGTGCCTGCCCCGCCTGCACCGGTCTCGGCTTCAAACTGGAAATCGACCCGGACCTCATCATCTCCGACCCGGACAAGTCACTGGCCGACGGCGTCATCGAACCGTGGAGCGGCACCAAGATGACCTCCCAGTACTACGGCCACATCCTCGAAGGTCTGGCCAAGGAAATGGGCTTCTCCATGAAGACCCCTTGGAAGGGCCTGCCGGACGACGTCAAGCACGACATCCTCTACGGCCACGACTTCAAGGTCAACGTCTCCTACCGCAATCGCTGGGGACGCCTGCGCGAATACTCCACCGGCTTCGAAGGCGTGATCCGCACGCTCATGCGACGCCACGACGAAACCGATTCGCAGTCCATGCGCGAATACTACGAGTCGTACATGCGCGAAGTGCCCTGCCAGGTCTGCCACGGACGCCGTCTGAAGCCCGAAGTGCTCGCTGTCACTGTGGACGGAAAATCCATCTTCGACGTGTGCGACATGCCCGTCGTACGCGAACTCGCCTGGATCAACGGCCTGAAACTCGAAGGCTCGGCACAGCTGATCGCCGGCGAAGTGCTCAAGGAGATCAAGGCCCGACTCGGCTTCCTGAACGACGTCGGCCTCGACTACCTGACCCTCTCGCGCGCGGCCGCCACCCTGTCCGGCGGAGAAGCGCAGCGCATCCGACTCGCCACGCAGATCGGCTCCGGTCTGGTCGGCGTCATGTACGTGCTCGACGAGCCGTCCATCGGCCTGCACCAGCGTGACAACGAACGCCTCATCGAAACCCTGCACCACCTGCGCGATCTCGGCAACACGCTGATCGTCGTCGAACACGACGAGGACACGATACGCCGCGCCGACTGGGTGGTCGACATCGGCCCCGGCGCCGGCGAACACGGCGGCGAAGTCATCTACTCCGGCCCCGCCAAGCACCTCATCGAAGCCAAGCGCTCCATCACCGGCGACTACATCGCCCACCGGCGAGAGATCGCCGTGCCCGCCAAGCGCCGCAAGATCCACAAGACCCAGGTGCTCAAAGTCGTGGGTGCCCGCGAGAACAACCTCAAGAACATCGACGTGAGCTTCCCGCTCGGCGTGCTCACCGTGGTCACCGGCGTCTCCGGCTCCGGCAAATCCTCGCTGGTCAACACGATCCTCTACCCGGTGCTCGCCGACAAGCTCAACGGTGCACGCATCGTACCCGGCCGCCACAGGCGCGTGGAAGGCGTGGACCAGGTGCGCAAGGTGATCCACGTCGACCAGAACCCGATCGGCCGCACGCCGCGATCCAACCCCGCCACCTACACCGGTGTGTGGGACAAGATCCGCACCCTTTTCGCCAAGACTCCCGAAGCCCAGGTGCGCGGCTACGGCCCCGGCCGCTTCAGTTTCAACGTCAAAGGCGGCCGATGCGAGGCCTGCCACGGCGACGGCACGCTGAAGATCGAAATGAACTTCCTGCCCGACGTCTACGTGGACTGCGAGGTCTGCCACGGCAAACGATACAACCGCGAGACCCTCGAAGTCACGTACAACGGCAAGACCGTGGCCGACATCCTCAACATGCCCATCGAGGAGGCCGCCGACTTCTTCAAGGCGTACACCGGCATCTCCCGATACCTGAAGACCCTCGTGGACGTCGGCCTCGGCTACATCCGACTCGGCCAGCCCGCACCCACCCTGTCCGGCGGCGAATCGCAGCGCGTCAAGCTTGCCACCGAGCTGCAGCGCCGATCCGACGGCAAAACCGTGTACATCCTCGACGAGCCGACCACCGGCCTGCACTTCGAAGACGTGAACAAGCTGCTCAAGGTGCTGCAGTCCCTGGTGGACAAGGGCAATACGGTCATCGTCATCGAACATAATCTGGATGTGATCAAGGAGGCCGACTGGCTGATCGATCTCGGTCCGGAGGGTGGCGACGGAGGCGGCACCATCGTCACGCAGGGCACGCCCGAACAGGTTGCCGAATGCGAAGCCTCATGGACCGGCAAGTTCCTGAAACCCATGCTTTAGCCTTCCATTGCAGCTGACCTCGGGTGGGTTGGGGTGTGTGTTGCTGGACATGCTCCGGGCCGCTCAGGTCAAGTCTTTACGGTCCAGCAACACACACCCCAACCCACCCAATCCCTGATGATTGGTTTTGCTTAATAGCGAGGAGGATTATGACGAACGATATTGAGCGGCATAGTCCGGATGAGTGGCGGAAGACTGCGGCGGCGTTAATGTCGGAAAGCATAGCTGTGGGTGCCGGGGAAACGACGGCGAAGGTGAATGCGAATGGGGCACCTTTGCTGGGGGATTCTCGCGACCTGTTCCGACCCAAGACCTCGGATATTCCCGCCAAACCCGGTGTGTACAAATGGCGCGACGGGGAAGGGCGCGTCATTTATGTGGGCAAGGCAAAGAACCTGCGCAACAGGCTCACCAATTATTTCCAGCCGCTGTATCTGCTGCATCCGCGCACGCAGACCATGGTGCTGACCGCACGCAGCCTGGAGTGGACGGTCGTCGCCACCGAACTGGAATCACTGACGTTGGAATACACGTGGATCAAGGAATTCGACCCACGGTTCAACGTGCAGTTCCGCGACGACAAGACCTATCCGTATCTCGCGGTCAGCACGGGGGAGCGAATTCCGCGCGTGTGGGTCACGCGGTCGCGCAAACGGCGGGATACCCGGTATTTCGGCCCCTATGCCAAAGTGTGGGAATTGCGGCACAGTCTTGACCGGTTGCTGCGCACGTTCCCGGTACGCACCTGCACCACCAACGTGTTCCATAAGGCGCAACTGACCGGACGGCCATGCCTGTTCGCTTCCATCGGCAAATGCTCCGCACCCTGCGTGAACCGCATTGAAGCGGACGAACACCGGAGGCTGTGCGAACAGCTGGTCGGCGTGATGACCGGACGACTCGGACGGCCATACATCGCCCAGTTGACCCGCGACATGAAAGAGGCCAGCGCCGAACTCGAATTCGAGAAAGCCGCCCGACTGCGCGACCAGATCCAAATGCTGGAAACCGTGGTGCAACAGAACGCCGTCGTCTTCGACCAGGATGTGGACGCGGACGTGTTCGGCTTCGCCAGCGACGAGCTCGAAGCCTCCGTGCACGCTTTTTATGTGCGCGCCGGCTCGATTCGCGGCGAACGCAACTGGAGCGTCGAACGAGTTGAGGACATCGATGACGCCGACTTGATGGCCGACCTTCTGGTGCAGGTGTATTCGGACGCCGCCGGGGACAATCACCCCCAGTCGGCCGCGACCATCTCCACTAATCGCGAGGCCATCGGCTCCACGCAAACCATCACGGCCACGGACGCTGTGGCACGCGCCCAGGCCACCCGAGAACGCAACACCCGTCAGGAGACCACCGGGCGCGCGGACCTGCTGGCACCCATCGCACCGGTACCGCGCGAAATCATCGTGCCCGTCGAACCGGCCCGCCGTGAGGAACTCGAAGGCTGGCTGACCAATCTGCGCGGGGGAGCGGTGACCATCCGTGTGGCCTCGCGAGGCGACAAGAAGCAGCTTATGGACCGCGCCAACGAGAACGCCAGCCAAGCACTGCAACGCAGCAAGATGAGCCGCATCTCCGACATGGGCGCACGCACCCAGGCCATGAACGATGTGGCCAAGGCATTGGGACTCGCGGAAGCCCCGCTGCGCATCGAATGCTACGACATTTTCGAACACTGTGGGCGGTGCCTTCCAGGTGGCCTCCATGGTGGTGTTCGAAGACGCGATACGCCAAGAAATCCGAATACCGACGCTTCGCCATCCGAGGCAAGGACGGCAAAGGCGCGGTGGATGATCTGTCCGCGCTTTACGAGACGCTCACCCGCCGCTTCAAGCACGGCAACATCGCCGGCGACTCCGGCGAAAGCATCGACGCGGAACAGCGTGTGGCCTCGGCCGCCGGCAAGATGACCACTGCCGTGGCGGCGGAGACAATCGCTGCGAACGGTAACGACAATGGTGAGGGCGGTTCCGACATCAGTGGCAAGGGGCACGCGGTGCCGGTCGGAGTGCAGAACGATGCGCGGGAGTCCCCGCCCGACATCGTCCAGCAGAACACAAACCGGCATCACTTTGCCTACAAGCCGAACCTGGTGGTGGTCGATGGCGGCAAGCCGCAGGTCATGGCCGCCGCCAAGGCGCTTGAGGACTGTGGCGTGAACGACGTGGCCGTCTGCGGACTGGCCAAACGCTTGGAAGAGGTGTGGGTGCCGGACGACGACTATCCGATCATCCTCAAACGCCAGTCCGAAGGCATGTATCTGCTGCAGCGTGTGCGCGACGAATCCCACCGCTTCGCCATCACCTACCACCGCCAGCAGCGGCGCAAAGGCGCCCTGCGCAGCGCGCTCGACGAGATTCCCGGCATCGGCGAAAGCTACCAGAAGCGGCTGCTCAACCACTTCGGCTCGGTCAAAGCCATGCGCGAAGCCAGTGTCGAGGACTTCGAGAAGGTCAAAGGCATCGGCCACGCCAAAGCCGAAGCGCTGTACACCGCGCTGCACGAGCAGTGAGCCGGCCCGGTCCAGCAGCCCAGAGTAAATTTTCGGTTGCGGGGCCTGTGGTTGACATATTCGAAGCAAAGTGTCGGCTAGCATGGGAACAGACATCAAGGAGGGATATGGCCAATCATCGTTGCGCTGTACTCGGCAAACCCGTCGCACACTCATTGTCACCCGTGCTTCACAACGCGGCCTACCGTTCGCTGAAACTCGACGATTGGCTGTACGACAAGCACGAGGTGGGGGAAGACGACCTCGACGCTTTCCTCAAAGGCCTTGACTCGACGTGGGCTGGCCTGAGCCTGACCATGCCGTTGAAGAAGACCATCCAACCGTACGGTGTTCCGGAAAATTTGTGGGCCAAGGAACTGAAGGTGGCGAATACCGCGGTATTCGACTGGAGCGTGGCTGCCGATGATCCCGCTTGGCCGAACGGCAAGCCGGGCATCAAGCTATACAACACCGATGTCATCGGCATCCAACTCGCCTTCGACCATGCCAATCGCGAACTCGGCGAACACCACACCGCGTCGAGAAGCGGCACCGCGCTGATCATCGGCAATGGCAACACCGCCACTTCGGCGTTGGCCGCATGCTGCATGATGCCCGAAATCGGCCATATCGTCGTCGCCGCCCGTCACCCCGGAAAAAACACCGGGCTTAAACCAGTGGCCGAAAAGTTCGTCAACGTGCATAACCCGTACAACGAAATCGAATTAGGCGACGATCAGGCCCTGCTTGAGGCAGCCCGCAACGCCACCTATGTCATCAACACGATTCCCGGACACGCGGCCGACAACGTCGCGGATGCCCTCGCCAATGCCGGAACCGAGCCATTCTCCGGACTGCTGTTGGACGTGATCTACGATCCACGCCCCACCAAGCTCATGGAAGCCTGGCGCGCTCATGGCGGTCACGCCATCGGCGGCGAAGAAATGCTGCTGTACCAAGCTCTCGTACAGGTATTGCTGATGACCGGTATCTGGGATGACGACCCGCCCAGCGATGCCGACCAGCGTCTGCAGGACACCACCACCGAAGACGACCAGCTGGAGATCGCGATGCGCAAAGCTCTTGAGGAGGCGCTGTAATGAATCAACAGACAACGAACCGCGATACCGGCGAGGCGGCCGCCACGAATGCGCCGGCGAATTCCGCGACATCCACATCGACTCCGGACAACCAGCCGACCCCGCTTGATGCCTTCGAAGTGCTGCTCATCACCGGTATGTCCGGCGCAGGCCGCTCTCATGCCGCTGACTGCGTGGAAGACATGGGATGGTATGTGGTCGACAACCTGCCTCCCAAACTGCTTATCCCGCTTGTCGACATGATGACCACCTCCGGTTCCGGATCGGAGTCAGGCGTCCACAAGCTTGCCGCCGTCATCGACGTGCGCTCCAGCTATTTCGACGAGCTGGCCGCCGTGCTCGGCCATCTGGATGATCTCGGCGTCAAAACCCGTATTCTGTTCCTCGACGCCAGCAACGAAGTGCTCATCAAGCGCTATGAATCCGTGCGCCGCCCGCACCCGCTGCAGCACGGCAACCGACTGATCGACGGCATCCTTGAGGAACGTCACCTGCTGGAAGACCTCAAGGAACGAGCCGACTGGGTCATCGACACCAGCTCCCTGAGCATCCACCAGCTGTCCACCAAACTCTACGAGGCGATGCTCGGCTCCGGCCCCACCACCGTGGCAGTACACATCTTCAGCTTCGGCTTCAAATACGGTATGCCCATCGACGCCGATTTCGTGGCCGACGTGCGTTTTCTGCCCAACCCGTTCTGGGTGCCCAACCTGCGCGAGCTTACCGGGCACGACAAGCCGGTCGCCGACTACGTGCTTTCCAGCAAGGGAGCCAAGGAATTTCTCGACGCTTATGAGAAAGCTATCGAGATTGCGTTGGAAGGATACGCCCAGGAAGACAAGCACTACGTAACCATCGCCGTCGGCTGCACCGGTGGTCAGCACCGGTCGGTGGCGATGAGCGAAGAGCTGGCTCGCCGCTTACGCGCACATGGGCTCAACGTAACCGTTTCCGCGAGAGAACAGCACAAGCGTCACTCATCGTAAGCAGGCGTCGAGCGGTCATCGGGCAAGTGTTCGGTGACCACACTGCGAGAAAGCAGGGCCCATAATACGTATCAAACGGGTTCGCTTGTCCACCAGATTAGGTATCACAGAAAGCCGATGGCTTCCGACCGTGTGACAGCAGATGACGGCACGAAGCGCCTGAAGCATTGAGAAGAACGGGACTGTAGGAGGTAGATCTTGGCTCTTCTGGACGATGTCAAAAGCGAGTTGGCAGCCTTTGAAGGCGATTCGCCAGCCGCGATCAAGGCCCAAGCTGCGGCCATGATCCGTTTTGGCGGCGGTCTTCGACCGGTACAGAATACATACGTTATCCAAGCCGTATTCACCTCGCTTGACGTTGCAGAATGGCTGAAGAACACGTTGAGGAACACGTTCGGGCACGAAGCCGAGGTCAATCACCTCACACGTCAGACCCCGAACGGCCCTGTCGAGACCTACGTGGTGCTCGTCACCCGCAACGTAGTGGCCTTGGCTTTGCAGACCGGACTGGTCGACCGCCGCAAGCAGCAGGTCCGTGGACTGCCGTCTGAAGTGGTCAACGGATCCATCGCCCAAATCAAAGCGGCATGGCGCGGCGCCTTCATGGCCCGTGGCTTCCTGTCCGATCCCGGTAAGGCCAGCTTCCTGGAAATCGCTTGCCCCACGGAAGAGGCCGCCATGGCCCTGTGTGGCGTGGCCCGTCGTCTAGGCATCCAGGCCAAGCATCGCACGCTGCGTAGCTCCGAGCGCGTGACACTCAAGGATCCCGATGCCATCGAACGCATGCTCAAGCTCATGGGCGCCACCCGTTCGGCCCGCGAATGGACCGGCAAGCGCTCCGACGGCGAGGCCCGCGGCAAGGCCAACCGTCTGGCCAACTTCGATGACGCCAATATGCGCCGTTCCGCCAAGGCCGCCGCCGAAGCCAGCGAAAAAGTGCAGCATGCTTTCGAAGTACTCGGCGATAACATTCCGGACAACCTCCGTCAGGCCGGCCAGCTGCGCATCGATCACGTGGACAAGAGCCTCGAGGAGCTCGGCAAGATCGCCGAACCGCAAATCACCAAGGATGCGATTGCCGGCCGAATTCGCCGACTGCTTCAACTTGCCGAGAAGACGGAGAAGGCTCGCGCAGCCGAAGGCAAGTAACCCGACAATCCGATTTGCCGTGCCTATTCGGCAAAACGCGACAACGATGTGACAAAACACCGCATTCAGTCAGTAGACGAATGCGGTGTTTTGTTCCGGAATGCCTGTAATATGCAAAGTGGCAAAAATTGGCCACTTTGACGTGAAATTCGTCAAGGAAAGGATATTCATGAAGACACTCAAGGACCTTGGAGATCT
>ENA-OQJR01000413-OQJR01000413.1-human-gut-metagenome-genome-assembly--contig:-NODE-413-length-13451-cov-2.860402_pt1 | contig 13451 bp, 15 predicted proteins | sample MGYA00242614_ERZ504781 | MGnify/ENA primary metagenome ERZ504781 (study PRJEB26092, sample SAMD00036365) | human gut metagenome | host: Homo sapiens | study: EMG produced TPA metagenomics assembly of...
CGGCATACCTCCCGAAAAAATTTGATAAGCCCAGATAGCAACCGAAAATCATTTTGCAATTCAAAAGGCGTTCGCATTCGCAAGCAGTGTCTTCGTAAAAAAGCTGGCACCTGATTTGAAGTTGTGCGAGGCTTCCAGAGTGATGTATCAGCAGTTTTTGAACGATCATGCCGTAGCCCATAAGCGGCAGACGAACCGGGCACGTGGGATCTGAACAGGGCAGCGTTATTCAATACCGCTAAGCTCGCGGTACAGCGTGCGGGCATAGGAATCTGTCATGCCGCTGATATAGTCGGTGACCATCAGCAGCCGGAGGTATAAGTCAAAAGATTCCGTGCCGGTTCGGGTGTTTTGGTAATCCTGCTTGTAATTGCCGGAGAAAATGGCGAGAAGCTTTTTGTCGGCCTTGGAAGGTGCCTGCCCGTCGGTGCAGTATGCAGAGTCATAGTACAGCACGGCGGGAACAAAATGATCCAGCAGAAAATCGAGAATGACCTGTCCGGACAGCTCCAGTTTCAGGATACCGGGCGTATCGAAGGCGAATTTCCGCATGGCCCCTTTCAGGATGTCAATGGTGATGGCGTGATTGGTTCCTTCAAACAGATCACCGCAGTAGGTTCCGGCCATGATCTCTTTATATTTGCAGGAAAAACGGTAGATGGCTACATACATCAGCCACTGACGCGTTTGGGTGAGCCATTTTTTAAATGCAGCGCTGTCGTTTTCTGGGGTGTGGTCTGCACCGCGCTGCGCGGAAAGCTCTTGGATCCGCTCATCGGAGAAGTACTCAGGGCTTCTGTGGGGAAAGATCTTTGAATGGTCATAAGAATTTGTGTAATATTCAATGAACTGGTCAAGGGTGAACAGGCCCTTTTTAAAGGCATCTTCCAGATCGGCAGTAGAGTATGCAATGTCGTCGGCTGCTTCCAGCAGGTAGGTCAGCGGATGGCGCACGATGCCTTTGTCGGGAGTGGTGGTCCCAACCGCTTCCGAGATCTGCTCAAAAGTCTCCTGTTCTGCAGCGAAGAAGCCGAGTTTGTGCTTTCGGATATCCGCACTGCCTTTATCAACGGAGCAGGAGTCGGTGGGGTATTTTACCAGCGTGCTGATGATCGCTTTGGACAGATTGAGGCTGGAACCGTGCTTTGCTTTCAGCAGGATCCGCAGCGCCTGTGCATTGCCCTCAAAATTTTCCAGATCAGCGATCATCTGCTTGGATAACCAGCTGCGAAGGGGCCGTCCTTTGTATTTTACATGGTCGAGGTTCTCTTTGAACCAGTCACCGATCACGGTCTCGCCGAAATGCCCGAAGGGCGGATTGCCGAGGTCGTGCAAAAGGCCGGCGCAGAGCAGGACCGATGCGATGGCTTCGGCATCCTCCGGCACAGCAATATCAGTTGGCTTGTACTGTGTTGTGTTTTTGGAGATCATGATGCCAAGCTGCCGGGCGATCGTGGAGACTTCGATCGAGTGCGTCAGGCGGGTTCGGATGAAATCACTCTTATCCAGAGGAAACACCTGCGTTTTATCCTGCAGCCTGCGGAATGCAGCGCTGGAAACGATCCGGCTGTAGTCCTTTTCAAATGCATTGATGGGATACTCCTTGAACGAATCGGGCTCAGGAGGTTCAGAAGAAAGTTTTTCAGTTGACAGCAATTTTGCCCATTCCATAATCAGTACACCTCGCTTTTGTAACGTCGTGATCAAAAATCTGCAAAAGGCATCGGCCTTCCATCACTGCCATTATACAAAAGAAACGCTGCTCCGGCAACAAAAAACGGATTCTCTGAAAAAAACACAAAAACTGCAGCTTGAACATGTGCAGAGTTCCAATTTATTTCGGGATCCGAAAAAAGGAAAGCGGAGTGTTATGCTGCGGTGTACTACTTCCGTCAGATGCACCCGAAATGGAATCAGACAAAAGCTTCCCTTTCCGTGGGCTGTGTGCCTGCGGCGGGGAAGCTTTTTGTATGCCTGCGGGGCAGGAACGGCGGGATATCAGCCAGATTGCACAAAACGCATTGCACAAAATTGAACAGCTTTTCAGGAAAAAATCTTGCTATTCCGCTTGCGCTCATGTATAATGGACTTAACTTGAAAGGTAGGATGTTTAAAAACACTCTGCCGTATGCTGCTGCAGATGACTTGAAAGGTGGAACATGGGATGTTGTATAAGAAAGCTTCTGAGATGAAACCCACTCCGATCCCCCATTGCATGGGCGGCGAGGGCACCGTGATGATGGAACGCCTGCTGGATGCGCCTGCCGAAATGCTGGGCAAGGGCCGCGCCTACGTGCGCCACACGCTGGCACCGGGCGTGACCATTGGCAGGCACACGCATGAGCACGAGATGGAAAGCATGGTCATCGTCTCCGGCCGCGCTGTCCACATCATCAACGGCGAGGAGCAGATCTTGGAGAAGGGCGACATCATTGCCGCCATGCCCGGCGACACCCACCAGATCGCCTGCCTGGGCGACGAGCCGCTGGTGCTGATCGCACAGGTGCTGTACGAATAAAGGAGGAGCTTCAGATGGAACAGATCCGCAGTGCCGATGTTCTGGCCAGCTTTCCACAGGTGGATGAGGAAAAACTGAACGCCGCCCTTGCCGCCGAAGCTGCCGCCAGCAACCGCAAGATCATTGTGCTGGACGACGACCCTACCGGCGTACAGACGGTACATGATATTTATGTTTATACAGATTGGACGGTAGAAAGCCTGCGCAAGGGCTTTGCTGCGCCGGAAAAGCTCTTCTTTATTCTGACCAACAGCCGCGGCTTTACCGTGGCCGAGACCACCAAGGCCCACCGCGAGATCGCGGAGAACACCGCCAAGGTGGCCCGCGAGTTCGGCATGGACTACCTGATCATCAGCCGCGGCGACTCCACCCTGCGCGGCCACTACCCGCTGGAGACCGACCTGCTGTGCGAGGTGACGGAGGCTGAGAACGGTTACAAAATGGATGGCGACATTCTGTGCCCCTACTTCCGCGAGGGGGGACGCTTTACACTGGACAACGTGCATTATGTGCGCTACGGCGCAGAGCTTGTGCCCTGCGGCCAGACCGAATTTGCCAAGGACGAGACCTTTGGCTACCACGCCAGCAACCTGTGCGAATACATTGAGGAAAAAACCGGCGGCAAAGTCCGTGCAGGAGACGTGACCTGCATCTCGCTGGAAAGCCTGCGCGCCATGGATTTTGACGGCATCGAGGCCCAGCTGCTGGCGGTGCACGATTACGGCCATGTGATCGTGAACGCAGTGGCGGACTGCGATGTGAAGGTGTTTGCAGTGGCACTGTACCGCGCCATGGCAAAGGGCCGTCACTTCACCATCCGCAGTGCGGCCGCACTGGTCAAGGCCATCGGCAATATTTCCGACCAGCCGCTGCTCACCCGGGAAAAGATGGTCACGCAGGAAAGCAAGGCAGGCGGCATCATCGTGGTGGGCAGCCACACCAAAAAGACCACGGCCCAGCTGGAAGAACTGAAAAAAGTACAGGGCATCGAGTTTATTGAGATGGACAGCGACAAGGTGCTGGTGCCGGGCGAGCTGGAAAAGGAAGCAGCCGCCATCGTGGCCCACTGCTCACAGCAGATCGCAAAGGGCATCACCTGCTGCGTGTCCACAAAGCGCGTGGTGCTCACCCTGCCGGACGACACCCCGGAAGCAGCCCTCGTGCGCAGCGTTGCCATCAGCGATGCACTGCAGAGCTGCGTGGGCAGGCTGACCGCTTCCCCGGCTTTTGTGGTGGCAAAGGGCGGCATCACCAGCAGCGACGTGGGCGTGAAGGCCCTGCGCGTGAAATGCGCCAAGGTGCTGGGCCAGATCCGGCCGGGCATCCCGGTATGGCAGACCGGTGCCGAAAGCCTGTTCCCCGGCACGCCGTACATTATCTTCCCGGGCAATGTGGGCGAAGTGTCCACCCTGCGGGAAGCGGTGGAAATTTTGCTGGGCTGACAGCCTGACGATTTAGAATTGTCTCCGCTCTGCTCTGACAATATCAGAGGAAAAATTATTTTAAATATTGCAAACAAGCCAGCCCTGCGGGGCTGGCTTGTTTGCTTTTTCACGGGAAGGAGTCGTGGCGGTTAACGGCGTATTGCCTGCGCTGGCTCCCTGCGGGAGCATTCGCGCGGCAGATAACGCAAACGTTATGTTCAGGCCCCGCTCCCCTGCGGGGAGCTGCCGCCGTAGCGGCTGAGGGGCCTTGAAATCGGCGCAACACAAAAAAATCCTTTAGCGCAGCGACTTGGATTTTTTGTATGGAGCCCAACTGCTTTGGGGTTACTAGGGGCGAGCAGCCCCTAGTTCGTGCCTCCCGCGCCTCGAAAGTAGCGGGTGCTTTTCTGGTTCTCTTTTGGCACGCAAAAGAGAACGTATCCGGCGGAGAAGAATTTTATAAAAGCCATAAAACCTGCCCTACACGATTGCGCTCTGCGCGGGAAGCCGAAAAACAAAAGCCGGAAAATCCGCAGATTTTCTGGCTTTCTGTACGCGTTATCAATCTTTTTTTGCTTTCTTTTTCTTCTTTGCTGCCTTTTCCTCCGGCTTGTTCTTCATCAGCCTGCCGAGGGATGCGGCAGTGTATACGCAGAAGCAGCCCACCACCACGATCAGCACGACGGCGCTTGCGTCCAGCGCCACGGTGCCGGCGCGGACAGCGGCCAGATACAGTGCCAGCAGCACCACGCCGCCGCCCAGCCACAGGCTGCTGCTGTTCACCTGCTTTTGCCACTCCTGCTGCGGCGTGAGCGGATGCTGCTGCGCCTTGCCCTGCCGGGTCCTTCTTTTTCCAGATGTTATCACTTTGAAACGGATTCATGTTCCGGTGGCTCCTTCCCTGTCTTTTTCTTTAAGGGTATTATACGCCGCAAGATGGGATGATGTCCAGAAAGAAGTGGATTTTTCACCGATTGCATCCCACATTTGTGCAGAACGACCAAAACCGGCCCGAAATATCGGCTATTCGCCAATTTACTTTTTGCGGACCGAAGAGTAATCTAATGGTAGGATGTAAAGACGGACAAGCTGTTGAGATTGAACTAAAGGTAGGATGTAGCAAAGAGCCTTTGCTGCGGGCTTGTCCGGCACGAGAACACGAAAAACAAAGGAGGCTTTTCCGTTATGAAGGTAGGTCTGATCTATACCAGCACCACCCCGGAACTGATCGAACTGGTGGAGCAGGAGGTCAAAAAGCAGCTGGGCGATGATGTGGAGCTGTACAGCCTGCAGGACCCCAGCATTCTGGCAGATGTTCGCGCGGCAGGCTATGTGACCACTGCACCGGCAGCACGCCTGATCGGCATGTACATGAAAGCTGCTGAGGAAGGCGTGGATGCCATGCTGAACCTGTGCAGCAGCGTGGGCGAAGTTGCCGACAGCGCACAGGACGTGGCAAAGTACATTGGTGTGCCTATCGTCCGCGTGGACGAGGAGATGTGCCGCGAGGCTGTCCGCAAGGGCCAGCGCATCGGCGTGATGGCTACCCTGCCCACCACGCTGGAACCCACCAAGGGCACCATCCTGCGCATGGCCCGCGAGTGCAACAGACACGTGGAGCTGGTGGACTGTCTGGTGGACGGTGCATTCGGTCTGGATCAGGACCAGTTCAAGGCCCGCATGACCGAGATGGCCGGTACCATTGCCGACAAGGTGGATGTGATCGTGTTTGCACAGGGCAGCATGGCCTACTGCGAACAGTATATCGCCGATAAGTTTGGCAAGGTGGTCCTCAGCAGCCCCCGCTTTGGTGCAGCCGAGCTGAAAAAGGCGCTGGAAAAGAAAGGCACCATTTAAAAAAGGAACAAGAGCCGGAGCACGAGACCGGCTCAGGAGAAGATATTTTTTTGAAGGAGAATTCTTATGAAAAAGATGATTTCCCGTCGTGACTTTCTGAAGGTGGCTGGCATTTCCGCTGCTGCTCTGGGTCTGGCTGCCTGCGGCGGCTCCGGCACCAGCACTGCTGCTTCCACTGCCTCTACTGCAGCTTCCACCGGTTCTTCCGCTGCCGCTTCCGGCTCGGCTGTCACCCTGAAGCTGGGCTTCTCCACCAACGAAGAAGACCCCCGTGCAAAGGGCGCAAAGCAGTTTGCAGAAGAAGTTGCCGAAAAGACCGGCGGCGCTGTGGAAGTTCAGCTGTACCCCTCCGGCCAGCTGGGCGGCGATGCTGACCTGATCAACTCTATCGCTCTGGATTCCGGCACGGTGGATATCATCATCACCGACGCTTCCAACTTTGCCACCTACGATGCAAAGATGGGCATTTCCGCACTGCCGTTCCAGTTCGAGACCTTCGACGATGCATGGGCATTCATGGACAGCGACATCGAGGCTGCCGCTGAGGAAGGCCTGCTGAGCCAGAATATGCGTGTGCTGGCCCACTACTGCAACGGCTTCCGCTGCGTGACCAACTCCAAGGGCCCCATCAACAGCCCTGCCGACATGAACGGTCTGCTGATCCGCACCCCCGAGAACCCCGTCATCATGGCTACCATGACCGCTCTGGGTGCCAACCCCCAGCCGCTGAGCTTCTCTGAGCTGTATCAGGCTCTGCAGCAGAAGACCTACGATGCACAGGAGAACCCCATCCCCGTTATCTACAACAACAACCTGTTCGAGGTTCAGGTAGTACCTGAGCATCACCAACCACATCTACTCCGGCATGTGCTTTACCATTGCCGAGAGCAGCTGGAACAAGCTGAGCGCTGACCAGCAGCAGATCGTTTCCGACGCTGCAAAGGCATCTGCCGATTACGACCGTGAGCTGAACGAGCAGCAGACCAACGACTTGGTCTCCGCTCTGGAAGAGAAGGGCATGAAGATCAACAGCCCGGAACTGGCTCCGTTTGCAGCTGCGACCGAAAAAGTCCTGACCGACAACGCTGATACCTACGGCGACCTGCTGGATCAGCTGAAGGCATGGAAAGAAGCCCGCTGAGATCACTGACCAGAAAACCTTGAAATAAAACCGAAGCAAAGGGACGAGGGGCGTGCCCTTCGTCCCTTTGCATTTTATCTGAATCGCACTTGGAAAGGAGTTTGTACTGTGAAAAAACTGCAAACCACTCTGGACAAGATCACCACCCTCATTTCCGCCATTCTGTGCGCGGCTATGATGGTAATTCTGTTCGCAAACGTTGTGCTGCGCCTGATCCCCGGCATCGGCGGCTTCAAGTGGTACATGGAGAGCAGCCAGTATCTGAACGTCTGGTCCATGCTCATTGCCTGCATTGGCATCAACGCCATGGGCACCAACCTCCGCGTGGAGGTGGTGGATTCCATCCTCGGTAAGACTCCGCTGGGCAAAAAGATCGTTGTCATCATCCGTGATGTGTTCATCATCCTGTTCTACGTCATGGTCACCTACGGCGGCTACCAGCTGTGCACCCGCGCAAAGCAGGCCGTTTCCACCATGCCGCAGTTCACCATGGGTCAGGTGTACACCATCTTCCCCATTGCCGGTGTGCTGTGCATCCTGTCCGCCGTTCTCAATCTGGTGGTTGAGCTTACCACGAAACCTGAAGGAGGCGAATCCAAATGATCGCATGGCTGCTGATCTCATTCTTCGTTCTGCTGTTCCTTGGTGTGCCCATCGCCATGAGTCTGGGCCTGTCCGCCATGGGCGGCATCCTGTTCCTGGGCGGCGGCAGCACCGTCACCATTGCCCAGCGCATGTTTGAGGGCATGAACAGCTTTGCACTGCTGGCCATCCCTCTGTATACCTTTGCCGGCTTCACCATGTCCAAGGGCGGTATTTCCAAGCGCCTGATGGACTTCTGCTACTCCATCGTCGGCCACATCTACGGCGGTCTGGCTCACGTGAACGTGCTTTCCAGCATGATCTTTGCGGGCATCTCCGGTTCCGCTGTTGCCGATACCGCTGGTGTTTCCGGCATGTTCATGCCGGAAATGATCCGCAAGGGCTACTCCAAGAACTTTACCGTTGCCGTTACCGCCATTTCCTCCACCATCGGCATCATCATTCCTCCGTCCATCCCCATGGTGGTCATTGCCGGTATCTGCGGCATCTCCACCGGTAAGCTGTTCCTCGGCGGCATCATCCCCGGCATCCTGTGCGGTCTGGCACAGATGATCGTCAGCTACTTCCTCGCTAAGAAAGAAGGCGTGCCCAAGGAGCCCGGTCACTTCACCATCGGCCCTGTGCTGCACGGCCTGTGGGAGAGCTGGCCCGCCCTGCTCATGCCTATCATCATCGTGGGCACCATTACCATGGGTATCGTCAGCCCCACCGAGGCAGGCGTGATCGCTGTTGTTTACGGTCTGTTTGCCGGCGGCATCATCTACCGCGAACTCAAGTGGGAGGACATCAAGTTTGCCTTTGCAGAGACCGTCCGCACCAGCGGCCGTATCTTCATCGTTATCGGCGCTGCAAAGCTGTACACCGTCATGCTGACCACCGCAGGCTTTGACAAGTGGGTGGCCAAGACCATGCTGGGCTTCTCCACCAACCCCACCGTCATCCTCATCATGATCCTGCTGATCTTCTTCATCGTCACCATGTTCATGGAGTCCATTGCAACGCTGACCCTGTTCATGCCCATACTGTATCCCATTGCTCTGGGCGTGGGCATCAACCCCATCGTGCTCAGCGTTCTGATCACCGTGGTCATCGGCATTGGTCTGGTCACTCCCCCGGTGGGCATGTGTATCTACGTTGCCTGCGACCTGATGGATACGACTGTTGGTGAAGTGTTCCCCACATTGGTGCCGTTTATTGCGGCCACCTTCGTCTGCATTGCCCTGATGGTCGCCTTCCCTCAGCTGATCCTGCTGCCCACCTATTTGATGGCGTAACCGTTGCGTCCGCTTTTCAGATATGGTAAAATAGTGGTGGAAGTTCAACGTGTGATGTTTGGAGGCTTTTTGCCCCAGAACGTTCCACGTTGAACGACCCCGAATATCCACCAAACCGGATTTGGAGGCGGAACTATGTCAATGGAACATCCGGAAAAACAGAAGAATGCGGTAAAGTCTGTAGTCGATCAGGTCATGGATGGGATCATCTCCCAGATCATCGACGGCACCCTGCATCCGGGCGACAAACTGCCTACCGAAATGGAACTGTGCAAGCAGTTCGGCGCGGGCCGCAACTCGGTGCGGGAAGCTGTGAAAAAGCTGCAGGCCTACGGCATCCTGTACATCAAGCGTGCCGACGGCACCTTTGTGAGCGAAAACTACAACCAGAAAATGCTGGACCCGATGCTGTACAGCATCATCCTGCAGAAGAACAGCTGGCAGGAATTTGTGGAACTGCGCTCCGTCATCGATATCGGTACGCTGAATATTATCATTCAGCGCAATGATATCACATCCTTTCTGCCGGACCTGTACCGCACCTTCGGCGAGCTTTCTGCCGAAATGCACTCGCCGGAGCCTTCGGTGGACAAGGTGCTGGAGCTGGACAGCCGGTTCCACACCCAGATCGCCAATGCGGCCCAGAACCCCATGCTGGCCACCATCACCGAGTATATCACCCGGCTGACGCTGCCCAGCCGTCTGGAGACCACCCGCAAGGTGCTGGCCAAGGGCGAAGAGGAGATCGAGCGGTTCGTAGAGCTGCACCGCCAGCTGCTCAGTGTGATCGAGCGCAGGCAGGTGGACGAGATCGCCGCTACAGTGCAGGATCACTACATCTTCTGGAAGAAGTAAGCATACAGGCCTCCTGCCTGCCGTAAAAGGTGGGCGGGGGACTGTGAGTTTACAAGATGGGATGTTTATGCTAAAATGACGTTAGCATCCTTTGTTAAGTTTCTCCAATGCGACATGCAAGGAGTGTTCATCCAATGAAAAAAATCATGATCTCCGTGGCCCCCGTTGCGGCCACAGACATTCTCATCAATCCGCGGGCCATTGCCCGGGATGTGTATGAGTGCTACAAAAACGGCGCGTCCATGGTGCATCTGCACTGCCGCGACCTGAACGGCAACCTCACCCCGGATCTGAGCCTGCTGGAAGAAACGGTGGCCTACATCCGCGAGATGTGCGACATCGTGGTGGAGATCTCCACCGGCGGCGTGTCCAACCTGACCATTGAGGAACGTGTGCAGCCCTGCTACCCCTCCTGGGTGGAAGCCAACAGCCTGAATGTCGGCTCGGTGAATCTGGGTACCTCGGTGTACCAGAACCCCATCAAGGATGTGGAGTACTGCGTCAAGACCATCATGGACAACAAGAAGATCCCGGAGACCGAGGTCTTTGAGCTGGGCATGATCAACACCGTGCGGGAACTGAACGACAAGTTCCACTTTGTAAAACCCATCCTGTTTGCACTGGTGTTCGGCCATGGCGGCGAGATGCCTGCCACGGTGCCGGCCCTGCGCCACATGATCCAGGCGCTGGAAGAGAACTTTCCAAACGGCGACTACCTGTGGGGCTACACGCAGGCCCACCGCGAGGACTGGGAAATGGTCAAGACTGCGCTGGATATGGGCGCTTCCACCGTGCGCATCGGCTTTGAGGATTCGGACATGATCGCGCCGGGTGTCCATGTGGACAACAACGCAGCGCTGATCGCAAAGGTGTCGGACATCGTAAAGTCCAAGGGCATGATGCCCATGACTCCCGACGAGGTGCGCGCCATGCTCAAGATCCCGCCGCTGCGCCGTTAAAAAGGAGGAAAGAAACGTATGGTGATTCAAGGCGTTACTTACCTCTCAGACTTTGAGGCAAAAAAAGCCATCATGGAAATGGCCCGTCGGCTGGAAGCCAAGGGCTGGCTGGTGGCCGGTGACGGCAGCATGAGCGTCCGCGTCGGCCCGCAGGCCGTGTGGGTGACCGTTGCCGGTGCCGACAAGGCCGCGCTCACGCAGGATATGCTGGTGCGCGTGGATATGAATGGCAAGGCGATGCTCAGCGCAAAGCCCAAGCCCCTGCCCGAAGACCTGCCCATCCATCTGAAAATCTATCAGGAAAACGAGAACGCCCAGTGCGTGATGCACACCTATCCGGCCTGCGCGGCTGTGATGGGGATGCAGGGCCAGACCGTGCAGCCTGCAGCGTTCAGCCCCGCAGTGCGGGCGCTGGGCCGGGTGCAGCTGCTGCCGCCCAGAACGTGGACGCGCAGGCACAGGCTGTCAGCCTGTTGTGCCGCACCGATAAGGCTGGTCCTGCTCGGAAAATGACGGCTGCCTGACCTGGGGGCAAGACCCCGGCAGATGCGGCCCATCTGGTGGAAGCACTGGATTACTACGCAGCCGCACCGCAAAGCTGGGCTGCGCAGGCTGCTCCAAATGCGGCAGCTGCGGCGGTCACTGCACCGGCTGCAGCAAGTGCGGCACACCTGCCGTGCAGCCCATGGCTCAGCCCGCTGCACAGCCTGTGGCAATGGCAGTACCCTCCGCACAGCCTGCCCAGCCGGTGAGCCTGCCGGGCGTTACCGGGCTGATCCAGCCGGGCATGGCGCTGCCCACCCTGCCCAAACAGCAGGCGGCTCCTGCCCCTGCCCCGGTGCCCGCCGCACAGCCTGCGGCAGTCCCTGCAATGGAAGCGGCCCCGGCCGCACCGAAGTCCGCAAATGCCCGCGATGCCGCAATGGCCGAGGTCATCCGCCGGACGCTGAAGAGCTTTCAATAACAAAAAGTTTCGTTTGATCCAACGGATATGACCTTTACGGAAAGGAACGAAAACCATGGATATCAGTTCGCAGGAAATTGAAGCGATCGTCAAGCAGGTGCTTGCCGGTATGGGCGGTGCACAGACAAGCGCCGCCCCTGCAGCCTATACCGCTGCACCCGGCGGTGCAGCAGGCGACCGCGGCGTGTTCGAGAACGTAGACGACGCAGTGGAGGCTGCATGGAAAGCCCAGCGCGACTGGGCGGCCAACTACAAGATCGAGGACCGCCAGCGCATCATTGAAGCCATCCGCCGCTGTGCCCGTGCACATGTGGAGGAGTGGTGCCACAAGATCGTGGAAGAGACCGGCATGGGCCGCTATGAGGACAAGGTGGAAAAACATCTGGCCGTCATCAACAAGACCCCTGGCCCCGAATGCCTGACCACCGAAGCCAAGAGCGGTGACGCGGGACTGATGCTGGAAGAGTACGCACCCTTTGGTGTGATCTGCTCCATCACCCCCACCACCAACCCTACCGAGACCATCATCAACAACACCATCAGCATGATCGCAGGCGGCAACACCGTGGTGTTCAACGTGCACCCCCGCGCAAAGCGGGTGTCTGCCGACTGCCTGCAGGCGCTGAATACCGCCATCATCGAGGCGGGCGGCCCTGCAAACCTTATTACCATGACCCGTGAGCCGACCATGGAGAATGTGGACAAGATGGCCGCAAACCCCAAGATCCGCCTGATGGCAGGCACCGGTGGCATGGGCATGGTGAACGCCCTGCTGCGCAGCGGCAAAAAGTGCATCGGTGCCGGTGCAGGCAACCCGCCCGTCATCGTGGACGAGACCGCAGACATCGAGCTGGCAGGCCGCAAGATCTACGAAGGCGCTTCGTTCGATAACAACATCCTCTGCTTTGCAGAGAAGGAAGTGTTCGCCGTGAACACCGCCTACGACGGCCTGCTGCACGAGCTGCAGAAGCAGGGTGCCTACCTGCTGAACAAGGCCCAGACCGAACAGCTGGTGAACATCGTGCTGCAGCCCAAGAAGGGCGGCGGCCACGAGGTGAACAAAAAGTGGGTGGGCAAGGATGCCGCCCGCATTCTGGAGACCATCGGCGTGCATGTGCCGGATACTTGCCGCCTTGCCATCTGCGAGGTGCCTGCCGACCATCCGTTCGTTCTGGTGGAGCAGATGATGCCGGTGCTGCCCATCGTGCGCTGCCAGAGCTTTGAACAGGCGGTGGAAGATGCCGTGGTCGCTGAGCACGGCAACCGCCACACCGCTTCCATCTTCTCCAAGGATGTGGACCACATGACCCGCTTTGCCCGGGTCATTGAGACCACTATCTACGTAAAGAACAGCGCCACCAAGGCCGGTGTTGGCATTGGCGGCGAGGGCCACTGCACCATGACCATTGCCGGCCCCACCGGCGAGGGCATCACCTGCGCAAAGAGCTTCTGCCGCGCCGCCGCTGCATGCTGGCCGAGGGCGGGCTGCGCATCATCTGAGTTTTTGAAGGACGAAACCATCACATACAAGTTTTTTCAGTGTTCTGACAGGAGGAACAACTTATGAAAGCTCTGGGTTTTATCGAGACGAAGGGTCTGGTTGGCAACATCGACGCTACCGATGCAATGCTGAAGGCTGCTGACGTTGAGTTCATTGGTTCCGACACCATCGGTGCCGGTCTGACCACCGTGATCGTTACCGGCGAGGTGGGCGCTGTCAAGGCTGCTACCGAGGCTGGCGAAGAGGCTGCTTCCCGCGTGGGTGAGCTGTTCTGCGTCAACGTCATTGCACGCCCCCACGCAGATCTGGCCCGCATCATGCCTGCCAAGGGCCCCGCGACCGGCAAGTCCGGCCT
>ENA-OQJR01000418-OQJR01000418.1-human-gut-metagenome-genome-assembly--contig:-NODE-418-length-13367-cov-3.114350_pt1 | contig 13367 bp, 12 predicted proteins | sample MGYA00242614_ERZ504781 | MGnify/ENA primary metagenome ERZ504781 (study PRJEB26092, sample SAMD00036365) | human gut metagenome | host: Homo sapiens | study: EMG produced TPA metagenomics assembly of...
TTTGAAAAATGCTTTTCGCAAAGCAGGATATGTAGATTGTGGGAATGATTTTTCAAATACGCTCTAAGGCGGATATATTGCAAGGTAAAATACATTGCAATATATCCATTACGGTATTATTTATGCATTTTTTTCTTCTACTTTTTTCAGATTCTTCTGAGCTGTGGAGAGCATCAGTTTGATTCGGTTGAGCTGATTGACTTCACTTGCACCCGGATCATAGTCGATGGCTACAATATTGGCTGTCGGATATTCTCTGCGGATCTCTTTGATAACACCCTTACCTACAATGTGGTTCGGCAGACATCCGAAAGGCTGGATACAAACAATATTCGGAACATCTCCATGGATCAGTTCCATCATCTCACCTGTCAGGAACCATCCCTCACCTGTCTGGTTTCCGGTGGAAACGATCGGAGATGCCATTTTTGCCAGATCTCTGATATCAGCAGGCGGTGCAAAATGGCGGCTCTGTGCAAGAGCTTCGCTTGCAGGCTTTCTCACCCATTCGATTGCTTTGATTCCCCAGTTTGCCATGGTTGCCTTGGACTTCTTGAATCCAAGATTTTCTACCTTAAAGTTCTGATTATAGAAGCAGTAGCACATGAAATCGATCAGATCCGGTACAACTGCCTCAGCGCCTTCAGATTCCAGAAGATCTGCCAGATGATTATTTGCAGCAGGCAGGAACTTGACAAGGATCTCACCTACGATGCCGACACGCGGCTTCTTCACATCACTGATCGGAATGGTATCAAATTCGTGAACCATTTCGCGGCACATTTTCTTAAACTGGCTGTGGCTGACACTGCTTCCGCTTAAGAAAGAGATTACACGCTGTTCCCAGATTTTATGTTTTCTGTTTACGATTCCCTCTTCCAGTTCATAAGGACGCATACGATATACGCATTTCATCAGGATATCTCCGAATACGGCACCGTAAGCAACTTTCTTCACTAATGGAAGCGTAAGTTTGAATCCGGGATTGCTTTCCAGACCGCTTAAGTTAACAGAGATAACCGGAATCTGTTCCATACCGGCTTTCTTTAATGCGCGTCGTATAAATGCGATATAGTTGGAAGCACGACATCCGCCACCTGTCTGTGACATGACAACGGCCGTTTTGTTCAGGTCATATTTACCGGAAAGCAGAGCATCCATGATCTGTCCCACAACGATCAGAGACGGATAGCAGGCGTCATTGTTTACATACTTCAGACCAACATCCACTGCATGCTTATTGTCATTCGGAAGCACCTCCAGGTTGTATCCGCAGGAATTGAATGCTGCCTGCAGGAGGCTGAAATGGAACGGTGACATCTGCGGGCAGAGGATGGTATAGTCCTTTCTCATTTCCTTTGTAAAGGATACTTTATCAATAGAAGCAGGTTTGACAGTACGTTTCTGTCCCTGTGCTTTCTTCGCGCGGATCGCTGCGATCAGGGAACGGATACGGATTCTTGCAGCACCAAGGTTATTTACCTCGTCAATCTTTAAGCAGGTATAGATTTTGTCACTTCCGTCAAGGATTTCATAAACCTCGTCAGTAGTAACTGCATCCAGACCACATCCAAAAGAGTTGAGCTGGATCAGATCCAGGTCATCGCGTGTCTTTACATAGTTTGCAGCAGCATACAGTCTGGAGTGGTACATCCACTGGTCATTGACGCGAATCGGGCGTTCCACAGGTGCCAGATGAGAGATGGAATCCTCAGTAAGTACGGCAATACCATAGCTGTTGATCAGATCCGGGATACCATGATGGATTTCCGGGTCAATATGGTATGGGCGTCCTGCAAGGACAATACCATGGCGTCCTGTATCTTCCAGATATTTCAGGGTTTCTTCCCCTTTTTCTGTACATCGCGGCGTGCAGCAGCCATTTCCTCCCAGCCCTTATGCACAGCAGCTTTGACTTCTCCTGCCGGGATATCCTTAAATTCCTCTACCAGACGATTTGCCAGAATTTCCTCAGAAGTAAATGCAAGGAAGGGATTGCGGAAGGTAATGGACGGATCGTTTAATTCGTCTACGTTATTCTTGATATTTTCGGCATATGAGGTAACGATCGGGCAGTTATAGTGGTTGACTGCATCCGGGAACTCGTTACGTTCGTATGGGATACATGGGTAGAAAATAAATTTCACGCCATTGCGGATCAGCCAGGTTACATGGCCATGTGCGAGCTTGGCAGGGTAGCATTCGGACTCACTTGGGATGGACTCAATACCTAACTCATAAATCTTTCTGGTGGAAGTAGGGGAGAGTACAACCTCATACTTTAGTTCTGTAAAGAAAGTATACCAGAAAGGATAATTCTCAAACATGTTCAGAACACGGGGGATACCTACTTTACCTCGCGTTGCCTTATCAGCAGTAAGCGGTGTGTAGGAGAAAATACGCTTATATTTATATTCATAAAGATTCGGAATATGATCTTTGTTCTTTTCCTTACCGATACCGCGTTCACAGCGGTTACCGCTTACATACTGGCGGCCGCCGGAGAATTTGTTGATAGTCAGACGGCAGTTATTGGTACATCCACGACAGTTTGCCATAGAAGTTGTATATTTCAGCTCGTTGATCTTATCAATGGAGAGCATAGTCGTTTCTGCGCCTTCCTGATGGCGTTCACGGGCAATCAGTGCGGCACCGAAGGCACCCATGATTCCGGCAATATCCGGACGGATAGCTTCGCAGCCGGCAATCTTTTCGAAACTTCTCAGAACTGCATCATTGTAGAAAGTACCACCCTGTACAACGATGTGTTTGCCAAGTTCGGAAGCATCAGAAACCTTGATAACCTTATAGAGTGCATTTTTGATAACAGAGTAAGCAAGACCTGCGGAAATATCGGATACCTCAGCTCCTTCTTTCTGTGCCTGCTTTACCTTGGAATTCATGAAAACAGTACATCTGGTACCAAGATCTATAGGATGCTGTGCAAAAACAGCAGCTTTTGCGAAATCCTGTACTGTATAATTCAGGGATTTGGCAAAGGTTTCAATAAAGGAACCGCATCCGGAGGAGCATGCTTCATTTAACTGTACGCTGTCAACGGTCTTGTTGCGGATCTTGATACATTTCATATCCTGTCCGCCGATATCCAGGATACAGTCTACCTCCGGGTCAAAAAACGCTGCTGCATAGTAATGGGATACGGTCTCAACCTCGCCCTCATCCAGGATCAGGGCAGCTTTGATCAGAGCCTCGCCGTAACCTGTAGAACAGGAATAAGCGATCTTTGCGTCTTTGGGAAGCAGTTCATAGATTTCTTTAATAGAACGGATGGTAGTTTTTAACGGGTTTCCGTTGTTGCTGCTGTAAAAGGAATAGAGAAGTGTTCCATCGTTCGCCTACCAGTGCAGTTTTGGTTGTGGTGGAACCTGCATCAATACCCAGATAGCAGTTTCCTTTATATGTAGCCAGATCTCCTGTTTTTACTTTGTAGGAACTCTGACGTTTTGCAAATGTATCGTATTCTTCCTGAGACGCGAAAAGTGGTTCCATACGTTCTACTTCAAAATCCAGCTTAATGGAATTGCGGAGTCTGTCTTTCATTTCTGTCAGGGAAATGGAGTTGTCTTCTTTTGCATTTAATGCAGAACCGATGGCTGCAAAAAGATGGGAGTTCTCCGGAATGATGGTGTGTTCCTCATCCAGCTTCAAAGTACGGATAAAGGATTCTCTCAGTTCGGACAGGAAGTGAAGCGGACCACCCAGGAATGCAACATGTCCACGGATGGGTTTTCCGCAGGCAAGACCGGAGATGGTCTGGTTTACAACTGCCTGGAAAATAGAAGCTGACAGATCCGGTTTGGTTGCACCGTCATTGATCAGCGGCTGGATATCCGTTTTGGCGAAAACACCGCAGCGTGCAGCAATCGGGTAGAGCGCTTTGTAATCTTTGGCATATTCATTCAGACCTGTGGCATCTGTCTGGAGAAGAGAAGCCATCTGGTCGATGAAAGAGCCGGTACCGCCTGCACAGATACCGTTCATACGCTGTTCTACGTTTCCGTTTTCGAAATAAATGATCTTGGCATCCTCACCGCCAAGCTCGATGGCAACATCTGTCTTTGGTGCCAGCTTCTGCAGAGAAGTAGAAACTGCAATAACCTCCTGGGTAAAAGGAACGCCCAGATGGTTGGCAAGGGTCAGACCGCCGGAACCTGTGATCACAGGATGGAGAGTCATCTCGCCATACTGGTCAAAGGCCTCCTGAAGAAGGTCTGCAAGGGTTTCCTGAATGTTCGCAAAATGACGCTTGTAATCCGCGAAAATGAGATTTTCATTCTCATCTAAGATCGCGATCTTTACAGTAGTGGAACCAATGTCAATTCCAAGTGTTTTGTAATTCATAAAGTAAATTCAAGCCTCCTCTTTCTGTATAAAAGAAAAATATTGAAGTAATTCTTTCCTATTAAAATATCTATTTCCAGATATGAATATTCCGTAATATTATACGCTAACGGTCTGGAAAAGACAATATGAAACTTTACCAATGATTACCTTATTTGCAGTTGAAAATTCAGCTATTTCGGGATATAATAGAAAAAGTGATTTTTATCAAGAGGAGAGAAAAAATGGCAGAATATAAACTTCTTAAAACAGAAGGCCGTGCCAAACGTGCAGAGTTTCATACAGTGCATGGTACGATCCAGACTCCTGTTTTTATGAATGTGGGAACGATCGGTGCGATTAAAGGCGCTGTATCCACCATGGATTTACAGCAGATCGGAACACAGGTAGAATTATCAAATACTTATCATCTTCATGTGCGCCCGGGTGATAAAATAGTAAAGCAGTTAGGCGGTCTTCATAAATTTATGGTATGGGACAAACCGATCCTTACAGACTCAGGCGGATTCCAGGTGTTTTCCCTTGCAAAGCTGAGAAAGATCAAAGAAGAGGGAGTTTATTTTAATTCCCATATTGACGGGCATAAGATCTTTATGGGACCGGAAGAGAGTATGCAGATCCAGTCCAATCTTGCCTCCACCATTGCCATGGCATTTGATGAATGTCCCAGCAGTGTGGCTGACAGGGATTATGTGCAGAAATCTGTAGACAGGACCACAAGATGGCTTGCCCGCTGTAAAGCGGAAATGGCGAGACTAAACAGTCTGCCGGATACCATTAACAAAGACAGCTTCTGTTTGGAATCAACCAGGGTGCTGTTTATGAAGATATCCGTATTGAGCATGCCAAAGCGATCTCTGAAATGGATCTGGATGGCTATGCTGTCGGCGGTCTGGCAGTTGGAGAAACCCATGAAGAGATGTACAGGATCCTGGATGCGGTAGTTCCATATCTTCCTCAGAATAAACCTACTTACCTGATGGGTGTGGGAACACCGGCAAATATTCTGGAAGGTGTTGAGAGAGGAATTGATTTCTTTGACTGCGTATATCCAAGCCGTAACGGCCGCCATGGACATGTATATACCAATCATGGAAAGATGAATCTGTTCAATGCAAAATATGAACTGGACACACGTCCTATCGAAGAAGGCTGTCAGTGTCCTGCATGCCAGCATTACAGCAGAGCCTATATCCGTCATCTTCTGAAAGCAAAGGAAATGCTGGGAATGCGTCTCTGTGTACTTCACAATCTGTATTTCTATAATCATATGATGGAAGAGATAAGAGATGCTCTTGATGCAGGAAACTTCGCAGAATATAAGAAAATGCGGCTGGAAGGCTTTGAAGAGGGCAAAATTAATTCGAAAAGATAATCTGTATATAAAATAATTATTAAATATGCCAAAAACTCTTGAAGTAAAGCGTTTTTTTGTGTATGATGTGTAGTGACGCTTTAATCAGATTGTTATGCATGAAAACAAGATTTCATACAGAAGGTAACGGAGATTATAAGTGGATCGCAAAGCAGCTCTTCAGTATGAGCAGCCGTCAGGACGGTCTGTGAATACATGATGGACTGCAAATATGCAGAATAACAGGAAAAGTTACAGGAGGAATCAAAATGAACGCATCAAGCGGAATGGGTATGGTTGGCGCTATTGTCTGGATGGTAGTACTGTTCGGAATTATGTACTTCTTAATGCTTCGCCCTCAGAAAAAAGAGCAGAAGAGACTTCAGGCAATGTTAAATGACATGGAAGTTGGCGACAGCATTGTTACTACCGGCGGCTTTTATGGAGTTGTCATTGACATGACAGAAGAAGATGTGATCGTAGAATTCGGTAACAACAAAAACTGCCGTATTCCAATGAGAAAACAGGCAATCGCTGAAGTTGAGAAAGCCGGAAGCGCTGCCGAATAATGAAAGAGAAATGATAAAAAGCAGAACACATAGTCAGTGATGACTGTGGTTCTGCTTTTTTGATTGGCACTTTTGTATTTTTTCACTTTAATAGGTTGAAATCTGTCGGAAAGTGCGTTATTATAATAACAATTACGCAATTAGAGTATTTTTGGAGGAAATTATTATGGATTATAAGATTGCATTGATCCCCGGCGACGGAATCGGACCGGAAATCGTAAGAGAAGCAAAGAAAGTACTGGACAAGGTATGCGAGAAATATGGACACAGCTTTTCCTATTCAGAAGTTCTGTTAGGCGGTGCATCCATCGATGTACACGGCGTACCCCTTACTGATGAGGCAATTGCCACTGCCAAATCATCAGACGCCGTACTGATGGGCTCTATTGGCGGAGATGCAAAAACTTCTCCATGGTATAAGCTTGAGCCGTCCAAACGCCCGGAAGCAGGACTTCTTGCAATCCGTAAGGTATTAAATCTTTTTGCAAACTTAAGACCGGCTTACCTTTACAATGAGCTGAGAAAAGCGTGCCCTCTCCGCGATGAGATCATCGGAGACGGATTTGACATGATCATTGTACGTGAGCTTACAGGCGGTCTGTATTTCGGAGAACGTCAGACAATTGAAGAGAACGGTGTGAAGAAAGCAATTGATACACTTTCCTATAACGAAAACGAAATCCGTCGTATTGCCATCAAAGCATTTGAGATCGCACGTAAGAGAAGAAATAAAGTGACAAGCGTAGACAAGGCAAATGTTCTGGATTCTTCCAGACTCTGGAGAAAAGTGGTAGAGGAAGTTGCCAAAGATTATCCGGATGTTACCTTAGAGCATATGCTGGTTGACAACTGCGCAATGCAGCTTGTACGTGATCCGAAACAGTTCGATGTTATCCTTACAGAGAATATGTTTGGAGATATCCTTTCAGATGAGGCAAGTATGGTAACAGGCTCCATCGGAATGCTTTCTTCTGCAAGCTTAAATGAAACAAAATTCGGTCTCTATGAGCCAAGCCATGGTTCTGCACCTGATATTGCAGGACAGGATAAGGCAAACCCTATCGCAACCATCCTTTCCGCAGCAATGATGCTGCGCTTCTCCCTTGACATGGATAAAGAAGCAGATGCAGTGGAAGCAGCGGTGCAGAAAGTCCTGACAGAGGGATACCGCACAGGCGATATCATGTCAGAGGGATGCAAACTTGTAGGAACAAAAGAGATGGGCGACCTGATCGCAGCAGCTCTGTAAGAATTGATATTAAGAGGATTCAGCCGGCGCAGGCAGATTACGGGGTCAGGAATTCCGGTTGAATCATTAAAAATAAATAAAACAGTAAGAAAAGAGGAAATAAAACAATGAGAAGTGATGCAGTAAAAACAGGCACACAGCAGGCACCTCACCGTTCCCTGTTTAATGCTCTTGGAATGACAAAAGAAGAAATGGACAGACCTCTGGTAGGTATCGTAAGTTCTTACAATGAAATCGTACCGGGTCATATGAACCTTGACAAGATCACACAGGCAGTTAAGCTTGGTGTGGCAATGGCAGGCGGTACACCTGTTATGTTCCCGGCTAAATCGCAGTATGTGACGGTATTGCAATGGGACACGTTGGAATGAAATATTCTCTGGTCACCAGAGACCTGATCGCAGATTCCACAGAAGCAATGGCAATGGCACATCAGTTTGATGCACTGGTAATGATTCCAAACTGTGACAAGAACGTACCCGGACTTCTGATGGCAGCAGCCAGACTGAATGTTCCTACTGTATTCGTAAGCGGCGGCCCAATGCTTGCCGGACATCTGAACGGACACAAGACAAGCCTTTCCAGTATGTTCGAGGCAGTAGGTGCTTACGCAGCAGGCAAGCTTGATGAAGACGGACTGACAGAATGTGAAATGAAAACATGTCCTACATGCGGATCCTGTTCCGGTATGTACACAGCAAACTCCATGAACTGTCTGACAGAGGTTCTTGGTATGGGTCTGAAAGGAAACGGAACCATCCCTGCTGTATATTCCGAGCGTATCCGTCTTGCAAAACATGCAGGTATGCAGGTTATGGAAATGTACAGAAAGAACATCCGTCCAAGAGATATCATGACAAAAGAGGCAATCCTCAATGCCCTGACAGTAGACATGGCACTCGGATGCTCCACAAACAGTATGCTTCACCTTCCGGCTATCGCTCATGAGATCGGAATGGACTTTGATATCAGCTTTGCAAACGAGATTAGCGCAAAGACTCCAAACCTCTGTCACCTTGCACCTGCAGGCCCTACATACATAGAAGACCTGAACGAAGCAGGCGGTGTATACGCAGTTATGAACGAACTGAATAAGAAGGGACTTCTTCATACTGAGTGCATGACAGTTACAGGCAAGACAGTAGGCGAGAACATCAAAGATTGTGTAAACTTAAATCCTGAAGTTATCAGACCGATTGACAATCCATACAGCCAGACAGGCGGACTTGCAGTTCTTAAGGGTAACCTTGCACCGGACGGTGGTGTTGTAAAACGTTCTGCAGTTGTAGAAGAGATGATGGTCCATGAAGGACCTGCAAGAGTCTTTGACTGCGAGGAAGACGCAATCGCAGCTATCAAAGGCGGCAAGATCGTAGAGGGTGACGTAGTAGTTATCCGTTACGAAGGACCGAAAGGCGGTCCTGGTATGAGAGAAATGCTGAACCCTACATCTGCAATCGCAGGTATGGGACTGGGATCTTCTGTAGCCCTGATCACAGACGGACGTTTCAGCGGTGCATCCAGAGGAGCATCCATCGGACATGTATCACCGGAAGCAGCAGTCGGCGGACCGATCGCACTTGTTGAAGAGGGTGATATCATCAGCATCAACATTCCGGAACTGAAACTGGAGATCAAGGTTTCTGATGAAGAAATGCAGGCAAGAAAAGCAAAATGGCAGCCTCGTGAACCAAAGGTAACAACAGGATATCTTGCAAGATATGCTGCCATGGTAACCTCCGGAAACAGAGGAGCGATCCTTGAGGTACCAAAAGCAAAATAAAGATGAACAAGTACCCGGCGGGAATTGCAGCATAACCTGTGATTCCTGCCTGAAAAGTTAGGAGGATATGTAAAGATGCAGCTTACAGGTGCTGAAATCATCGTTGAATGTTTAAAAGAACAGGGCGTTGACACTGTATTCGGATATCCGGGCGGTGCCATCCTGAATGTATATGACGCCCTCTATGAATATAAAGACCAGATCACACATGTACTGACCTCCCATGAGCAGGGAGCATCCCATGCAGCAGACGGATACGCAAGAGCTACCGGTAAAGTCGGTGTGTGTCTTGCAACTTCCGGTCCCGGAGCTACCAATTTGGTAACAGGAATCGCTACCGCATACATGGATTCCGTACCAATGGTGGCAATCACATGTAACGTGGGAACCCCGCTGCTCGGAAAGGATTCTTTCCAGGAGGTTGATATTACAGGAATTGTAATGCCTATTACAAAGCACAGCTTTATCGTAAAAGACATTACTACTCTGGCAGACACTGTACGCAGAGCATTCTATATTGCAAAGAGCGGACGTCCCGGTCCTGTGCTTGTAGATGTGACCAAGGATGTGACAGGTGCGAAATATGAATATACTGCCTGCGCTCCTGCTGAGATCACACCGAAAACAGACACCATCAAAGACGAAGACATTGCAACTGCAGTACAGATGATCAAAGAAGCGAAGAGACCATTTATTTTTACAGGCGGCGGCACGATTATCTCAGAAGCATCCAGAGAAGTGACAGAGCTTGCTCACAGAATCGACGCTCCTGTATGTGACAGTCTTATGGGTAAGGGAGGATTTTCCGGAGAAGATCCTCTGTACACAGGAATGCTTGGAATGCATGGGACCAAAACTTCCAATCTCGGTGTCTCAGGCTGCGATCTCCTGATCGTGCTGGGAGCCAGATTCAGTGACCGTGTCACAGGAAACACAAAGACTTTCGCAAAGAATGCGAAGATTCTCCAGATTGACGTAGATGCTGCAGAGATTAACAAAAACATCGTAGTAGATGCAAGTGTGGTAGGAGATGAGAAAGAAGTTCTCAAACGTATTCTGGCAGAGGTTCCGGAAATGAGACATCCGGAATGGACTGCACATATCAGTGAACTGAAGGAAAAATATCCGTTAAGATATGATCATTCCCAGCTTACAGGCCCATACATTATTGAAAAGCTGTACGAACTGACAAAAGGAGATGCCATCATCACAACAGAGGTTGGACAGAACCAGATGTGGGCAGCTCAGTATTTCAAATACAAAGAGCCAAGAACCTTCCTTTCTTCCGGTGGTCTGGGAACTATGGGATATGGACTTGGAGCAGCCATCGGTGCCAAGATGGGAAGACCGGACAAGACAGTGGTAAACATTGCAGGTGACGGCTGCTTCCGTATGAATATGAATGAGATCGCAACAGCAGTCCGCTGTGGCAGACCTTTAATTGAAATTGTATTGAACAATCATGTACTGGGAATGGTACGTCAGTGGCAGACATTGTTCTACGACCACAGATATTCCCATACAATTTTAAATGATGCAGTAGATTTTGTGAAGCTGGCAGAAGCCATGGGAGCAAAAGCAATCCGTATCACAAAGATGGAAGAGGTAGAGCCTGCATTAAAAGAGGCTCTGGCATGTCCGGGACCTATCGTACTTGACTGTATGATCGATCAGGATCTCAGCGTATTCCCGATGGTACCGGCAGGCGCAAGCATTGATGATATTTTTGACGAGGAGGATATGAAAAACAATGAGCAGAGTGTATAATTTTTCCGCAGGACCGGCTGTACTGCCGGAAGAGGTACTGAAAGAAGTAGCAGAGGAGATGATGGACTATCAGGGCTCCGGTATGTCTGTAATGGAAATGAGCCACAGAAGTGCTGATTTCCAGAAAATCATCGACGAAGCAGAGCAGGATCTTCGTGACCTGATGAAGATTCCGGATAACTATAAGGTATTATTCCTTCAGGGCGGAGCTTCCCAGCAGTTTGCAGCAATCCCTATGAACCTTATGAAGAACAAGGTTGCTGATTACATTGTAACAGGACAGTGGGCAAAGAAAGCATACCAGGAAGCACAGAAGTATGGTAAAGCAAACAAGATCGCTTCTTCCGAGGATAAGACTTTCTCCTATATTCCTGACTGCAGCGACCTTCCGATCAGCCCGGATGCAGACTATGTATACATTTGTGAAAACAACACAATTTACGGAACAAAATTCAAGAAACTTCCAAATACAAAAGGAAAAACTCTGGTAGCAGATGTTTCCTCCTGCTTCTTATCCGAGCCTGTTGATGTATCCAAATATGGAATCATCTATGGCGGTGTACAGAAGAATATCGGACCTGCAGGTATGGTAATCTCCATTATCCGCGAAGATCTGATCACAGACGATGTTCTGGAAGGAACACCTACTATGCTGAAATTCAAAACACAGGCAGACGCAGGTTCTCTTTACAATACTCCAAACTGCTACTGCATCTATGTATGCGGTAAGGTCTTCAAATGGCTGAAGAAAATGGGCGGCCTGGAAGAAATGCAGAGACGTAACATTGAGAAAGCGAAAATCCTCTATGATTTCCTTGATCAGAGCAAGCTGTTCAAAGGAACTGTTGTGCCGGAAGACCGTTCTCTCATGAATGTACCATTCGTAACAGGTGACAAGGACATGGATGCCAAATTTGTAAAAGAAGCAAAAGAGGCAGGACTTGTAAACTTAAAGGGACACCGTACAGTGGGCGGTATGCGTGCAAGTATCTACAACGCTATGCCAAAAGAAGGTGTGGAAGCACTGGTTGCTTTCATGAAGAAGTTTGAGGAGGAGAATGCATAATGTTTCAGTATCATTGCCTGAATCCCATTGCAGAAAAAGGTCTGGGATTATTTGATGAAGAATATAAGAAAAGCGAAGATCTGCAGGAGTGCGATGCAGTCCTTGTAAGAAGTGCAAAAATGCATGACATGGAGCTTCCTGAGAGCGTAAAGGTAATCGCACGTGCAGGTGCAGGTGTCAACAATATTCCTATAAAGGACTGTGCAGAGAAAGGCGTTGTAGTATTTAACACACCGGGCGCCAATGCAAACGGTGTTAAGGAGCTTGTACTTGCAGGTATGCTCCTTGCTTCCCGTGATATCGTAGGTGGTATCGAATGGGTTGCCAAAGAGAAAGACCAGGAAGACATCGATAAACTTGCTGAGAAACAGAAAAAACAGTTCGCAGGATGCGAGATCATGGGCAAGAAGTTAGGTATCATCGGTCTTGGTGCCATCGGAGCAATGGTGGCAAACGCTGCTTCCGCACTTGGAATGGAAGTATACGGATATGACCCGTATATCTCCATTGATGCTGCATGGAATCTTTCCCGCACCATCAAACATATCAAGAGCCTGGATGAGATTTATTCCCAGTGTGATTACATCACCATCCATGTACCTCTTCTTGACAGCACAAAAGAGATGATCAACAAAGAAGCATTAGACAAGATGAAAGACGGCGTAGTACTTCTGAACTTTGCCCGCGATCTTCTGGTTGATGAGGATGCTCTGATCGAAGCATTAGACAGCGGAAAAGTAAAGAAATATGTGACAGACTTTGCAAACCATACAGTAGCAGGACATAAGGGAATCCTGGTAACTCCACACCTTGGAGCATCTACAGAAGAATCCGAAGAAAACTGTGCGGTAATGGCTGTAAAAGAAGTGAGAGATTTCCTTGAGAACGGAAATATCAAAAACTCTGTAAACTTCCCGAACTGCGACATGGGAACCTGCGTAGCAGTAGGACGTATTGCCATCTGCCACAAAAACATCCCGAACATGATCAGCCAGTTTACCAAGATCCTTGGTGCAGAAGGCCTGAACATTGCAGATATGACAAACAAGAGCAAAGGCGAATACGCATATACTCTCATCGATCTGGAAAGCGCAGCATCCAGAGAAGCACTGGATGAGCTGAAAGCAATTGAAGGTGTTTCCAGAGTTCGTGTGGTAAAATAAGAAACATTGATCTGAAAAAGTAATAAAAAATCTCCTGTGATTCTGGTTGCAATC
>ENA-OQJR01000419-OQJR01000419.1-human-gut-metagenome-genome-assembly--contig:-NODE-419-length-13367-cov-1.906118_pt1 | contig 13367 bp, 7 predicted proteins | sample MGYA00242614_ERZ504781 | MGnify/ENA primary metagenome ERZ504781 (study PRJEB26092, sample SAMD00036365) | human gut metagenome | host: Homo sapiens | study: EMG produced TPA metagenomics assembly of...
AAAGTAATGTAACCTTTGATTCTGGTAGATGGTGTAACTGTGAATTCTTTAAATGATATTCCGTCTGATCAAGTGGAAAGTATTGATGTGTTAGAGGATGCATCTTCTACTGCTATTTATGGTGCACGTGATGCCAATGGAGTAATTCTTGTAACTACAAAGGGAGCAAAAGAAGGAAAGTTTCTGTTTCTTATAATGGTTATGTTAAATTTAATACACCGACTAAATATTTGGCAACATTGGATCCTTATGATTATTTATCGTTTGTTTGGGGAAATGCAGCTGCTAGTGGCGATGCATATCGTCTACCATTCGAAAAATTGTATGGCATCGGTGATTATTCTGGTAGTAATACAGGAGGTATAGAAAGTTATCGTAACACCAGGAATTATAACATCCAAAAAGATGTGTATAATAGTTCTGTATCTCATAACCATGATTTGTCGGTTAGTGGAGGCACTGAAAAAACAAAAGTTTTGTTTGCGATGAATTATATGGATGAGCAAGGTATGAAACTTAATTCTTATGCAAAGCGTGGAGGTGTTTCGTTGAAAATTAATCAGAAATTACGTGATAATTTGGATATTAATTTAGATACCCGTTATAGTGATATGCGTACTATGGGAGATGAAGGAACAACTAATGGTTCCGGCTCATTGCTTTCATCTTCTTATCGTTTTCGTCCGATTGCTACTCGTGATATTTTGGGGGACTTGAATGCTTTGCGTGAAGGGAATATGGAGATGTATGGTCGTCAGTCTGCCTGGGATACTTATAGTCCTGTGGCTCGTATCGGAGATTATGATCCACTATATATTAAACAAAGACTTCGTGGTACTTTATCTTTAAATTGGAGATTGTTTGACGGCTTTGCATATCATACTGATTTTACTTTAAACCAATCATGGGAACAAGATAAGATTTGGGGGGGAGCTATTTATAATAATTATTTGGATGACGAAACAGGAGCCAAACTATATGCAGGAAATGTGGAATATACAAAGCGTGACAGTTGGGGACTGCGTTGGACGAATACAATCAGTTATGACTTCAATTTTTTACCTAAACAGCATCGTTTGAATATTCTGTTGGGACATGAAGTTACAGACTCCGGAGGTAGTAAAATGTCAATTTCAGCTAGTCACTTTCCCTCTAATTTTACAAAGGATAATGCATTTGCCATGATTAACCAATATGATGCGGAGCATGGAACAAGTAAATTTTCTTCTGGAGTAGATATTCCTGGACGTATTCTCTCATTCTTTGGTCGTGCTAATTATACATTGATGGATCGTTATTTGTTTACTGTGACATTCCGTGCCGATGGTTCTTCTAAGTTTTCCCCCGAACACCGTTGGGGATATTTTCCTGCTGCGGCTTTTGGATGGCGCCTTTCTGAAGAAACTTTCATGGAAGGGACGAAAGATTGGTTAGATAACTTGAAAGTTCGTTTGTCTTATGGTACGGTAGGTAATGATGGTATCAGCTCAGATTTATGGTCACAAACGTGGACTTCTGAAACAGATTTACGATATCAATATATACTAAATAACCAGTATTCATCTTCTTATGACCTTTCAACGGAACAAATGGCAAATAAAAATCTAAAATGGGAAACAACTATTACACGTAATTTTGGTTTTGATTTCGGATTTTTAAAGAACCGTTTGTGGGGATCTTTGGATTTATATTGGAATACAACAAAGGATTTGCTGATGTTGACTTCGCTTCCGGGGATTACCGGATTCACATCTACGTATGATAACATTGGTCAGACTAGTAATAAGGGAATTGAGTTTTCTTTGTCAGGTGTGATTTTTGAAAATAAAGATTGGAATATTACGGCTGGTATGAATATAAATTTCAATAAGGGTAAGGTCGATAAGTTGGCAGAAAATGTAACAGGTTTATATGGCTCTAGTTGGTGTGGCAGTAGCAGTTTCCCGGGTGAGGATTATATTTTACAGGAAGGTAAACCTGTGGGTATGGTCAGAGGTTTTATATATGATGGCTTTTATACTACAGATGACTTTAATTATGTAAACGGACAATATATATTGAAAGAGGGCGTGGCAGATTTAGGTTCTTTTATTAATCCTGTACATGGGGTAGACCGTCCGTCCGGACAAAATGCCTATCCGGGTCTTCCGAAATTTAGGGATATGGATAATAGCGGCAGCATTGATGAGAAAGATGTTACCATTATTGGTGATATGAATCCTGTTCATACAGGTGGTTTCAATATCAATACAACTTATAAAAATTTTGATTTAGGATTGTATTTTAATTGGAGTTATGGTAATGATGTGTATAATGTGAATAAAATCGCTTCCTTGTACGGTGCAAAAGAAAAAGGAGTATATGAGAATAAACTTGGCTTTATGAAAGACTCCTATAAGATTTATGACGTGGTAGATGGGAAATTAGTTCGTCTCACTACTCCTGAGCAATTAAATGCAGCTAATGTAAATGCTAATTTACCATTACCTTATAGTGAAAATGGGGTTACTTCCAGTATTGCTATTGAAGATGGTTCTTATTTGCGTCTGAACACGTTGACATTGGGGTATTCATTGCCCGATAAGGTCTTGCATAAGGCTGGTTTGAGTAAATTGCGTATTTATGGAACAATCTATAATTTGTTTACCTTAACCGGTTACTCAGGTCTGGATCCTGAAGTTAGTGCTAATACCTCTCAGAATAAGGCGAAATACCCTACAGTAGGATTGGACTGGGGAACTTATCCTAGAGCACGTTCGTTTGTGGTTGGTTTAAATCTTGCTTTCTAATCAAAAAAACAAATACATTAAATTAATTATTATGAATAAATTAGCAACATATATATCTGCATTGGCACTATGCTGTTCCTTTGCTCAATGTAGTGATTATCTGAATACTTCTTCACCGGAGAACACTGGAGATGAGTTTGTAACCTCTTCTACTTCCGAAACTTTTAAAATCCTGTCTTGGTGTTATGCTAATTATCGGCAGAATTGTATTATGGGAGCTTATCGTTGGAATGATCCCATTGGCTCAGACTCTGAAATATATCCGGAAATAGGCTCTTTAAATAATGCCAACGCTAGACTATTACCGGAATTGTTAAGTGTAAATGCTGGTGGTTCAGGCTTCAACGGGCTTTATACTACGATTGCACGTGCATCTAAGGTAGCGGAATTTGGAGTTTGATAAACCTGCATTTCAAGATGCTGTGGCAGCAGGAAAGTAAATGATTGGACTCAACTTTATGGTGAGGCTTTAACAATGAAGGCTTTCTGCTATTTTGATTTGGTAAACATTATGGTGATGTACCTTATGGATATGAAAATAACAATGTGGAAGATTATTCATTGACTTCCCGTTTTGAAATTTATGATAATCTTATTGAGATATTGAAGGAGGCAGAAGCATTGATGTATCCACTGGGAGAAGGTGGCATTACTGCTGAACGTTTTTCCAAGGGGTTTGCTGACGCGTTGTTAGGACAGATAGCTCTTTATTCCGGTGGATATCAGACAATTCGTACAGATGTTCCCGGTTTGTATGGTGACGTACAGTTTACGACAAAAGGAAAAGAAGAACTAGGATGTGTCTATGCTCGGCGCAATGATTATCTAGATTATTATAAGATTGCCGAGAAGTATTTCAGGCTGCTTTGAATAATAAAGGAACGGCTGCTTTAGTTACGGTTGATGACCGGAGTTATGCGAATAATCCGTTTCAGCGTCATTTCCAATACACTCATGATCTGGCTCTTAGTCCGGAATCTATTTTTGTAAGTAGGTAATATACAAGGGGGACAAAGTGGGCAGACTACTACCAGTGAATATTCTTATGCTTTTGGACGCCCGTCTAGTGGTGGTAGTAATCAGGCTGCGCCTTGCAAGTCGTTTGGAGCGTTACGTATTATTCCCTCTTTCTATTATGGTGAGTTTGAAGCGGGTGATATGCGTAGAGATGCTAGTGTGACTGTTACTGGCAGTAAAGGTGATGGCAATGAAGCTCTGTTGTCTTTTGCTCCGGGTAGCAAGTTGGATGGGGGAATTGCTATTAATAAATGGGATGAGAATCGTATGAATCCTCCTTATACTACATCTCAACGTACTTCGGGAATGAATTGGCCGGTGTTGAGGCTTGCTGACCTTATTTTGATGCAAGCGGAGGTTAAGCAGATTAGGAGCAGAAGGAGAAGCAATCCAATTACTTACCAAATTCGTCAACGTGCATTCGGGAATGCTGAACATGATATTTCAGCTTCAGGTGAAGTTTTGAAGGAAGCTATTTTGCAGGAGCGCAAATTAGAACTTTTAGGTGAAGGCACTCGTCGCTGGGATTTGATTCGTTCGGGTAAGTTTGTGGAAAAAGCTTTAGCTGTTCGTGCAGAAATGACGGAGATGGTTAATGATTTGCAAACAAAAGGATACCATGAATTTGCTAATGGGAATGTGATCTCGAATTATATATATACTAAAAAAGTGCATTTAAGTTCACCATTGACTTTTGATCCTGACGAGTCAAATCCAGCTCTGTATCCAGGATGGAGAGGACAATACGATTATAGTACCACTCCGGTAAAAGTTACTGGAACAGACCACAACTTGGCTATTGAGGGGTTGTTTAATTATATAGATCCCAATGGTACTGAAGCAAAGAAATTGTTTGACGAGGGATATTCGAAGGTTGATTGGGGAGTGACATTAGTGAAATATGCTGATCATTATACGAATAGTAATTTGTTGCCGGGAGTAAAGGACGGTAATGTTCCTCCCAGATATTACTGGCCTATTCCATTCGAAACGTTGAGCAAATCTAAAGGCAAGATAACGAATGGATATGGTTTGGCACAAGAATAAGAATTATATATGAAAAACATTTTATCTGTTTGCGCATTTTTGCTAGTCTTTGGGGCGCTCCCTTTATGGGGGCAGTCCCAAGATCCTTTAAATGAGGATCAAACTACTGTACGTATTTTGGAAGGTGATAATTCGGATCCTTCTATTGTCCGTTATGGAAAATCTTATTATCTGGTCCATTCCTCTTTTATTTATACTCCGGGACTGGTCGTTTACCAGTCGGATGACTTGATAAACTGGACTCCCTGTTCCACTGTCTTGTCTACTTTTACCGGAGACATCTGGGCTCCGGATATTGTAGTCCATAACAAGCGTTTCTATATTTATTTCCCTACTCGGGACGAGAAAGGAAAGAAAACCAATATGGTAACTTGGGCGGATACTCCGGAAGGTCCGTGGAGTACTCCGGTAGATTTGAAAATAGGAGGAATTGATCCGGAACATGTGGTTGGTGATGGAAAACGCTATCTGTTGCTCAGTTCCGGTGCTTTATATCCATTGTCGGATGACGGATGACTCTATTACAGGAGAAACCGGTTCGGATTTATAAGGAATGGGAAATACCGGAGGAATGGGATATAGAAGGAGTTTCCATGGAAGGCTTGAACGTGAAAAAGGTAGGAGAGTACTATTATTTGTTCGTGGCCGAAGGAGGTACGGCAGGTCCTCCCACCAGTCATATGGTAGTACAGGCACGTAGTAAAAATATAATGGGTCCTTGGGAGAATGCTCCTTTCAATCCGCTTCTTCGTACGGAATCCCGTAATGAAAAATGGTGGAGTAAAGGGCATGGCTCTATTGTTGATACGGAAGATGGACGGTTATTTATGATTTTCCATGCTTATGAAAACGGATTCCAGACATTGGGGCGTCAGACCCTTTTACGTGAACTGGTTCAGAAGGAAGATGGGTGGTTGCATTTGAAAGAAGGAGTCATTTCTTTACCTGCACCGGAACGTTTGAAAGTATCCGGTATAGAGGATTTTGTATGGCAGACGTGCCGGGAACATAGTTTAAATGACCGGTTTCGGATTACTCCTGATAAAATCAGTATAGATGCAAAAGGGAATACTCCTAAAGAAGGCTCTCCTTTGTTGGCGCGTACCAGTGCTCATAAATATGAAGTGGAGGCTTGTTTCGAACTGAAAGGTGAAAATCATCTGCCGGATTGGTAGCCTATTATGATGAGAATTATCATTTTGGATTTGGTTTTAATCATAAGCAGATGCTTCGTTATCGGCGTGGGCAAGTAAGTCGTACGGAATCAAAACTTCCTCAAGCAAACCAATGTGGAAAGATGTGGTTACGTTTGCGGAATGATGCTAATGTATTGTCGGCCTGGTACAGTGCCGATGGTAAAAAATGGCATAAGTATCCATGGGGATTTGAGATATCGGGAGTACATCATAATACGGTATATGGTTTCTTGTTTGTCCGCCCAGGTATTTTTGCCGGTGGTGACGGGCAGGTGGAAGTAACAGATTTTGTTTTGAGAAATCTTGATTGATGCGTTGTTTAGCTGGAATTTAATGATTGAATTGCTTATGAAATATTGCTGCTCTTTTTTATTGTTATTGCTTTTGGGGATTTCCGGTGGATTTGCCCAAGATAAGGTGGAGTGTTGGGGACGTTATGAAATCTCCCTGCCTGCCAAAGTAAAGGGGAACCCTTTTGATATTGAGCTTACGGCAACGTTTAGCGGACCGGATACTACATTGACTGTACGTGGATTCTATGACGGAAATGATACCTTCAAAATTCGCTTTATGCCTGTGAGCCAGGGAGTATGGTCGTACGTGACGCAGAGTGAGATTCCCGTGCTGAATAAGGTGAAAGGGCGGATAGAATGTATTGCTCCGGGTAAAGGAAATCATGGTCCAGTTAAAGTGGATGGAACTTATAATTTTAAATATGCTGACGGAACGCGTTATTATCCAGTTGGAACTACTTCTTATGATTGGATGCATGTGGCAGGTAACCAGCCTGATCAGACAGTGAAATCATTGGAACTATCCAAGTTCAATAAAATCAGGATGCTGTTTTTTGTGCAAAACTTTGATCCGGATTATCCTGAACCCTCCATGTTTCCTTTTGAGATAAAGAAGATAGTAAAGGATGAAAAGGGAAAACCTGTGTATGAATGGGATTTCACCCGCTTCAATCCTGCTTATTTTGCTCATGTGGAAGCATGTGTGGATAAATTGGCCGGAATAGGAGTAGAGGCTGATTTGATTCTTTTCCACCCTTATGATGGTGGTCGTTGGGGATTTGACAGAATGCCTTTGGAAGCCGGTGTCCGATACTTGAAGTATCTGACAGCCCGTATGAGTTCATTTCGCAATATTTGGTGGTCATTGGCCAATGAATATGATTTTTTGAGAGAATTAAAACCGGAATATTGGGATACTTTTACACATACGGTAGTAGAGAATGATCCTTATTCCCATTTATGCTCCATTCATACTTATACAGCTAAGTATTATAAATATTGGGAACCTGAATACACTCATGCCAGTATACAGGACCAGGCACCTGTAGAAGGTTTTGGAAGGGCGGCTACGGTGAAGAATATTTATAAGAAACCGATTATTTTTGTATGAGGTATGTTATGAGGGTAATATGGATAACCGATGGGGAAGCTTGAGCGGTCAGGAATATCTTTATCGCTTGTGGCAAGGGCTGATTGTGGGAACTTACGTAACTCACGGAGAATGTTATATGGATAATTCAAAAGATTATTCTCGTGATTTTCTGGCTGTAGGAGGAACTTTTCAAGGGGAGTCCTGGAAGCGCATCGGCTTTACAAGACAGATTTTGGACGCACTTCCTAATCCTCTGCATTTATGTGATAGTAGTTGGGACCCTTATACTTCGACTGCCGGAGAAAATTATTATATGATTTATCTGGGCAAGGAAATAAAACCGGAATGGGCATTTGATTTACCGGTAAAAACGCTTTTTATCCACGTTTGAAAGAAGGAGTACGTTTTAAAGTGGAAGTCATTGATACTTGGAACATGACGATAGCCGAATGGCCTGCCGTTTTTGAAACAACTGCTCCTGTAAAGGATAGGGTGTATGATAAAAATCAAGGGAGAGTAAGACTGCCTGCAAGTCCTTATCTGCTGCTAAGGATAACTGAAGTAGAATAATTTATGAATGTGTTAATTTGCTAATATGCTAATTTGCCGTTTGGTTCCGCTATGTTCGCATGTCAATTAGTCTATTAGCAAATTGGCAAATTAGCACATTCTTCAAAATTTGCACATAATAGACCAATTTTTACCTTTCTGTCCCCTGTCTCTCGTTTACTTTTGTAGTAGAACAAATCTTAATCTATACAAAATGAAACATTTACATTTCCTCGCTTTTGCCTTGTGCTGGCTTGTATGGGGACATCTGTTAAAAGCACAAAGTATTGATCATTATAGTTCGTTAGATCCTTCGCAACCTATAGAATTTAAAGGGAACTGCCTTCGTTATGCAGATAAAGAAATTATTTTAGGTCCGAAAACATTTTTTGTTGATGGGCAGTTGTCCGATAGGGAAGTGGCGGATAATCCTTATGTCTTTAATAGTTTCAATAAAGCTGCCGCTAATTTCTCAGCTGGTACGGAAGCGGAACCGATGAAAGTTTATTTGGCTCCTTATGTCTATTGGATTGATGATCCAGATGACCCTGCTATTCGTGTTGGTAAAGACGGACGTGAACCGTTCGGCTTGGTTGTTAAATGCCCTTATCTCCATATTATCGGATTGAATAGCCATCCTGAAAATACAGTCCTGGCATCCAGCCGTGGACAGACACAGGGGGCTGTCGGTAATTTCACCATGTTTGATTTTTGGGGAAACGGTCTGTTGGTAAAGGACTTGACCATGGGGAATTTCTGTAATGTCGATTTGGAATATCCTCTGAAGAAAGAATTAAGCAGGAAAAAACGAATGTCTGCCATCACTCAGGCACACGTTGCTTATTGTCATGGCGACAAGATTGTGGCGGATAATGTACATTTCATCAGCCGCTTGAATATGAATCCGTTGAATGGCGCCAAGCGGATACTTTTTAATAAATGCCACATGGAAAGTACGGATGACGCATTGACCGGAACAGGGGTTTATCTGGATTGTACACTTCATTTTTATGGTCAGAAACCTTTTTGGAGAAGTGATATGGGCGGAGCTGTATTTTTGAACTGTGACTTTTATGTGTGTCATGAGGAAGACCGGCAATATTTTTGTAAGTCGGTCGGGCCGTTAAGTATTGTTGATTGCCGTTATCATTCGAAGAAGCCGGTTTATGCGGGCTGGACACATGATCCTACAGATTGGTTACGTTGTTATCAATATAATGTGAAGCTGAACGGGCAACCTTATGTAATAGGGGCTGACAAGCCTTATAATACGGTTTGCATGGATCAGTTGAATCAACTGAAAGCTTTCCGGTTGGAAGAGAATGGAGAGGTGATTTATAATACTTACAATTTATTGAGAGGAGAGGATGACTGGGATCCTCTTCGGGTGAAAGACTGTGTTATTGCTATAGGTAAGCGAGATGGAAGGGATTATACTCGGATGCCTTCTTGTCTTTCTGTAGAGCCCTTAACGGCTTCCATTCAGACTGGTGGCCAGCCGGTCAGACTGGTTGCAACGGTAAAAAGACATTGCAACTATGTGCTGAATAATGTTCCCGTGAAGTGGAAAGTACAACAAGGTTATGAAAAGAATGTGAAATTATCCACTTCCGAGGGATATGAATGTGTTGTCGAGGCAACTAATGTGGAGGATGAAACAAAGCATTTTACAGTGATAGCCTATACAGAGGATGGTTTGGAATGTGCCACAGAACTTACGGTTGCACCGGACTATGTATCGGCTCCTTCGTTTACGGAAAATCCAAAGCTGAATATTACTAAAGGAGTAGCTACTGTCAGTTATGCTTTGGATTTGAATGGGCGCAAGGATGAATCATTGATAACCTGGTATAGATGTACGGACAGGAACGGGACTAATAGACTTCCGGTTTTGGTATCCCGCTTGAATGAACCGGAATATTCCTATACTTTGGTAAAAGAAGATGTTGGTTATTATCTGATGGCAGTTATCGCTCCCAAGCATCTGCGTTGTTTGCCGGGGGAAGAACGAATTGTTGTTTCCAACTCTCCGATAAAAAAAGGGCAAGTGAACATCACTCATATATTTGAAACGGATTTTCAGAACTTTCCATGTAAGAATCAACCACAACTTTTACCGGGATTTTGGACGATTGGTGGATATAAGCCTTTGGATACGGCAGCATACGATTGGCAGGTAGTTCCGGATAAGGATTATTGGATTTATGGGCCGGGAATGAATGGTTCTCGACGGAACCGGTTTGTTGCAAGATCAGAAAGGAGCCCGTTTGCTGTATACTCCATTGGATGGCAGCTATGGAGATATGGCAATAACCTTGAATGTGGATGCCAGTAAAACAGCAGGACAAGGTTTTGGTAGTGCAACAGGACAGTATTTGGATTTGTATATCAAGTTTGATACCCGTACTTTAACGGGATATGCATTGCGTATCATTCGTACGACCAAGTATAGTAATGCAGTTGATTTTATCTTGATGAAATATGAGAACGGGGTGGCTGAGGCCATCAAGTCAACCGGTGTCTTCTACCTGCTATCGTACAAATTGTACTCTGACATTGACTGCTAAAGGAGGAAAATTGACAGCACATGCTTCAACAACAACTCCGCTTCCGGCGCCTGTAACTGATCCGAACTTGAAACTTTCGGTAGATTTGGAGGCGGATATAGCTTCGAATACTTTTGGGGGCACCGGAATCCAGCATACGGGCAGCTGTGGTGAAAGTACAACGATGCTGCACTATATGAAGGTGGAATGGGAATAGAATGATTATTGAATTTAATAAAAGAAAGTAATAGATAATTATGAAGAAGAGTATTATTGCCATAGCATTTTTGTTGTTATGTCCATTTTATGGGGTGAGAGCACAGGAGAGACCATTTTTTGATTTGTCAGGAAAAGGATGGCATTTATGGCAGGATAAAAAAGCGACTTGGCAGACAGAGGATATTTATTTGACATTGGAAGAGGCACAGAAAGTTCCTGCAGCTGTTCCTACAGCGGGATGGGATATATTGACTTCTGCCCAGACTCTTTCGGTACAGGTTCCTGGAACAGCTGAAGAATATCTTCAAACTCAGTCCGGACCCGAAGGAGATATTACAGGAGTTACATGGTGGAGTCGTACAATGGATATTCCGGTGTTGAAGAAAGGACAAAAAGTCTTTTTGAATTTTGGCTCTATACGTTCACGGGCGGAGATTTTTATTAATCAGTAGATTAGTGGATTATCAGATTGTGGACAATGTTCCTTTCGAAACGGATATTACTCCTTATATAAAATCGGGAGAACAAGTACAATTGGCTGTACGTATAACGGATGCGGGTGGTAACCATGATTGGCGTGACTCCAGAACTATTCCGTGGGGAGATAAAATGTTGCCTCCCGGTCATGGCTTTGGAGGAATAACAGGAAAAGTTGGTATGAAGGTCTGTAATGCTGTTTATGTGGCGGATATTTATATGCAGAACACTCCTCAGATAACCACCGCTAATGCTATTCTGACGTTACAGAATGAAAAAGGAAAGACTACGAAGCAGGATCTTCGTATAACGGTGTACGAGTGGCAAAATAAAGAAAAAATAGTTTATTCTAAAGAGATAAAGGGTGTTTCATTAAATAAAGGCCTAAATGAACTGAAGATTCCTGTATCAGCTCCGGATGCGAAATTATGGAGCGTGGATGATCCTAATCTGTATGTATGTGAGGTGGAGTTATCCGAAGGAAAGAACTGGGTAGATAAAGATTCCCGCCGTTTTGGATTCCGTTGGTTCGAGGCTTCCGGTATAGGTGAGGATGCTGTTTTTCGTTTAAACGGAAAACGTATCATGCTTCGCTCGGCCATCAGTTGGAGTTTTTGGCCGGTCAATGGTATTTTTCCATCGGAAGAATTGGCTGAAAGGCAAATTCGCATCGCTAAGGAGTTAGGATTGAATATGTTGAATTTTCATCGTTTTATCGGTAATACTGACGTAATGAATTATGCTGATGAGTTGGGACTGCTCTATTTTGAAGAGCCTGGCGGCTTCCGTCTGGATGTGAGACAGCCGTTTATGAATGCTGTTTTGCATGAAAAGGTCATCCGTATGGTAAAGAGGGATCGCAGTCATCCCTGTCTGGTTATCTATAATATGATGAATGAATCGGGAAATGCTGCTCCTGAAAAGTTAGAATTGGAAATTCAAGCGATGAAGGATATGCGTGTATTGGATCCTTCCCGGTTGATTCTTCGTACCTCGGCTTGGGCTAAGGGAGATGATATAGAAGATCAGGCTAAAATTCATATTCGTCCTTACGATGAAAAAGTGTATTGGAGTGGCTGGTATGATTATCATCGTGCCGGAGGACCTGCTGTTTGGAATGAAGGTTTGTACAAAGGCCCTGAAGATTATTATAATGATACAAAGAATAAGCGTGAAATTGTATTCTTTGGTGAGGAAGGGGCTTTATCATCACCTCCTCGTTTGGAAAAGAATAAAGAAGATTTGGAAAAATATAGCTATAAAGGATGGGATGGTATAGAGTTTTTACGTTGGTATGATGAATTCAATAAATTTCTGGATGCTAAACAGTTAAGGACAGTTTATCCTACAGTGGATGATTTGTGTGTGGTTATGGGAACTGTATCCTATGAACATCAAGGACGTAAAATAGAATCGGCCAGAATGAATAATTTGACGGATGCATACGTTGTTAATGGATGGGAATCGGAATTGACGGAGAATTATTCGGGAATTGTCGATTGTTTTCGTTATCCCAAATCGAATCCGGCTATCATAGCTCGTTATAATCAGCCTTTGTATGTAGCGGTAAAGACCAGGCAACAGGTTGCTGCCGCAGGGGGAGAGGCGACCGTTGACTTTTATCTGATCAATGAGAAGAATGTCCGGGGAAACTATCAATTGAAAATCTCGGTGACAGACTCTCAAGGAAAAGTGATGGAGGTAGGAACTTATGAAACGGAAGCTGCCGGAGGTGAGGTTTATGGTCAGTTGTTGGTGAAAGATGTAAAAATACCTGTTCCTACAGCTGGAGGACTTTGTAGGATTGAAGCAAAACTGTGTAAGGAAAATTCTGTTGTTACAACTGGGTATGATGATATATTGTCTGTAAATCTGGCATCCAATATGTTGGATGGTAAAGGGGCCGTTTGGGAAGATGGGAGTGCTTTACAGAATTTCTTGAAGGGAAAAACGAAAGAAGCGGTTGCAGCTTACGAGGATAATTTAGGAAAGTTGGATTGGATTATGGTGGCCCGTCCTCCTAGGAAAGATCAGTTGACAATGGTGCCGATGGAAGCGTTACGCTCTGCCGATGGCAAACCGGGATTGGATGTGGTCTATTATGAGGATATGGAATTTCAGAAGGAAGTTTATCATGAAGT
>ENA-OQJR01000421-OQJR01000421.1-human-gut-metagenome-genome-assembly--contig:-NODE-421-length-13340-cov-2.490048_pt1 | contig 13340 bp, 17 predicted proteins | sample MGYA00242614_ERZ504781 | MGnify/ENA primary metagenome ERZ504781 (study PRJEB26092, sample SAMD00036365) | human gut metagenome | host: Homo sapiens | study: EMG produced TPA metagenomics assembly of...
ATTGGCTTGCTTGTCGGCGCGTGGTCAGCTATGTAATACGGCCGGCGGCTGGGACATTGTACACACGTTGATTGCAGCGGGAATTGTGACGGTAGCAGATGTAATTACTGTTTTAATTTCTGTGCAGAAGCCTGCGAAGAAGGCAGCTTCTGTCTCTACCGGTGGAAGCGGCAAAATATTCCGGTTATACAGGGGAAGAGAAGAAAAAGAAAAGGAAAGAGTCGGGCAGCCGGACTATAAGACTGGCAAGAAAGATTACGCCGACGAGTCTTGCTGTTATGAGTAATGCAAGAAATAAGAAAAAAACAGTACTTACAATGATTTCTCTTGGTATCGGCGGAATACTTTATATGCTGGCGGCATTTTTTGTGACCTCTACCAGTCTGGAGGGATACGCAAGGCAGGGAGAATATAAATATGGAGAATTTGTAATAGGCTATTCTTATAATGTGGCAGAGACAGCCGAACATGGAGAGACTCAGCTTCAAAAGGAACATCCTCTGGATGAAAAGCTGCTGCAGGAGATCGAGAAAACAGACGGTGTGAAGAACATGCATACGGTGCAAAGGCTGGAAGTATCTTGGGAGGCCCACGACACCCAGGAGGAAGGAGACGACAATGTAAGAAGCTTTCCCCAAAAGCGTATGGAAAAATTAAAGGAATTGAAGCATACCGGAGATTTTACTTATGAAAAAATGGTAGAAGAGGATGGGATTCTCTTTACCCGGGGAGGAGCCTGGGAGGAAGTCTACGGGTGGGAATTCAAACCAGGAGATAAAGTGAAGCTGTCCTGGTACGACGGAGAAGAGGAGAGGGAGAAGGAATTTACAATTATGGGTATCATAGATGCAAACGACTTTGACGAGGAACCAGGAGATACCTTTATCCTTTTTGATTCCAGACAGACACTGAAAAGTATGACAAAAGGGCTGAACCTGAATGCAGAGCTGATTGTTGAGACGGATCAGAAAAAGAAACACAGGTTGGAAAAGAACTAAAAGATATAACAGAACAATACCCTTACCTATCGCTGGGGACGCTGGAGGAACAAAGACTAATCGCAAAATCGCAGTTTACTACGTTGTTTTCTGTTATGCTGGGACTTAGTATGTTTATCATAGGGTTTGCATTGCTCAATCTTCTAAATACTCTGATTACGAATATACTGACGAGGAGCCATGAATTTGCCATGCTGCAGTCTGTGGGAATGACGAGGCGGCAGCTTTGTAAAATGCTGCGTATGGAAGGGCTTATATTGGCAGCCGGAAATCTGGCTGTATCACTGGTACTGGGAACAGCGGCAGGATACGCTATGATACAGATTATGAATTATTTCGGGGCGGACTATATGCACTTTGTATTCCCTGTCTGGTATTTCCTAGGATATGCGGCATTTATCCTTCTGGTTCCCGTTCTGGTTACGGAATATATGGTAAGAAAATTTCAGAAACAACCGCTGGTAGATAGGTTAAGATAAGAGGAGTCTTTTTTGTGTGACTTTCAAATAGGAGTGTGATAGAATAAAAGGAAAAACGGAGAAGTATGGTATTAGATGAAGAACAAAGAAGAAAAACAGAGCAGAGAAGAAAGACGGGCGGGCGGACGTCTTAGAAATCTCAAGAAAGCGCTTGGCATGGAGCTGCGGGAGCATAAGAGTTCCTTTATCGTGTATTTTGTGCTTGCGTTTCCTTGTTATAGCAATGATGATTCTGCAGATTTTAAACAGGAATTATGAAAATGTATTTCTATGTGCATTGACCTTGCTTTTGCTTGTAATACCGAGTTTCGTACAGGTTACATTTAAAATCGAGCTGCCGACGACCTTAGAGATTATTATTCTTGTTTTTATATTTGCCGCGGAGATTTTAGGAGAGATCAGCGAATTTTATCTGATGTTTCCATTCTGGGATACAGTACTGCATACGCTCAATGGATTTCTCGCCGCGGCAATCGGATTTTCCCTTGTAGATTTATTAAATCGCAGTGAAAGGACATCTTTTACATTGTCTCCGGTATTTATGGCTATCGTGGCGTTTTGTTTTTCAATGACGATCGGGGTAATATGGGAATTTTTTGAATTTGGAATGGATCAGATTCTGGGCTATGATATGCAGAAGGATACGGTTCTTTCTGCAATCACATCGGTCATGCTGAATCCGGACGGAAGAAATGTTCCGGTGACGATCGATCAGATCAGGGAAGTGCTTATCAATGGACAGCCATTGGGGGTGGGCGGATATCTGGACATCGGACTGATCGACACAATGGAAGACTTGTTTGTGAATTTTATCGGTGCAGCAGTTTTTTCAGTGATTGGATTTTTCTATGTGAGAAGCCGTGGAAAGGGCGTTGCAGGCAGATTTATTCCGAGAAGAAAAAGAGCGGAGAGAGATTTCCTTAAAATTGCAAGGGAACAATCTCTGGAAGAGTCTGAAAATAAGGAGAAAATGCAGTCTCAAAAGAGAGAATAAGGTGGAAATGGGACTTTTTGTACACAGAATTGTGCTTCTATGTGCAGAAAGTCCTCTTTTTTTATGGTTTCAGAGAGTATTTCCACAAACAGAATGACAGGTATTTCACAATATTATGGAAGTTTGATGAAAAAAGTGCAAATGAATTACTGTATATTAGTGAAAAAGGAATGGTATAAAATAAAAATGACGAAAAGTCAGTAAAATAAGGTTGAAATATTCCTAAAAAAAGAAAAAACGTATTTTAAAACACTGGGAATTTCGACAAAAAAGAGTACGATCGGAAAAATAAAACTCTAAATTTTTTTTGTTGACAAACCCACTTGCTGGGAGTAGGATTTAGATAACTTTTTAGGCACGCTGTCTGAAAAGGGATTACAGTACGGAGATTTCGAAGCATGAAATTTCCTTTTTTATGCTCGTAAGAGGCCTCCACCTGGAAGAGAAAAGGGAAGACCCCCAAAGGGCAGTAATTAAAAAAGAGACAGGAAAGGAGGGAGCGATACGGAAATTTAGCAACAGAATTGATGGAAGAGCTGAACTGTAAAACAGTATTTGAACTTCCGGTTCTCGGCGGAATTTCGGAGTCCGTGGTTGTTACATGGATCATTATGGCGGTTCTGGTTGGATTATCATTGATTCTGGTGAGAAATCTGAAGGTAGAAAACCCGGGAAAAGTTCAGTTGGCATTGGAAGCTGCAATTGACTGGGCAACGGATTTCTTTGAAGGGATCCTCGGTAAAGGGAACAAAAGATATATACCGTATCTGATCACAGTTCTTCTTTATCTGGCGTGCGCCAACATGATTGGTCTGCTTGGCTTTAAGCCGCCGACAAAAGATCTGAATGTAACAGCAGCACTTGCCGTGATGAGTATGTGCCTGATCGAATATTCAGGAATACATAAAAACGGTATGAAACATTGGGTCAAGCATTTTGCCAAACCGGTGCCGGTGGTTGCACCGATTATGATTCTGGAAATTTTTATCCGCCCATTGTCGCTCTGTATGCGACTGTTTGGTAACATGCTGGCAGGATTTGTGGTAATGGAACTTTTAAAAGCATTTGTTCCGCTGATTATACCACTTCCGATGAATTTCTATTTCGATATTTTTGACGGTCTGATTCAGGCATATGTATTTGTATTTCTGACCGCACTGTTTATGACAGAAGAACAGGAATAGAAACGGAATTTTTGAACAAATAAAAGAATAAAAAGGAGATTAGAATTATGGGAGCACTTATTGCAATTGGAGCAGGAATCGCAGTATTAACAGGTATTGGAGCAGGAGTGGGAATTGGTATCGCAACAGGAAAAGCAGTGGATGCAATCGCAAGACAGCCAGAGGCTGAAAGCAAGATCAGCAAGAACCTGATCCTTGGTTGTGCACTTGCAGAGGCAACTGCAATTTATGGATTTATCATTGGTATTCTGATCGTATTCTTCTTAAAATAAGCAAATAGAATTAACAGGAAAGGCGGGTGTGGGAAGTGCTGAGATTTGATATGAACTTTCTATATACCATGATTAACCTGATCGTCCTGGCTTTCTTATTAAAGAAGTTTTTGATCAAGCCTGTGACCGACATTATGGAAAAGCGCCGTCAGCTGATCGAAGACGGATTGAAAAATGCCCAGAATGCACAGGAAGATGCGATGAAGATGAAGGAAGAATATGCGCAGGCACTTGGCGGGGCAAAAGAAGAATCTGTGCGGATCGTAGAGAAAGCACGTAAGGACGCCAAATCAGAGTATGAACGTATTGTAGAGGAGGCGGATGCCAGGGCAGGCAGTATCATCGAGTCTGCCAAGGCGGATATCCGTGTAGAACGAGAGCAGACAATGAGTGCACTCCAGTCTGAAATCGCAGGACTTGCAATGACAGCTGCAGCGAAGATCGTGGCAGAACAGACAGGCAATAATCAGGAAATATATGATAAGTTTCTGGAAGAAGTAGGTGAAGCTCATGAAGACACAGACAACAACTAGTCAGATGTACTGTTCATCTGCAGCAATGCGGTATGCACAGGTGTTGTATGAGCTGAATGTTCCGAAGGAAGCCATACAGAAAGCAAGAGAGATATTTGAGGAGGTACCGCAGCTTCATGATGTGTTTGTGAATCCGACAATTCCGGCACAGAAGAAAGAACGTGTGATCGACAAGGTATTTCCGCAGGAAATGAGAAATTTCCTGAAAGTGGCATGTAAATATGAGAGAATGGATCTGATTCCGGAGATATTTGCTGCATATGACAGATATTGTGACGAGCAGGATCGGATCTTAAGTGCCGTATTGACATGTGTAGAGCTGCCCAGTGACGAGCAGCTCAAAAATATGGAAGCGTTCCTTTGTAAAAAATATGAAGCGAGCAAGGCCAGGATTGAGATTCAGACAGACAGTACGCTGCTTGGCGGATTTGTTCTGCGCACAGGAAGCGATGAATATGACTGGAGTCTGAAAGGACGTCTGGACAGACTAGGACAAAAATTAACCTGGAGGTGAACAAGGTGAGTTCAATCAATTCAGATGAAATTATTTCTATTTTAAAAGAAGAGATAGAAAATTTTGACAGTGTGAGCAAAGACAGCGAAGTGGGAACAGTCGTTGCTGTAGGTGACGGAATTGCGACTATTTATGGGATTGATCACGCAATGTATGGAGAGATTGTTACCTTCGATACGGGTTTGAAAGGAATGGTACAGGATATTCAGAAAAATGAAATCGGAGTCATTCTTTTTGGACGGGACACAGATATCAAAGAAGGAACAAAAGTAACTCGTACAGGAAAAAAGGCCGGTGTACCGGTTGGAAATAAATATGTAGGAAGAGTTGTCAATGCACTGGGGGCTCCGATCGACGGAAAGGGTGAGATCGAAGCAGATGATTACCGCCCGATCGAGCAGGAGGCGCCGGGAATCATTGACAGAAAATCGGTCAGTGTGCCGATGGAGACAGGAATCCTTTCTATTGATGCGATGTTCCCGATCGGACGCGGACAGAGAGAGCTGATCATCGGAGATCGTCAGACAGGAAAGACATCCATTGCCCTGGATACAATCTTGAATCAGAAGGGAAAAGATGTGATCTGTATTTATGTGGCGATTGGACAGAAGGCTTCTACTGTTGCAAAAGTCGTAAATACATTGAAGAACAATGATGCACTGGATTATACGATCGTGGTATCTTCCACAGCAAGTGACTGTGCGCCGCTTCAGTATATTGCGCCGTATGCAGGAACAGCAATGGCAGAGCATTTTATGTATCAGGGAAAAGATGTGCTGATCGTATACGATGATCTGTCCAAACATGCGGTAGCCTACCGTGCACTGTCTCTGCTTCTTGGACGTTCTCCGGGACGTGAGGCATATCCTGGAGACGTATTCTACCTGCATTCCAGATTGTTGGAGCGTTCCAGCCGTTTAAGTGAAGAGCAGGGCGGAGGTTCTATCACAGCACTTCCGATCATCGAGACACAGGCAGGAGATGTATCTGCATACATCCCGACCAACGTAATTTCTATTACAGACGGACAGATCTTCCTGGAAAGTGATCTGTTTGCGGCAGGTATGAGACCGGCTGTCAACGTAGGTCTTTCCGTATCTCGTGTTGGTGGTGCCGCACAGACAAAAGCAATGAAAAAAGCATCCGGAAGTATCCGTATCGATCTGGCACAGTATCGTGAGATGGAAGTGTTCACACAGTTCAGTTCAGATCTGGATGCTGCAACAAAAGAGCAGCTTGAGTACGGAAGCGGTCTGATGGAGCTTTTGAAGCAGCCGCTTTATCATCCGCTCAGTCTGCATGAAAAAGTCATCACATTGTGTGCTGCTACACATAAAGTGATGCTTGGAATCGAAAAGACAAAAATGAAACAGTTCCAGGCAGACCTGCTTCGTCATTTCGATTCAGATTATCCGGAAATCGGACAGGAAATCGAAGAGAAAAAGGTACTGACAGAAGAACTGATCGAAAAGATCGTGGAGACCGCAAAGGAATTCAAGAAGAGCAGGTGTTAATATGGCAAATATCAGAGAAATACAGAGCCGCATCAACAGCGTAAAAGATACGATGAAGATCACAAATGCGATGTATATGATTTCCTCTTCAAAAATGACGCAGGCCAGAAAAAAACTGGCGGATACAGAGCCGTATTTTTATGGACTTCAGGGTGAGATTTCCCGTATCCTGCGCCATGTGCCAGAGATCCGGCATTCTTATTTTGATGCCCGCCAGGATATCCCGGCAGAGCAGAAAAGGATCGGTTCGATCGTAATTACGGCAGACAAGGGACTTGCCGGAGCTTATAATCATAATATTATCAAGCTGGAAGAAGAGATCCGGGCGAGGGAAGATTTCGTGGGTGCCTTTGCCCATGAGCTTAAGACGCCGCTCACCGCGATCATTGGTTATGCGGATATGCTGCGGTCTCACCGGCTGGATGAGGAGAAGAGTTTTATGTGCGCCAATTACATTTACACGGAAGGACGGCGTCTGGAGACGATGTCGCTTCGGCTGTTAGACATCATTGTGACGAAACGCCAGGAGATCGAGCTTCAGATGGTCTCTGCGGAATCGCTGTTTTTCTACCTGTATGATATGTACGCGGCGAAGAAAAATATGGATTTTCATTTTACTTACGATGAAGGGATGATCCGGTGTGACGCAAGCCTGATAAAATCCGTGCTCATCAATCTTCTGGACAACGCCTGCAAGGCATCAGAGCCAGGCAGCCGCATCGATGTGGATGGGTATGCCGTTTCGGAGGGCTACCGCTTTTCCGTTAAGGATCACGGTGTCGGGATTCCGGAGGAGGAAGTTGAGAAAGTTATTGAGGAACGTCCGGAAAGCAGATATGAGATCCTAAAACAAATGTACCTTATGAAACGAAAAGAAATTTGACGAGATCGAGCAGGACGAAAAGAACTATGCAAATGTGCAGGGAATCTGGTTGGAAGAGGACTACAAGCGAACCTATCCGTATGATTCACTGGCAAGCGATGTGATCGGATTTTCGGCAGACGGAAATGTAGGTGCGATCGGAATTGAAAGTGCCTACAATGAGATCCTGAACGGCACGGATGGGAGAGAATACGGATATTTCGCGGAAGATGCGTCTCTGGAGCGGACGGTCAAGGAGGCGAAGAACGGAAATACGGTTGTCTCGACGATTGACGTTACCTTGCAGAGCATCGTGGAGCAGTGTATTTTGGAATTTAATCAGGCTCATACCGGAGAAGTGCGGGAGGGAGAACCCGGCAGTAAAAATACGGCAGTGATCATTATGGATCCGAATAGCGGAGAAATTTTGGCGGAGGCATCCTATCCAAATTTTAACTTGAACGATCCGAGGGATTTGTCCTCGCTGTATACAGAAGAAAAATGGAAAGCGATGTCGGAAGAAGAGCAGCTGGAAGCGATGAACACGCTGTGGAGAAATTTCTGCGTGAGCGATGCCTTTGAACCGGGATCTACGGCGAAGCCTTTTACGGTGGCAGCCGGTCTGGAAACAGGAGCGCTTACGGGAAATGAAACGTATGTGTGCGGAGGATACAAACATGTAGGCGATTATGATATTTATTGTCATCTCCGTACCGGACATGGGCAGGAGACGATCAAAGATGCAATCGCATATTCCTGCAATGTGGCTTTGATGGATATGGCGGAGACGATCGGGATCGAGAATTTTACACGTTATCAGCATATTTTCGGTTTCGGGGAATATACCGGGATCGATCTGCCGGGAGAGGCGGGAACCATTATGCATCAGGTGGAAAATATCGGTCTGGTGGAGCTTGCCACCATCAGTTTTGGACAGTCATTTCAAGTTACGCCGGTTCAGATGGCAGTGACAGTCAGTTCCATTATCAATGGAGGGCGAAGAGTTACCCCGCATTTCGGAAAAGCCGTTCTTGACAGGGAAGGAAAATGTGCTGGAAACATTGTCCTATGAAGAAAGATCAGGGTGTTGGTATCAGAGAAAACTATCGAAAACGATGCAGACACTTTTGGAGGGAGTTGTTGCCAATGGGTCCGGGAAAAAATGCATATATCGAAGGATATTCCATCGGCGGAAAGACAGCCACCTCTCAGACACTGCCGCGAAGTGCGAATAAGTACATTTCTTCCTTTATCGGATTTGCACCGGCAGAGGATCCGCAGGTACTGGGAATGGTGGTGATCCATAATCCGCAGGGGATTTATTATGGAGGAACGATCGCCGCACCGGTCCTTCGCAGTATTTTTGACAATGTCCTTCCATATCTCGGGATTGAAAAACAGTAGGTAATGCGGTATACTAATTGAGATATTGAAACAAAAGAGATGAAGAGGTGGAAGTATGAGTTATCATGTAGTAATACCGGTATTGGTATCGTTTGCTTTGAGCCTGGTGCTCGGACCGATCGTAATACCATTCCTTAGAAAACTGAAAATGGGACAGACAGAACGGGAAGAGGGAGTACAGTCTCATTTGAAGAAGGCAGGAACGCCGACCATGGGAGGAATTATCATTCTGGCCAGTGTCGTTATCACGTCCCTGTTTTATGTAAAAGATTATCCGAAAGTGATTCCGATCCTGTTTCTGACGCTTGGTTTTGGTCTGATTGGATTTCTGGATGATTATCTGAAGGTTGTGATGAAACGTTCAGACGGTCTGTATCCGAAACAGAAGATGGCACTGCAGCTGGTGGTGACAGCAATTTTTGCATATTACGTGTTTAAAGTGGCAGACATTCCGATGTCTATGCTGATTCCGTTTTCCGGTGGAAAATACTGGGATATCGGCTGGCTGGCAGTTCCGCTTTTATTTATTGCAGTGATCGGTACTGTAAACGGAACGAATTTTACAGACGGATTGGACGGACTGGCATCCAGCGTGACGGTTCTGGTAGCTACGTTCTTTACGGTGGTTGCTATTGGAACAAAGAGCGGAGTAGAGCCGATCACCTGTGCGGTTGTAGGTGCGCTCCTTGGATTTTTATTGTTTAATGTATATCCTGCGAGTGTGTTTATGGGAGACACCGGTTCTCTTGCACTGGGCGGTTTCGTGGCAGGAACGGCATATATGATGCAGATGCCGTTGTTTATCATGATTGTAGGGCTGATCTATCTGGTGGAAGTGGCATCGGTGATGATCCAGGTTACATATTTTAAGAAGACCGGTGGAAAGCGTTTCTTTAAAATGGCACCGATCCATCATCATTTTGAATTGTGCGGCTGGTCAGAGACAAGAGTTGTAGCAGTATTTTCAATTGTGACTGCACTACTCTGTCTGATCGCATTAATGGGGGTATAGACATGAAGTTCAAAGACAAAAAAGTACTGGTGTTTGGTTCCGGTATCAGTGGTGTTTCTGCTGCGGCTCTGCTGCTGGAGGAAGGTGCAGAAGTCGTATTGTATGATGGGAATGACAGGTTGGATGCGGCAGGAATCAAAGAACAGATCGAAGGACAGGCAAAGGGGAGCGTAAGCGTTGTTCTCGGAGCATTTCCCGAGGCGCTTCTTTCAGAGCTTTCTCTGGTTGTGATGAGTCCGGGTGTTCCGACAGATTTACCATCGGTGAATCAGATGCGGGATGCAGGGATTCCGATCTGGGGTGAAATTGAACTGGCATATGTCCTTGGTAAAGGGGATGTGCTGGCGATCACCGGAACAAACGGAAAGACGACAACGACAGCACTGCTTGGTGCAATCATGAAAAATTTCCGGGAAAGCACATTTGTTGTAGGCAATATCGGCAATCCTTACACGAGCGTTGTGCGGGAGACAAAGGATGATTCTGTTATTGTGGCAGAGATGAGCAGTTTTCAGCTTGAGACGATTCACACATTCTGTCCGAAAGTCAGTGCGATTTTGAATATCACACCGGATCATCTGAACCGTCATCACACGATGGAAGCTTATATCGAAGCCAAAGAGCAGATTGCAAAAAACCAGACAGAAGAAGATGTCTGTGTTTTGAATTATGAGGATGATGTGACTAGAAAATTCGGGGAAAGAGTCAAAGCGCAGGTGATTTATTTTTCCAGTCGCCGCAGACTGGAAAAAGGAATTTATCTGGAAGATGGCAATATCGTCTATTGCAGAGAAAATCCGGAGAAAGTCTGTCATGTGGATGAATTAAAACTGCTTGGAATGCATAATTATGAAAATGTAATGGCAGCTGTGGCTATGGCGGCAGCGTATCACGTTCCGATGGAGATCATCCGTAAGACCATTCGGGAATTTACGGCAGTGGAACATCGGATCGAGTTTGTGGCAGAAAAGAACGGGGTTGCATATTACAACGACTCCAAAGGCACAAATCCGGATGCTGCGATCAAAGGAATCCAAGCAATGAACAGACCTACATTTTTGATCGGCGGAGGATATGACAAGGATTCTTCTTATGATGAGTGGATTCAGTCTTTTGACGGTAGGTAAAAAAACTGGTGCTTCTCGGAGCAACAAAAGAGAAGATCAATGAGACAGCAAAAAGGCTGGGATTTACAGATACGATTCTGGCAGATACGTTTGAAGAGGCAGTCAATATCTGTGTAGAACAGGCAGAACCCGGAGATGCAGTTCTTTTGTCTCCGGCGTGTGCAAGCTGGGGAATGTTTAAAAATTATGAAGAACGCGGAGATAAATTCAAAGAACTTGTAAATCAATTATAAGGAGTGGATCTGCGTTGAAGCATCCGGCAAAAAAGCAGCGGTATGATTATACTCTGCTTGTGGTGGTATTGCTCCTGGTCGGGATCGGTCTGATACTGCTATACAGTACCAGCGCCTATAATGGCCGGGTAAAGTTCCATGATTCTTTTTACTATTTGAAAAAGCAGGGATTTGCGACAGCGTTGGGACTGGCAGGCATGTTTATTGTGGCAGGGATCGACTATCACAGGTGGATTCCTTTTGCAAAGCTAGGATATGTCACTGCAATCGTTCTGTCTGTAGCAGTCATGTTTATAGGAGATGAGTACAATGGGTCCAAAAGATGGCTGTCTTTGGGACCCATTTCTTTTCAGCCGTCTGAGTTTGCGAAAGTGGCAGTCATTTTATATTTGTCCTGCGTAATCTCAAACCAGGCAAGAAAGATGGAAAAATTTACAACACTTGTCAAAGTTATGCTGCCAGTTCTTCCTGTGGTAGGCCTGGTAGGTGCAAGTAATCTAAGTACTGCTATTATTATCCTGGGAATTGCGGCAGCACTTGTTTTTGTGGCAAGTCCGAAGTATGCCCAGTTTCTTGGAATGGGTGCGGCAGCGGCAGGGTTTATGGGGATATTTCTGGCACTGGAAAGTTATCGTCTGGAGAGACTTGCAATCTGGAGAAATCCGGAAAAGTATGAAAAAGGGTACCAGACACTGCAGGGACTTTATGCCATCGGTTCCGGAGGGTTGTTTGGAAGAGGGATTGGAAAAAGTGTACAGAAGTTGGGATTTCTGCCGGAAGCCCAGAATGATATGATTTTTTCTATCATCTGTGAAGAACTGGGACTGGTCGGAGCAAGCCTGATCATTTTACTGTTTCTGATTCTGATCTGGCGCTTTTTTGTGATCGCAACACATGCGAAGGATCTGACCGGTGCCTTGATCGCAACAGGAGCGATGGCGCATATGATGATCCAGGTGATCTTGAATATTGCTGTTGTGACGAATAGCATTCCCAATACCGGGATCACGCTCCCCTTTATCAGCTATGGGGGAACTTCGGTGGTATTTCTGCTGTTGGAAATGGGGCTTGTGTTAAGTGTGTCTAATTTGGTAGAATAAGCAGAGAAAGAAAAGGAGGAAGCCTTATGAAACAAAAGAAAAAGAAGATTCGAATGGCGGCACTGATTACAGTCCTGTCGGTACTTGTGTTATTTTTTGCGGTATTTCTTCTGTTTCAGACAAGGAAGATCGAGGTGACCGGAAACCAGTACTGTCAGGACGAAGAACTGGTAAAATGGGTTCAAAAAGACAAGTATGCATTCAACTCCATCTATATCTGGTGGAAGTATAATTATGGAGATGTGACAAAGCCGGCAGCGATCGAATCCGTGAAAGTTTCAATTAAAAACCCATGGACGGTCGTGATGAAGGTAAAAGAGAAGGAGTTTCTTGGTTATTTTGATTACCAGGGAGAGTTTTTGTATTTTGATGAGGACGGAACAGCTGCGTTAAAGACAACGGAAGTGATTCCCGGGGCGCCGTTTATCGAGGGATTGGAGCTTAATACCAAAAAAGTGAAAATGAACAAAAAACTCCCGGTCACAGATCAGGATATTTTTGAACGTATCGTGGAGGTGACAAGACTTTCCAACAAATATGAACTTTCTTCCGACCGGCTTACCTGCAGTGACGGAGGAGTCAATCTGATTTTCGGAGTGGTCACAGTGCAGCTGGGAAAAGGAAACTATGAGATGAAGATCGCACAGATTTCGCCGATCCTTGAGAAGCTTAATGAAAAGTTTGCGGAGCAGGCAGGTGTACTGCACCTGGAGAATTATGAAACGTCCGGTACTTCCGTGCGTTTTGTGCCGGAGAAAGCAGCGGAAACAGAAGCAGATGAGGGCCAGGACGCCGGACAGACGGACGAAAATCAGTCAGGAGAATCTGAAGCTGCACAGACGGATCAGACATCTGCAGCAGGAACCGGTGAAGGAGAAACAACTGAATAAAAAAAACATAAAATACACAAAAATCTATTGATTATTTGCGTGAAAGACTATATTATATACTTATTGAATTCTATTGTTCATACATATTTATGATGGGATGTATAAAATAAGTTGATAGGACGACGAAGGAGGAACTACCCTTGTTAGAGATTAAGACAAACGAATCAGAAGCAGCTGCAAGAATTATTGTTGTCGGAGTCGGCGGAGGCGGTAACAACGCGGTA
>ENA-OQJR01000422-OQJR01000422.1-human-gut-metagenome-genome-assembly--contig:-NODE-422-length-13333-cov-2.329244_pt1 | contig 13333 bp, 15 predicted proteins | sample MGYA00242614_ERZ504781 | MGnify/ENA primary metagenome ERZ504781 (study PRJEB26092, sample SAMD00036365) | human gut metagenome | host: Homo sapiens | study: EMG produced TPA metagenomics assembly of...
GCAGATTTCAAAGCTTAGGCTGATGAGTTGCAGAAATTGTCCTTGCTGCAGGCTTCTTCGTATGATTGCCAGAGTAAATCCATAGGTATCGGTCCATTTCTGGATATACGAAACCTCAGATGCGGCAGGTCCCCGATTTTTGATTTCCGAAAGCATTCAGTAACAGTGTAGCAGTTTTTGTTATAACTGCGGGATTGCTGTTTTGCTTGCTCTTTGGTAGTGATCCCGCTGTCTGCCCAGGATAAAGCGACCTTCTGAATATAATGAATACTTTTGTGACCGTTTTCCACGCAGGATTCGATCAGATATTCGATCAGATCAGCCGACATGCCGAGATGATCATAAAAATAAGTGATCGCATCCATATCTGTCTTTGTCAGAGTCTTACCCAGATACTGTTCCGCAATGAACAGGAGCGACTTTAGCTGCTTTTGCGCCTTTGCGGCATCTGCATGAGCTGCCGGGCGGGAAACAGAAGCTGCCACAGCTTTGGGAGCAGCAGGCTTGACAGAGACGACCGGTGCGGAAGGCTTTTTGGCCGCAGTGACCGGTATCTGTGCTTGGGTCTGGGGAATCTGGATCAGTTCCAGTTCACAGACATGTCCCTCTGCATCACATTCCATCTGAAGAAGTCCTTTGGATTCCCAGTATTTGAATGCGCGCAGGATATCATTTTCTGTGTTGTTCAGACAGTCTGCAACTGCAGAAACTGTCAGAGAAGAGCCGGCATTATCCAAATGTCTTAAAAGGTACAGATATACTTTTACAAATTCGCCGTTTGCCTGCACCATATAGTGATCGATAAGTACGTTCGCTAACCAGTGTGGCATTTGTCTGGAATTTATTTTTAACGTAAATGTCTTCATAGTCCTCTCCCTGTTTTCCGGAATTCATACGCTGCTCTCTCATGCGCAAAGGTATTATAGCATCTTATCTGAACGGGCAAAAGCCTTTTTTCAAGGGAAATCTGCTTTTTTGTGAATAACCCATGTGGATAATGTGGATAAGTCTTATTTTAAGAGATCTTCTCCGACTTTTACTACATCTCCGGCACCCATTGTAAGAACAAGATCTCCTGAATTCCAGTTTTCTTTGAGAAATGTTTCGATCTCTGCGAAGGATGGAAAATAGTGAGAATCTGTTCCAAGGCTGCGGATCGCGTCTGAGAGCGCTTCAGAGGATACCCCAAGAGTATCTGTTTCCCGTGCGGCATAAATATCGGCAAGAATCACATGATCTGCATGGGAAAGAGCTTCTGCAAATTCCTGGAAAAATGCTTTGGTCCTTGTGTATGTGTGCGGCTGGAATACGCACCAGAGTTTGCGGTGCGGATAGTGCTTCGCAGCCTTTAAAGTTGCTTTGATCTCTGTCGGATGATGTGCATAGTCATCTACGATGGTGACATCATCGATCGTTCCCTTGTATTCAAAACGGCGGTCCGTTCCGGAGAAGGAAAGCAGACCTTTCTGGATCGTATCCATGGAAAGTCCCAGCAGCTCGGCTGTTGCGATCGCGGAAAGGGCGTTGGACACATTGTGATCTCCGGTCACGGAAAGGACGATGTGTGTGTCCATCTTTCGTTTCGAAGAAATCAAATGCAACCGACCTTTTTCATCGTAGGTGATATTCTGCGCACTGTAGTCAAATTCCGGAGACATTCCGTAAGTTATCACGCTGCAGTCCAGACCTTCGCAGATTTCCTGATACTGATCGATCTCTCCGTTGATGATCAGTGTTCCGTCAGATGGCAGCAGGGCTGCAAACTGATGAAAGGAGTGACGGATATCTTCCAGATCTTTAAAGAAATCCAGATGATCGGCTTCAATGTTCAGGATGATGCTGATCTTCGGGAAAAAGTGCAGGAAGCTGTTTGTATATTCACAGGCTTCTGTGACAAAAATACCGGAGCTTCCTACCCGGATATTTCCGCCGATGGCCTGAAGGATCCCGCCTACAGAAATGGTAGGGTCAGTATCGCCTTCCAGCAGGATGTGGGAAATCATAGAAGTTGTTGTGGTCTTCCCGTGAGTTCCGGATACTGCGATCGGAGTTTTGTAATTGGCCATGAGCTGTCCGAGCAGTTCGGCACGCGTCAGCATTGGAATTTTTTTGGCAACAGCTTCCATCAGCTCTGCATTTTCTCTGCGGATCGCGGCAGTGTATACGACGCAGTCGATCCCGTTGATGATATTGGATGCTTTCTGACCATAAAAAATCTGAGCCCCTTTTGCTTCCAGATGTTCGGTAAGCGGAGAGACTTTCGAGTCAGAACCGGATACGGTAAATCCTTCTTTTAGAAGAATCTCGGCAAGACCGCTCATGCTGATGCCGCCGATACCGATAAAATGAACGTGAATAGGCTGTTTGAAATTGATTTTATACATATGATGATTACCTTCCCTTACTATGAAAATAGTTGAAAATCTTGTGTGTTTTATTTTAAAAGTAAAAAGTTTATTAAATTTAGTCATAAAATTTCTTTGCAGTTTATATTATACTATATATGGGGAAAATTAAAAGAAGTTCTTTTTGTACCAAATAAACAAAAAGGAAAAAGATTATGCAAAATTTTTGTAAAAAACATGTACGGATGAGAAAAATATGGTATAATAACAGCAATCAACTAGAAATGAGGTGACTACATGATTAAGAAGGAAATGATTGCCATGCTGCTTGCAGGCGGACAAGGCAGTCGATTGGGAGTTCTCACTGCAAAGGTTGCAAAACCGGCAGTGGCTTTTGGAGGGAAATATCGGATCATTGATTTTCCATTGAGTAACTGTATTAATTCAGGAGTAGACACGGTGGGTGTATTGACGCAGTATCAGCCGCTGCGTTTGAATACCCATATTGGAATCGGGATCCCGTGGGATCTGGACCGTAATATCGGCGGAGTTACAATCCTTCCTCCTTATGAGAAGAGCGCGAACAGCGAGTGGTATACCGGAACGGCTAATGCCATTTATCAGAATCTGGATTACATGGAGACTTACAATCCGGATTATGTGCTGATTCTTTCAGGAGATCATATTTATAAGATGGATTATGAAGTAATGCTGGATTTCCACAAGGCAAATCATGCGGATGTTACGATCACAGCGATGCCGGTGCCGATGGAAGAGGCAAGCAGATTTGGAATTGTAGTCACAGATGAAGAAAGCAAGATTAAAGAATTTGAAGAGAAGCCGGAGAAGCCAAGCAGTAATCTGGCATCCATGGGAATTTATATATTCAGCTGGCCGGTATTTGAAAGAAGCTCTTCTGAAATTATCCGAGCAGCCGAATTGTGATTTTGGAAAACATATCATTCCATATTGTCACGAAAACGGAAGAAGAATGTTTGCTTATGAATACAACGGATATTGGAAGGATGTCGGAACATTGAGTTCTTATTGGGAGGCCAATATGGAGCTGATTGATATTATTCCGGAGTTTAATCTGTATGAAGAATTTTGGAAGATCTATACGAACAGTGCCAATATTCCTCCACAGTACATTTCTGAGCAGTCCGTGGTGGATCGTTGCATTATCAGCAATGGCTCTGAGATATATGGAGAAGTACATAATTCCGTATTAGGCGGAGGAGTTACGATCGGAAAAGGCAGTATCGTACGGGATTCGATTCTGATGCGCGATGTTGTGATCGGTGATAACTGCGTGATCGATAAGGCGATTATTGCGGAAGGCACTGAGATTGGCAACAATGTTGTGATCGGAATCGGAAGCGAGGTTCCGAACAAAGAAAAACCGAATATTTACAGTGGCGGATTGGCTACGATTGGAGAAAACTCCAGAATTCCATCCAATGTACAGATTGGCAAAAATACTGCAATCAGTGGTTATACCGTGCCGGAAGATTACAACGATGGAGTGCTTGCAGGCGGCGAGACATTAATAAAGGCAGGTGAACGTTCATGAGAGCAGTAGGGATTATCTTGGCAGGTGGAAGCAGCAGAAAAATGAGGGAGCTGACAGCGAAACGTGCAGCTGCGGCGATGCCGGTGGCAAGCAGTTACAGAGCGATTGATTTTGCACTCAGCAATATGACAAATTCGCATATACAGAAAGTGGCAGTTCTGACACAGTATAATGCGAGATCTTTAAATGAACATCTGAATTCCTCAAAATGGTGGGATTTCGGAAGAAAACAGGGTGGTCTGTATGTATTTACACCGACGATCACTGCGAATAACGGGGACTGGTACAGAGGAACAGCCGATGCGATCTATCAGAATCTGGATTTCCTGAAAAAGTGTCACGAACCATATGTGATCATTACATCCGGAGACGCGGTGTACAAGCTTGATTATAATAAAGTCCTTGAATACCATATTGACAAAGAAAGCGGATATTACAGTTGTGTGTAAGGATCTGGATGACAGAGAAGATGCGACTCGTTTTGGTACGGTACGCATGAACGAATCTGCCAGAATTGAAGAGTTCGAAGAAAAGCCTATGGTGGCAAAATCCCAGACGATCTCTACAGGAATCTATGTAATCAGAAGAAGGCTTCTGATCGATCTGATAGAGCATTGCGCAGAGGAAGAGAGACATGATTTTGTAACCGATATTCTGATTCGTTATAAGAATCTGAAGAAAATTTACGGTTATAAGATAAACAGCTACTGGAACAACATCTCAACAGTGGATGCATATTACCAGACAAATATGGATTTCCTGAAGCCGGAAGTGAGAAAGTATTTCTTTAAGGATGCTCCGAGTGTGTATTCCAAGGTGAGCGATCTGCCGCCTGCAAAATACAATCCGGGAGCAGCCGTCAAGAACAGCCTTATAGGAAGCGGAAGTATCATCAACGGAACAGTAGAGAATTCCATTATCTTTAAAAAGGTATTTGTAGGCAATAACTGTGTGATCAAAAATTCAATCATTTTAAATGATGTATATCTCGGGGACAATACATATATTGAAAATTGTATTGTAGAGAGCAGAGATACGATCAGAGCCAATACACGTCATGTTGGTGAGAGTGGTGTAAAAGTGGTAGTTGAAAAAAACGAGAGGTATGCATTATAAGGAATTGAGACAGTAATGCAGGCGGAGAAAGGAGACTTGAACAGTATGCAGATTACAGATGTTCGTGTGCGCAAGGTGACAAAAGAGGGAAAATTAAAAGCAGTTGTTTCGATTACGATTGATAATGAATTCGTAGTTCATGATATCAAGGTGATCGAAGGGGAAAAAGGCTTGTTTATCGCAATGCCGAGCAAAAAAAGCTCTGGATGGGGAATATCGCGATATCGCACATCCGATCAATTCCGGTACAAGAGAAAAGATTCAGAATACGATATTGGATCGGTATCAGGAATCTCTGGAAGCAGATACGGAAGAATCTGGGGAAATGTAAGAAGAGGAAAATAAGAGCAGCGGCTGTCTCATGGATAAACGATGAGGCAGCCGCTGTTTTTAAAAAGAGAGAAAAATTGCGAAAGAACGGAATTCCTGTTAAAATGGTAAAGTATTAAAATCAGAAGGAGGGACAGGATGAATCAATTGTTATTACTGGCAGGAGTGGTGATCGTGGCCTGCATTTTAATGAACCGCATCGCTGCTAAACTTCCGCTGCCGTCACTGTTATTGTTTATCGGTCTTGGAATGTGCTTTGGAGTAGATGGTTTTTTCAAGATTCCGTTCGATGATTATGAACTGTCAGAGGCAATCTGTTCGGTCAGTCTGTTGTTTGTCATGTTCTATGGTGGTTTTGGAACAAATCTAAAGACTGCAAAACCGGTAATGGGAAAAGCATTCTTACTTTCCACAGCCGGCGTAGTGATGACCGCAGCGCTGGTAGGGGCAGCAGCGCATGTGCTGTTGGGAGTGGGCTGGATGGAAGGGATTTTGATCGGATCGGTCATTGCATCTACAGATGCAGCGTCCGTATTTAATGTACTGAGATCCAAGCAGCTCTCTCTGAAGTACAATACAGATTCTCTTTTGGAGCTGGAGTCGGGATCTAACGATCCGATATCTTACATGATGACGATTCTGATGATCTCTCTTGTTTCCGGAGAGCAGATCTCGGTAGCCGGTCTTCTGCTGAAACAGATTCTGATCGGAGCAGCCTGCGGCTTCTTGATCGGAAAAGCTTCTGTCTTTATTTTGAATCAGATTGATTTTGGGATGAAACAGGGAAGAACGATCTTTTTATTTGCAGCAGTGATCGTTGGATATGCGTTGCCGTCTGTTGCCGGTGGAAATGGATATCTGAGTGTATATTTGTGCGGAATTCTGATTGGAAATCGGTTTATACCGGACAAAAAAGAGATGGTCCACTTTTTTGATATTCTGACAGAGATTGCACAGATGGTTATTTTCTTCTTGCTGGGATTGCTTGTAACGCCGTCACAGCTGCCGGAAGTGTTTGTTCCCGCATTGCTTTTATGTCTTTTTATGCTGTTTATCGGGCGTCCGGTGTCAGTGCTTGCGATATTAAAGCCGTTTGGTGCATCCTGGCAGCAGATCGGCGTTGTTTCCTGGGCCGGGTTGCGGGGAGTGGCATCGATTGTGTTTTCTATTTATGTTGTCTTATCCGGCATTCCGATGACGTACAATTTGTTTAACATGGTATTTGTGATTGTACTGCTGTCTCTTGCGGTTCAGGGCACCTTGCTTCCGGTTGTATCCAGAAAGCAGGGGTGCTCATTGTCATGGTCAAAAGAGAAGGAAGCACTCTCATTCCCAATGGAAATACGATTATCCGACAGGATGATCTGCTGGTGTTTCGTCGGCAAAAACACGCAAAACAGGCGCATGGGTAAATTCCATGTGCTTTTTTGTTTTTGGATGTGCGAATTCCAGACGGCAGGCAAAGAGCTGCAGTTGGGAAAAAGAAGTCTGGTTCGGATCATATTTTCGGTCTCCTGCGATGGGACAGCCAAGGTGAGCCATTTGTACCCGGATCTGGTGATGACGTCCGGTATCCAGATGAATCTCTGCCAGTGAAAATTCCGCTGTTGTTTTTGCAATATGGTAGGAAAGGCGTGCAACTTTGGCGCCTGGCGTCTCTTCTGTACAGATTCTGGAAGTGTTCGTGCGCCCGTCTTTGACAAGATAATCTTCTAAAATTCCGTCAGCAGTCTGTGGGCATCCGAGAAGAACCGCCTGATAATATTTGCCGAAGCCAAAACTCTGGAGCTGACGGTTCAGCTCTTTGGCAGCGGCAGGTGTTTTGGCAAATACAAGCAGCCCTTCTACCGGCTGATCCAGCCGATGGATTACTGCAAGGTAAGGTTGTTTTTTGTGTGCGCTGTTCTGATAGATATGATTTTTTAAAATGCTGACCATATCCGGAAGCCCGGGGCGGCTTGTCTGAGTCGGGATACCGGCGGGTTTCAGACATACGATGATGTCCTGGTCTTCATATAAAATATGTGGCTTCATTTTGATACGCTCCTCTTGTGAAATCTGCTACAATTATCATATAAAATAAAAGTGTGGTCAAGGGATTCTTGACTTTTACAGAAAACATCTCTAAACTGAGTTACATAGAGTGATCTGCTGGAAATCAGAGACAGGATACTTTAAGAATTGACTGGCGGCAGGAGGTTGAAGATATGAGGACAAATTGGGAGTGGGAACAGTTCGGTGAGGATATCAGACGGACCGTGCAGGATGCAGTGGACTCCAGAGATTTTCGGAGATTGAATCAGACCATTACAGATACAGTAAACAGTGCCTTTCATGAATTTACAGACGGGATGAGAAACCCCCGCGGAGGATATCAGTATCAGAAAGCGGACTATGGTACCGGGAGGCAAAAGGACAGGACAAAGGGTGCCTGGCAGAATCTGGATTTGAATCAGTTAAAACGCCCCACATTGTATGCTGGGACGAGAGCGAAAAAAGCAGCCGGACTGACGATGACGATCACAGGTTATACGATTGCAGGATGTCTTTTGATCGGGGGACTGATCACAGGTGTGACCGGGATGCTGCTTGGAGCGGGAGTCGGCGTATCCGTCGCACTTAGTATACAGGTGATCCTTCTGGCAGTATTTACCGCGCTTGGAATCACCGGGACAAAACTTTTAAGCAGGGTGAAGCGGTTTCAGACTTATATAGAAGAGCTGCAGGGCAGAGAATATGGAAATGTGAAAGATCTGGCGCTGAGGGTACAGAAAAAGAAAAATTTGTAGTAAAAGATCTGGAAACTATGATCAGAAAAGGATGGTTTCTTCAGGGGCATCTGGATGAGCAGAAAGCGTGTCTGATGACCAGCAGGGAAGCATTTGAGCAGTATCAGGAACTGATGGCACAGGCAAGGCAACAGAAAGCCAGAGAGCAGGAGTCAAAAGAGAGACAAAAAGCAGACGCTGACAGAAGAGCAGGTCTGGATCCGAAAGTACAGGAAGTGATTGAAGCGGGAAATGCATATATCCGCAAAATCCGGGAATGTAATGATGCAATTCCGGGAGAAGTGGTATCAGAAAAGATGTCCCGAATGGAGCTTTTGACAAAACGGATCTTTGCGCGGGTAGAACAGAACCCGGAAGTGGTGACCGATATTCGCAGGCTGATGGAATATTATCTTCCGACGGCAGTCAAGCTTTTAGAGGCATATGAGGAGTTGGATGCACAGCCTGTGCAGGGGGAGAATATTCTTTCTTCGAAAAAGGAGATTGAGGATACACTGGATACATTGAATATCGCATTTGAAAAGCTTCTGGATGATCTGTTTCAGGAGACAGCGTGGGATGTGTCTTCTGATATTTCTGTGCTGAAGACAATGCTGGCGCAGGAAGGACTTACGAAAAATGACTTTTCAACAGGAGGAAAATGATGAGCGAAGAATTGAAAGATTTTCAGACAGCACCGACACTGACACTGAATCCATTTGCGGAGGAAGAAAAAGCACAGCCGGAAGTGAAAAAAGAAGAGCCTCTGATGGATGAAAATGTTCTGTCAGAAGAAGAGAGAAAGATGGCAGATCAGTTTGCAAATCAGATCGACCTGACCAATTCTGCCATGATCCTGCAGTATGGTGCGGGAACTCAGAGCAAGATGGCGGATTTTTCAGAGACTGCACTGGAAAATGTAAAGACAAAGGACTTGGGGGAAGTGGGAGAACTTCTCGGGAATGTTGTGAAGGAGCTGAAAAATTTTGACGAGGAAGAAGAAAAAGGGTTTTTCGGAATCTTCAAAAAGCAGGCAAATAAGATTCAGGCACTGAAAACAAAATATGCCAAGGCGGAGACGAATATCAACCAGTATCTGCCAGGCTCTGGAGGGACATCAGGTACAGCTGATGAAAGATGTTGCGATTCTGGATAAGATGTATGAATTGAACCTGACATATTTTAAAGAGCTGACGATGTATATTCTGGCAGGAAAGAAAAAGCTGAAAGAAGTGCAGGAGGGACAGTTGAAAGAACTCCTGATGAAAGCGCAGACCAGCGGACTTGCAGAGGATGCACAGGCAGCAAGAGATCTGGAGGCGATGTGCGGAAGATTTGAAAAGAAGGTTCATGATCTGGAACTGACGAGAATGATCTCCATCCAGACAGCACCGCAGATCCGACTGGTACAGAACAATGATACCGTGATGGTGGAAAAGATCCAGTCCACGATCGTGAATACAATTCCGCTGTGGAAGAGCCAGATGGTACTGGCGCTCGGTGTGGCGCATTCTGCACAGGCGGCAGCAGCTCAGAGGGAAGTGACGGATATGACAAACGAACTGCTGAAAAAGAATGCGGATACATTGAAGATGGCGACGCTGGAAACTGCAAGAGAATCTGAGCGTGGAATCGTGGATATGGAAACACTAAAAGCGACAAATGAATCCTTAATCTCTACGTTGGATGAAGTGATGCAGATTCAGCAGGAAGGAAGGCAAAAACGTCAGGAAGCAGAGGCAGAGATGCAGCGTCTGGAAAATGAATTGAAACAGAAATTGTTGCAGGTGCGCTGATTGCTTGACAATCGTGAGAAATTCAGTTAGAATTCACGATGAATATGTTAGATGGGTGAAGAACAGGATTAGTATATATCAGAGAACGGCACAGAGAAGAAGCAGTCAGGTGAGAGGCTTCTGCGGAAAGGGTATAGAACCGGCCTGGGAGCTTTCGTATGAAAATGCGGCGTAGAACCGGCGTTAACGGTGTAAGAGAGAATCACAGAGATACTGTGGTTAATCAGGGTGGTACCGCCGAGTCTTTCGGTCCCTTATCGGGAAGGAAGGCTCGGCTTTTTTACGAAAAATACAGGGCAGGATACTTCCCAGAAGAAACAAAAACAGAGAAGAAAGAAGAGGAGAACATTATGGCAAAGAAAAAAAACTGGTAGAATCCATTACGGCCAGAGAAGTAGATTTTGCACAGTGGTACACAGATGTGGTGCGCGAAGCAAAATTGTGTGATTATTCAGGAGTAAAAGGATGTTTGAATTATCTTCCGAACGGATATGCGATCTGGGAGAATATTCAGGCAAATCTGGACAAACGTTTTAAAGAGACGGGTGTAGAAAACGTATATCTGCCGATGCTGATTCCGGAAAATCTTCTGGAAAAGGAAGCGGAGCATGTAGAAGGATTTGCTCCGGAGGTCGCATGGGTTACCCACGGCGGAATGGAAAGACTGCAGGAGAGAATGTGTATCCGTCCTACTTCAGAGACCATGTTCTGTGATCTGTGGGCGAAGACGGTGCGTTCATACAGAGACCTGCCGAAGGTATGGAATCAGTGGAATTCCGTGCTTCGCTGGGAGAAGACTACCAGACCTTTCCTGCGTTCCAGAGAATTTCTGTGGCAGGAAGGCCATACGCTTCATGCAACTTATGAAGAGGCAGAAGAAAGAACGATCCAGATGTGGGAAGTCTATAAGGATTGCTACAGAGAGACGCTGGCAATCCCGTTTGTAGCCGGAAGAAAGGCGGAACATGAGAAGTTTGCAGGCGCGCAGGACACATATACCATCGAAGCGCTGATGCATGACGGAAAAGCGCTGCAGTCCGCAACCAGCCATTTCTTCGGAAGTGGATTCCCGGATGCATTTGATATTAAATATGTAGATAAGAACAACCAGCTTCAGAGCGCTTATGAGACGTCCTGGGGATGGTCTACCAGAAGTATTGGTGCACTGATCATGGTACACGGTGATGATGACGGATTGGTGCTGCCACCGCACGTAGCGCCGGTAGAGTGCCGGATCATTCCGATCGCACAGCATAAGGAAGGCGTTCTTGACAGATCCTACGCACTTCTGGATGAACTGAAAAAAAGCAGGATACAGAGTGAAGATCGATGATTCTGACAAGAGCACAGGATGGAAATTCTCCGAACAGGAAATCCTGGGAATTCCGACCCGTATCGAGATCGGACCGAAGGATCTGGAAGAAAAACCAGGTAGTAGTTGTACGCCGTGACAATCGTGAAAAAATCGTGGTGTCCCTGGACGAGATCGCAGTGAAGCTGCGTGAAATTCTGGAGCAGGAGCAGCAGGATATGTACAACAGAGCTAATGAGTTCCTTCAGAATCATATTGATACAGCAGTTACCATGGACGAAATGGTGGAAAAATTCAAGGCAAACCGGGGCTTTGTAAAAGCATGCTGGTGTGGAGATCCGGAGTGCGAGGGTGAAGTAAAATACGCTACCGGCGGTGCGGCAACCCGATGCCTGATCGAAGACGAAGAGATGATTTCCGACAAGTGTATCTGGTGTGGAAAACCTGCTAAGCATATGGTATATTGGGGAAAATCATATTAAAAACTTCCATTGGGGACGGGGATTTTCAGAAATCCCCCGTCCCTAACTAAAATTATTCCGGATAAATAAGCTGTCTGTCAGAGATGTTTTCCAGCACTTCTTTCAGATATTTCCGGGCAAGATAATTTGCCATGGGACGGTTCATGTCCAGATAGTTTCCGCAGTCCTTTGGAGCGGCACCTGGAACCTCCCCTTCAAAATCTGCGATAAAGGTGAACATTTCAGTCATCAGGGGCACGATATCCCGGGATGTATATTCGCCGGAAAGGATCAGATAGAAACCGGTGCGGCATCCCATGGGACCGAAATAGATCGTTTTGTCCGCCCAGGTTTCGTGATTGCGAAGAAATGTAGCGCCCAGATGTTCGATCGTATGTACCTCGGCAGTATTCATTACCGGCTCGTCATTCGGGCTTGTCATGCGGATGTCAAAGGTGGTAACCGGATTTTGGTTCACATAATCAATGCGGGATACATAGAGTCCGGGGACCAGCCGGATGTGGTCTACTGTAAAGCTCTTTATTTTTTCCATGGTTAAACAACTCCTCTTTTATATATTATTACTATTCACAGCCAACCCTACTCGCATGCGCACTCGTCGCGCTTGCGCACTCCAGTTTCGCCCCTTGCGGGGCTAAGACTGCTTATGTGGATAGTAACTGTTTGTTACCAGTATACCAGCTTTCTTTTGATTTTACGTAATGTAAAATGTAAGGAGATGTGGTATACTTACTTCGTGTGTATAGGAGGCAGAAGATGAAGTTATATTTGGTTAGACATGGAATCACAGACTGGAATGCGAGAAAAAAGATACAGGGACAGGTAGATATTCCCCTAAATGAGGAGGGAAAGCGCCTGGCGAGGGAGACGGCAGAGGGGCTTTCGGACGTGCCGTTTGACCTTTGTATTTCAAGCCCTTTATGCAGGGCGAAGGAGACGGCGAGGATTATCCTGCGGAATCGGAAAACACTGATCCTGGAGGACCCCAGGATCATGGAGATGGCCTTTGGAGAGTATGAGGGAAAGTGCTGCTCCAAAGAAGGATGGGATGTGCCGGAGAGCTTTCACCGTTTCTTTGACGATCCGGCAGGATATCAGCCTCCGGAGGGCGGAGAGTCCTTTGAAGATGTGAAAAAGAGAACCGGCGAATTTCTGGAGTCTCTTTATAAAAAGGATGCATATCAGGAACTGGATATTCTGATTACGACCCACGGGGCAGCATTGGCAGGGCTTCTCAATAATATTAAGAACGAGCCTTTGTCCTGTTACTGGGGAAGCGGTGTGCACCGGAACTGTGCGGTGACCGAAGTAGAGGTCATAAACGGAGTACCAAAGATTCTTTCGGAAAATGTAGTATACTATCAGAATGTAAAAGATCCCTGGGCGGAAGACGCTTAGAGGGGAAGATGATCATATAGATAAATGGAGGAAAAAAGATGATTGGCGATAAGAAAGTATTATTCAGCGGTATGCAGGCGACCGGAAACCTGACACTTGGAAATTACCTGGGGGCATTAAAGAACTGGGTTTCTTTAAGTGATGAGTATGAGTGCTTTTACAGTGTGGTGGATATGCACTCAATTACGGTAAGGCAGGATCCGGCGACTTTAA
>ENA-OQJR01000425-OQJR01000425.1-human-gut-metagenome-genome-assembly--contig:-NODE-425-length-13328-cov-3.137338_pt1 | contig 13328 bp, 21 predicted proteins | sample MGYA00242614_ERZ504781 | MGnify/ENA primary metagenome ERZ504781 (study PRJEB26092, sample SAMD00036365) | human gut metagenome | host: Homo sapiens | study: EMG produced TPA metagenomics assembly of...
AGGACGAAACCGGCAGCCACAGCAACTGTATACCGAATGGAAAGTATTTGTGCTTGCGGTATGCCGGTTGAAGACGTTGTTGCAATATATTATAACTTTTCTCCGCCGAGAATTTTCCCTGCGGTGAATGAGTGGAAGAAGATAATAATTCCAACCATTCGTCCAGTTCTTTGTCTGATTTCGGTGAATTCATGTTATTTTATTTGCAGGACAAAGATACTACTTCTTTTGCAGACGGATAGAAATTTCAGAAATTTTTGCGTCTTTTCCGTCAGGAGTACAGATCAACCGTATGATACGTTGTACGCTTTTTATTTGTTTAGGATAAAGAATGATATCTATTTTTACTTGATTTCTTTCCTTTCAAGATGACCGGATGGGCATTTTGAATGTGGAAGCTATTGTTACTTGTAGAACTGCTAATGGTCAGTTTACGGTCTGTGTCTTGTTTTTCGGCAGCTATTATTTTTAAAAGTATTCCTCCACGTTCGGGCAGTTTGATATCTCCTTCCATTCTGTAATTCTTGATCTGGTCTAACGGGGCGGAGTAATCCGTAAAAGAAAAAGAAGTGATCCGCAAGTGATCCTGTGCATATTAGAAAAATCTTCAGGAGTAAAGTCCTGTGGATGGATACGTTTATATACTATACCGGTATAAGCCAGTAAGGCAGCTAAAGCCGAGGGAGAGTCCGAACAGAAATCTTGAAATCGCATATAGTTCTCTGCTGCTATTTTGCTGTTCACACGTAAAAGTCGTTCCAGTTCTTCAGCAGAGAATTGGGACATATCAAGTGCATTCTGTATCGCTTCGGTTTGGAATTGTGGTGTGCTGGTAACAGGAGTTTGCATTTTGCTCCGTCCGGTCATTGTTTTGGCACATGAAATAAAAGTCATCATAGGCTAAAAAATAATATTTTCTGGCGGCAAATATACGAAGAACTCGCAAAAAAACGGCAAAATTTGGATAAATAAAGTAAGTGTTTGGTATTGAGGAGAGTTAAGCCAAATTCTTCTATACCTTTCCAAATCGCTAAAATGCAGGATAATGAAAGGTTAAGAGAAAGATTTGCTACTTATCCGTTGCCTTTTTTAGCCCCGGATAATCCGGCAAAATAACGCTTGACCACCTGCGGTTTTACCGTTCACCATGCAAAGAACCCTATATTTTGCTCGTAAAGATAACCGTTTTTTCCGTTTTTCATGGAAATACAGGTTATGTTACCGGCATCCGGGGTTTTATTCTTTGTTCCGCTATAATTTTCATAACTGTAAATAACTCTATATCAAGTAATTTTGCAACATAAAAAAATAGAGTTATGAAACAGACGGATGTAACGGTTACGTTCTACCTCAAAAAGAGCGAAATGAATGACGAGGGACATTGCCCGGTCATGGCGAAACTTGTTGTCGGCAAATTTTCAGAAGCGGCTTTTAGCGCGAAAATGTCCGTACCCGCTGCACTGTGGGCATCCGGACGTGCCACGGGTAAAAGTAACGCCGCGCGGGAAATCAACCGGCAACTGGACGATTTGCGAGCTTCAGCCATTTCCATTTATGCCGAACTGTCAGCCACCCGTGAGAATGTAACGGCTGAAGAAATAAGGAATCTGTTGTTGGGGACAGCTTTCGGGCAGGAAACCCTGTTGGGTTATTTCCGGACGTTCATCGAACATTTCGAAAAACGTGTCGGCGTGAACCGGGAAAAGGGAACAGCGCAATCTTACCGCTATGCTTGTAACTGTGTGGCCGCTTTCATCCAGGAGAAATACAAGTTGTCGGATGTTCCTTTCACGGCCCTGAACCGTTCATTCATCGACAACTATGACCTCTACCTACGCACGGAGCGCCGCTTTGCCCTGGGAACTATCGTGTTGCTTGTCACACGGTTGAACACGATTGTCGGGGAAGCCATCGCGGAAGGGATTATCACTGCCGACCCGTTCGCGGGTTATGAAGCCGAACATCCCGAGCGGGAACAGAAATACCTTACCGCCGTGGAGTTACAACGGCTGATGACCACACCCCTGCACGACCCGAAACTCTACCATATCCGCGACCTGTTCCTCTTCTCCTGCTACACGGGTATCCCTTACGGGGACATGTGCCGCCTGACGACGGAGGATCTGGAAGTGGCCGAGGACGGTGAGGTATGGATCAAGACCGCCCGCAAGAAGACGAAAATCGACTATGAAGTGCCGTTGCTCGACATACCGTTGCTCATCCTCGACAAGTACCGGGATATGGCCCCGGAAGGAAAACTGCTGCCGATGTACAGCAACAACGAACTCAACCGGACACTGAAACGTATTGCCGCCATTTGCGGAATTGAACGGAAACTCGTCTTTCACTGCGGACGCCATACCTACGCCACCGAGATCACGCTTTCGCATGGTGTCCCGCTTGAAACCGTCAGTAAAATGCTGGGGCATAGCCGCATTTCCACGACGCAGATTTACGCCAAAGTGACCGATGACAAGATCGACATGGATACCCGGTCTTTAGAGGAAAAGATTGCCGGCCGCTTCTCCGTAGCTATTTAATCTATCATTGACAATCAAATTCACAACGATTATGGAACCGAATAATAAAGAGATAAAACGCCGCAGCACGTTCTCCCTGCTGTTCTACATCAACCGCACGAAAGTCCGCAAGGACGGAACATGTAAATTGTTATGCAAGGTAAGCATCGACGCCAAGTCGGCCCCGATCAATATCAACGCGTTTGTCGATCCATCGCTTTGGAATCCGGAAACCAAAAGGGCGAACGGACGAAGCGAGAACGCCCGAACGGTAAACCAGGCAATAGAGAAACTGACCGAAAAAATCACCGGACATTACCGTCATATTCGTAAAAGCCTCGGTTTCGTGACGGCCGAGCTGGTCAAAAACGCCGTGGAAGGAATCGGGCAGAAACCGTTCACCCTCCTTGCCTTGTTCCGCGAGCATAACGAGGAGTTCCGCAAGCGTGTCGGCGTGGATCGCAAGGAAGAAACCTATGAAAGTTACGAGAACTCCTATAATATTTTAGCCTCCTTCGTGAAAAAAAGGAAGGAAAAGGAGGATGTAGCGTTGCGGAGCCTTGACCGGGAGTTCTACGATGATTTTGAAATATTCCTGCGTACAGATCGTGAAATGAAACCCAAGACAGTACACGAGCATCTTTACCGGTTGAAGAAAATGACCAAGCGGGCTGTCAGTCAGGGTACACTCCGGCGCGACCCTTACGGGAAGCTGCACCCGGAACTGCCCCAGCGCAAGAGCCGCCATTTGAAACTCGAAGACCTCAAAAAACTGATGGAAACTCCCGTCGATAAACCCAACCTCCAGCGGGTGCGGGACTGGTTTCTCTTCGCTACCTTCACGGGGTTGTCCTACGCCGACCTGAAACGCTTGTCCGAAAAAGACATCACGCAGTCGGACGACGGAACGTACTGGATACACATCCGGCGCCAGAAGACCGAAACGCCCTCGGCCATCCGCCTGCTGAACGTGCCGTTGCAGATCATCGAGAAATACCGCCACGAGCGTAAAAGCGACAGGATTTTCAACCTCTATTGCCGGGGGTATCTCATCAAGCTCACCAGAGAACTGGGACGGACATACGGCTTCGACATGACCTTTCACAAGGCGAGGCACAATTTCGGGACACATATCACGCTCTCGCTGGGTGTGCCTATCGAAACTGTCAGCCGCATGATGGGACACAAGAGCATTTCCACCACGCAGATTTACGCCAAAGTGACCGACCGCAAGGTGGACGAGGACATGAAACGTCTGAAAGAACAGACCAAAGGCCGGAAAATAAATCTCTACGAGGAGGACGAACCGGAAACGGCAGATATTATAACGGTAAACGGTTGAACAGTATAACAAAAATTGATAAATTTGTATGACTATGACGACAAGAGAACCTATCAGCATTGAAAACGGGCGGGTGGAAATCCACACGCCGGAGAACCGTGTATGGCTCACGCGCCACCAGATTGCCGACCTGTTCGGAGTCTTCGTTCCTGCCGTGGGGAGCAACATCCGCTCCATACTCAAAAGCGGCATACTCCGTGAGGAGCGGGTTTACCGCCGGGAGCGCAACCGTGACGGCGGTATTGTCGAGCTGTATTCGCTCGAAATGATCGCCGCGCTGGCTTTCCGCTTAAAATCCGGGAATGCAGAAGCCTTCCGACGGTGGCTTGTCCGAAGGGCCACGACGACCGCCGTCGTCTGGCAGCTCCCCGGCATGAACACGATATTGAACTGAAAAAGAGAACGGCCAACGTTTTGGCCGTTCTTCTTTTATACCCATTCCTGTCCCCCGATACATTTCTTCCGGGAATCTTCCAGGAGTTTCTGTATCTCGGATTCCATGTATAGTACCTTGCCCTGAATCAAATAATAGGGAATGATTCGCGCCGTGCGGTATTCCTGCAATGTACGCCTGCTGATTTTCAGCAGCCGGGACAATTCCTCGTCGGTGACGAACCGCTCTCCCTTGAGTGTCCGGCCTCCGGAGGATTCCAGTTTACTCCAGTGCCTTGCCGGCCTTTTCCAAACGCCGGAAGAGATCCGCCACACGCGGATCGTGCTTGTCGATGAAATAATGGCTCATAACGCGGCGGTATTAGGATAGTGCGACGATTGCAGCAGTTTCCCGACATCTTCCGGTTTGTAGAAGATTTTGTGACGGATGCGGCTGAAAGGCAGCAACCCTTTCTCCCGGTAGGTTTGCAGGGTACGTTTCGATATCCCCAGCACGTCACAGACATCCTGGTTGTCCAGCCATTTTTTCAAACTCACGTCCTCCTGCCTGCGGCATAACGCCTCGGCTTTTCTTTCAATGGCTTCCACGTGCCCTGCCAGCGCGTCGAAAGCCTTCACGTCCATACTTATTATTTCCATGTTCTGTTTCATTTTTTGTTTCCCGGATGCCCAAAAGTACACAAATGAACAGTATCTTGTTATCAGCCAGTGGTATATGGACGTATCCGTCTTAAAAGTGGCAGCGAGTGGCGCCACGTCCGGCGGAAACGATCCTCCGCCGATACGGGATCGGCACGCTCCGATACGCCAATCGCCCGTGAAAGGAAATGTTCGCGGGCGATTTATCATTCCATGCAGGGTGAGCCGTGAACCGACTTTCGCGAGCGTTCACGGCATATCGTTTTCTCCCCGTTTCTCTCCCATAACCTTTTCCTCTCTTTTTTTCATGCCGCGGAGCGCGGTATGGAAATCTGTTGTCAGTAGCAAAGGTAGTTACGGGGCTCACGCTGCTGCAAGATCGGGCCGCGGGGCGGTTTGCCGCAAAATCTTCCTCTTTCCCTGCGGGCGAGCGTATTTTCCGACAAAATCTTGCAGCAGCTATCCCCGACACCTTTTGATGCTACCGAAACAGATTCCATCCATACCGGCTCCGCTACGGCATAAAAAAAAAGTCAAAGGTTATGAGAAACGAAGAGAAAAATAAATGGAAACAGAAATCCTCCAACCTTCCACTTGGCATAAAGGCAAAGGTCGGGTTGGCGGTAAAGGTCGGGGCGGTGGCTTTGGGCTTCCACGTGTGGGGTATCGACTTTATTTGGGTCGTTTTGGGCTTCACGTTCTGTTATGACATCCTGCGGGGCATTTTCTCCTGCCTTGTTTCTCTCGTGGCTCTAATCGGCTTTTTCTATTTCCTATTCACTCACATCTTCTAAATTATTACAGGTATGACAAAGTACATTTCATTATTCGGAGCGACTACCACGGACACACGGGTGCAGGTAGTCAAGGAAAACCAGGTAATCATCGGTATCGGTGCGGGTGCGAGCAGAAAGCGTTACGTCGTTTACAAGGTGGAACACACCGCCCGTGGCTACGTGTACCACATGGTCGATACCGAAACAAAGGAAATCAGCCAAACGGACATTCTGCGACCCCTCTCGCAAACATTCGGTATCGGCAGGTACTACGACGACGTGAACCCCGAGTTCATGGACGCTTTCGAGGTGGCTTTGCTCGTGGGGCAGGCGGAAGAGCAAGCCACGGCGCAGGCCATCGCCGCCGCCAAAGAGAAAGCCGAGCATGACCGCATAGCGGAAATAGGAGCGCAGAGGTTACGCCGCATCATGCCCGAAGGGGTGCAGGGCGTAATCATCGCCGAACTCAACGAAACGGAATACACTGACCCCTCTTACGAGTGTTCGACCACCCGAAGCGTGCGTACCGTCATTCTCGGCTTTTCGGCCACCTCCCGCAACGGCTTCGGGGAGTTGAGAAAGGCGGCGGCCAATTTCCCGCAAACGGCGCACCTCTCCGAATACGACCCCAAGAACGAACACCGCTATCCCGTTTTCACGCTCGGCAAAAGTCCGAAATACGGGTGGAGTGTCTGCAAACTGACCCACTACACACGTGAAGGGTACATCGACAGGCTGGCATATATCGCAGGAAACGAGGAGAATATATGTCTGCCCGAGCCGAAAGACGAAAAACGGGCGGAACGCACTGAAACGAGCGTGCAAGGCGGGTTTATCATCGTGGACTATTCCGAGAAGGCGATAGCCGTATTCGGGGACACCAAGCCCGTCAAGGACGCCCTTCACGCACTCGGGGGACGCTTCAACGCACGGCTGACGCATGACGGGCAGAAGAGAGCGGGATGGATTTTCCAAAAGACCAAAGAGGACGAGGTGCGGCGGCTTCTCGGAAAGGACGAATAAATGTTGAACACGGGGCGGCTCGCCGCCCCACAATACCAAAAAATCATGGCACAAGGAACAGATTATTTCAAACTGACGATACAGAACTATCTCGACGCACGGGCACGGGAGGACGAACTTTTCGCACCCCGATACGCCAACCCGAAAAAGAACATTGACGATTGCTGCACTTTCATCATCAACCAAGTACGGCAGAGCGGTTGCAACGGGTTTGCCGACGAGGAAATATACTCTATGGCACTCCACTATTACGACGAGGAGGACATCGACATCGGCAAACCCGTCAGTTGCAAGGTAGTGGTCAATCACACCGTTGAACTGACCGAGGAGGAAAAAGCCGAGGCACGGCGGAACGCCATACGGAAGGCCGAGAGCGAAGCCTACGCCAAGTTGGCGAAAGCCAAGTCCAAACCCAAGAAAATCGAAGATAACAAACTAATGCCCAGTCTATTTTAGTTATGAAACCGAGAACAAAATTCCAACAGAGCGTTGTGGCGGCAAGTAAACACCTGCCGCCGCTTACCCCCGCACAAATCGAATGGGGGTACAAGAACTGCATCGAGCATATCGGACGCCGCACGCCGAAAGGACTTATCACCTGCACCGAGTGCGGCCACACGTGGCAGAGCGAAAACGGAGAACTCACGGACAATCTGTTAGGGTGCGAGTGTCCGCACTGCCACACCCCGCTGAAAGTGGAAACCACCCTGCGCCGCAAGTTCAACGATTACGAGTATTTGTGCATCGTAACCCGCTGCAAGGGTTTTCAAGTCCTGCGCTTCGTCTATATCGAGTGTTGGGCGAAAGTGGGACAGACGCCCGTTTACACCCATATCGAAGCCGTACAGCGGTGGATTGCCCCCGACGGACGCTCCGCAACCTTCGCACGGCTGCGCCCGATGGGCTTCTTCGTTCACGGGTGGAGTTGGTCGAGCGCATTGGAACTGCGGGCGGAGAACGACGGGAAATACAACATCACGCCCACACGCATCTATCCCCGACAACGGCTTATCCCCGAACTGCGCCGAAGCGGCTACGGTAAACAACTCCCCGATGTAACCCCTTTCGACCTTATCCACCTGCTGCTCTCGGAGAACAAGGCCGAAACGCTGCTTAAAGCGGGACAAACGGCACTCGTGCGATTTTTCGCCCGTTCCTCCCGCAATATCGCAGACTATTGGCCGGCCATCCGTATCGCCATCCGTAACGGGTACGCTATCGGGAAACCGACGGAATGGTGCGACTACATCGACCTGCTGCGATTTTTCGGGAAAGACCTGCATAACGCCCATTTCGTGTGTCCCGCAGACCTGCCCGCAGCGCATGACCTCTACATGGCAAAAAAAACGGCGGCACATGCAAATGGAACGGCGGCAGGAGGAACGGCGCAAGGCGTTGGAACAGGAAGCCTCGTTTGTCGAAGCCAAAAGGGCGGTTTTTCGGAGTGGAGTTTTCCGACGGGGAAATCTGCATCAAGGTATTGGACAGCGTTGAAGCCATACGGCAGGAGGGCGAGGCCATGCACCATTGCGTGTTTACCAACGAATACTATCTGAAAGCCGACTCGCTCATACTCTCGGCCACAATCGACGGCAAACGTATCGAAACGATAGAGGTGTCCCTAAAACGCATGGAGGTCGTGCAGAGCCGTGGCGTGTGTAACAAGAATACCCCATACCACGGGCAAATACTGAAACTGATGAAGGGGAACATGTCCCTTATACGGAAACGAATGACAGCATAAAAATCGGGGCGGCGAAAGCCGCCCGCAAAAACAAAATAGAATGAACCAAATAGCATATAAATTCGTGTCGTGGGACGTTCCCGCACTCGAAAGCCTTGCAGGCTCAAAAGCGTACATATTACGCAAACGGCTCAATGACGGGGGAACGCTCACCCGTGAGGAGAAAGACTGGATTACCCGTGAGGTAAACCATAACACCTATTTCAAGGACTCCATTCCGCTTTTAGGGTATCGTTTCAACTTTGTCGATGTACTGAAAACATTCGTGGTAAAGCAGTACGGGCATTACACGGAATACAAGGGCGTGGACAAGACGAGCATACGCTCCATGTTGTACGGCAGAGTGGAAAGGATTGTCGAATTATAAAATCGGGGCGGCGAAAGCCGCCCTACAAAAAAAAATATAACAATGAAAATCATCTATAAAAGCTACATGGCACGCCCGCTCAAACCCTTCGGGGAGTGGGATTGGGAAGTTCGGGAAGCAGTCAAGACGGCCCTTGCGCTCGTCGAGGGGAAAAACGGGTTCAAAACCCATTCCGAGATATGGCGAAGGTGCAACCTCGTCATTACCGTGGGACACAACATCTACACCACGAGTATCGAGATACGACCACCCGAGCAGGACGTGATACGCCGCAGGAGCAACTGGCATAACGGCTACGCCTACTACTGCAACGGCGTGTTCTGGGCGAACATGAGCAGGGTTAGAGTGGAACTTGTCTGATTAAAAAATTTCGGGGCGGCAAAAGCCGCCCGTAAAAAGCGAGAATATGAAAACGAATGAAGTAAACAAGGAAATCTCCTATGAAACGCTGCTCGTAACCTTCGGCGAGGGTATCGGGCGGCTCAACACCATGTTCGACGACCCGCAGGTGTGGGGCGTTGCCACGCTGAAGCAGTGGATCGACGGGTATGAAACTACGCGCTTCACCGAAATCGACGACCGAACGGCGGTTATCACATCCGAATACAACATGGACAGCGTGAAGGAATGGCTGCAAAAGAACACACCGATTATCAACCTGGAAAAACGATAAAATCATGCGCAAGTACAAATTATTCATCGGCTACCGGCTGCTGGGAGAGTTTTCCGGTATATGGGAAGCCAAAAATTTCGCCGCTGAAAGCGGCATGAGCGGAATTTTCTCGCTCGTGGGAGAAAATTACCGGGACAGTTGGTACGAACCAAAAAAACAGGACAAGAATGGAAACAAAGATTAAAGACATCACGGGAGCGGAAATAACCGTTACCGACTTAAAAGAGGCGGTACGCCAATGCCGGGAGTGCCTCGCAAGTCCCTACCTGATGCCCTCGGGGCATACCGTGGGGGAAAACCATGCCTACATGTTGCGGCAACTGCTCGCCCTGCAAAGGCGGAAACGGGAACACGGCAGGCAACGGCCGTGAAAATACGACGCGAAAAAAATCGGACGATAACTGAAGTGCACCCCAAATATTGGACGGATTAGTATTTGTTTAGATGGCATGAGTTCGGTATTGTACCGGGCTCATGTTGTTTAAGTATTTCTTTATCCGCTTGTTATTGTAGTAGTCGATATATTCTTCCAATTCTTTTCGGAAATGGTCTATGGATGAGAATTTTTGCAAATATAATAATTCGGACTTCAATAATCCAAAGAAACTTTCCATAGCAGCGTTATCCAGACAGTTACCCTTGCGCGACATGCTCTGTGTAATACCTTTCTGTCTTAAACGGAGCTGATACTGCTTCATCTGATACTGCCAGCCCTGGTCGGAATGCAAGACAATACCCGGAGAATCCGGTATTCTGGCAAACGCATCGTCCAGCATCTTCATGATCTGCATAAAGTTAGGGCGTTCAGCTATTTTATAGCTAATAATCTCCCGGTTATATAAGTCCATAATCGGCGATAGATATAACTTTACGCCGCAAACCGAAAATTCCGTAAGGTCAGTAACCCACTTCTGATTCGGTTTTTCGGCTGCAAAGTCGCGTTGCAGAAGATTGGGCGCTATCCGTCCGATCTGTCCTTTGTATGAACAGTATTTACGGAGCCTGACCTGACTTTTTATCCCGCAAATATTCATCAGCTTAAGTACGGTTTTGTGATTTATCGCATATCCGATCTTATTCATTTCAACGGTAATGCGCCGATAACCATAACGCCCCTTATGTTCGTGATATAACCTTATAATACTCTCTTTTTCGCGAGCATATTTATCGGGTTGTTTTGATTTTCTGAAGTGATAATAAAATGTGCTTCGCGCCATCCCTGCGGCTTTGAGCAATACTGAAAGCCGGCACTGCGGCCTTAGTCCTTCGATGGCTTGGGCTCTTTCCCGCTCTCGCGGACAATGCGCTCCTCGACTAAGGCCTGCAATTTTTTTAAGTAAGCATTCTCGGCACGAAGATACTCCAGTTCCTTAAGCAACTCTTCGTGCGGAGTCGTTTTGAGTTTGACTTTTTTAGTCTTCGATTTACTCATGGCCGGCCTCCTTCTTTGCGGTTTACGCCGCAGGCCTTCAGCACCTTGGTTTTGATAGAGCCGCTCCCATTGACGAATAACAAAAGGGCCCGGAATGCCGAAATGCACTGCTGTCTCCAGCAAAGATAGATGATTTTGGTGCATATGCTTCAAAACTGACAACTTAAATTCTGCACTGTAGCTACCGTGGCGCAGCTTAAGGCCGGTAAGGCCATGGCGCTCGAATAATGTTACCCACAAGTGAACTTGCGAGCGGCCACAGCCCAAGTGACATCCGGCTTCCCTAACCGAAAGTCCGCCTTCGAGTACCAGTTTTACGGCCTTTAAACGAATCTCATAATTATATTTCATTAAAAAACACCCCAAAAGTGTCCAACTTTTGGGGTGCAGTACATTTCCGTCCTCTTTTTTCGTCTCGCCGGTCCCCGGCCTGCCTTTTTTATCGGGCACGGGTGTCGTTCACGCACTCCACCTGTGTGGCAATTTCCTTTTCTACCGTTTTCAGGTCCCCTGCCGTTCATCCATCTTCCCGTCCCCGGTCGGTTTTTTCGGTCGCAAAGGTTGGCTGCCGCGCCGGTTCCGCCGCTTTGAAGTGCATTTCCGGGAAAATTCTTCCTTTCAGCGCAAGTGTAATTTTCCGGAAAAAGCGTCGGAAAGGGCTTGTCTGTCAGCCCCTCGAAGCGCCGTAAAACCCGAACGGTTCCGGAAAGGGATGCCGAACAGAGGGAAGAAAAAGAAACGAATTACCTAACATTCAAGACTATGGAACAAGACATTAGAGAGAGCAAAGAGTACCGCCTTGCCAAAGAGTGGGAAATGGCGGTCAACAGTTATGCCTTCAATCCCGCACGCTTTGCGGCCGCTATTCCGGACATGCACCCGACGCTTCAGCAAAGCCTGTACCGCCTGATTAAGGCGTGTATCAAGGTCATGGCGGACGAAACACGCCGTTACGATGACCGGAACCGGGCATCGCACGAGGAAGCGAAGCATATCATGGAATACCTCAATGAACACGGAAAAAATGTACCATTAATATAAAAACGACGATATGAAAACAACTAAGATTCAATTCAACGGCAGGTCTTATTACTCCCGCATCGTGGAATCTGTCGATGGCGAAGAATTGCTTATCGGTTCGACAATCCTGCTCGATGCCTTGCAGCCCGGCAGTTTCAATGACGAGAACGAAGGTTTTGCCAGTAAAGAAGCCGAAAGGATTTATGACGAGATTTTCTTCTTTACCGACGAGAGAACGCTTCAGCTTCCCGAAAACGAGTTGATAGCCGAACTCAAAAAGGATAACCCCGATTGGTTCGAGTAAATCATGGAATAATAATTTATAAACTTAGAATTATGGAAAAAGAATATGTAATGCAGGTCGCACAGACCATTAAGGAACAGTTAGTAGCGTTAACCCCCATGACCGTCCTCATGTCGTGGGGTATCAAAGAGTTTGCCGCCACCCTATACAGGGATTTGCCGGCACTCCGCATTAAGGTGAACGGACGGCTGCACGCAGGGTACGTCATCGTCGCACTCAACGGATCGGATTATTACGAGGTCTATCTTGTGAAAGGAATGGAGGTGGAATGTGTGAACGAAGAGGTTTGTTTCGACGAGTTGGGAGACGTTATCGACCGGGCTATCGAGAGCGGCACGGACAAAGCCGAGTACGATAAATTCTGCGAACAGGAGCGACAGAATTTATATGTAACTGTTGTCACTGTCTGATTCCTCTTTTTAGGGGATGAAAGCCGTGCCTTTCGGAAAACGAGCAGGGTACGGCTTTTCTATGTATAATGCAGAAACGAATAAAAACCTGCCGTTTATAAAACGGATTACCTACGTGTTACAGTACCTTACCTCTTATTGTAAAAAGGTTTGTTTTATCTTTTGGCCGGCAGATTGTTTTTCACTTCAAGATGTCGTTTCTTTATCTGTCTACTGCCTTTTTACTTGCAGCTCTATTTACGACCAGAATGCTCGCTTCATATAAAACCCACATCGGCAATGTGACCAATGACAACGTGAACACGTCCGAAGTCGGCGTGATGACAGCCGCAACGATAAGGATAATCACTATAGCGTGCTTCCGGTAACGTCGCATGAAATCGGCGGTGAGAAACCCCAATTTGGCAAACAGCCATGATAAAATCGGAATCTCGAACACGATACCCATTGTCAGGCACATCAGCACGAGGGTCGAAATGTAGGATTGCAAGACGATCATGTTCTCCACTTCACCGCTGACCTGATAGGTTCCAAGGAACGGAATGTCAGCGGGAAAATAAGAAAGTAGCTGACCGCCACACCCATCAGGAACATTGCATAGCCGCCTCCGACTATCCGCACGGCATATTTCCGCTCGCAGGCATACAGGGCAGGCGACACGAACCGGAACAACTGGTAAACGGATA
>ENA-OQJR01000430-OQJR01000430.1-human-gut-metagenome-genome-assembly--contig:-NODE-430-length-13284-cov-2.728282_pt1 | contig 13284 bp, 13 predicted proteins | sample MGYA00242614_ERZ504781 | MGnify/ENA primary metagenome ERZ504781 (study PRJEB26092, sample SAMD00036365) | human gut metagenome | host: Homo sapiens | study: EMG produced TPA metagenomics assembly of...
TTTTCTACTTCATCCGAAAAATCGGACTGATCTTCTTATAGATTAAAAATACGATCAATGACACCAGCACGCCTTTCAGAAGATTAAACGGTGTCACTGCAAACAGGATCAATGTTGAGACGCTTGTAATCTTTGCATTGATTGCTGTTCCCATCTCTACCAGGGCATTCAGCGGCATTCCAAATGCTTTGGCATACACCGGAAGCAATACATATGCATTCATCAGTCCTCCTATCACCGTCATCAATACCGTACCTGATGCCATGCCGATCAACGCACCTGTTCTTGTATGTCTTTTATGATAGATCAATCCTGCCGGCACAATAATGCACATCCGATCAGAAAGTTGGCTACCTCTCCAACTCCCGCTGTCTGAGTTCCGCTGATAACAATATGCAGCAGATTTTTGATCAGCTCAATTCCCACACCCGCAAGCGGTCCCATTGTAAAACATCCAATCAGAACCGGTACTTCACTGAAATCAATCTTATAAAATGTGGGTGCAAACGGAAGCGGAATGTCAAATGTCATCAACACCACTGCAACTGCGGAAAGCATTCCGACAAGCGCCAGTGTTCTTGCACCTATTTTCTGTGTACTCTTCTCTGCTGTGTTTGTTTGTGTACTCATGTTTTTCTCTCCTTCAAAATACATCAAAATTTTGATAAAGAAAGAAAACCTTCCGGATTGTGTGCCAAGACAAAAACAGACCCCGGATCAAAAAATCCAGGGTCTCTCTCTTGCCTTTTTGCACATACATCTTCTTTCATCCAGACTTTACTGTTGGTACCGGAATTTCTGATCTGCAGATCACCGGTTCAGCCATCCTCCACTCTTAGCAGAAGACAGGTCGCGGACTTTACCGCCAGTTGGGACTTACACCCGACCCTGAAGATTTATTTCTTATCTGCACCCCATTATAGTGCTTTCTGGCATGCAATTCAAGTAATTTCTGTAAATTTGATTATTTTCTGTTCGTACTCACGTTTTTATCGTATATGATCGCCAGCCCTTTTAACAGAAGGTCATCATCCAATGTAATTTCCCGTTTACAATGAGGTACTATTTTTTTCGCAAGTCCACCGGTTGCCACTACAGTTGCTTTTTCTCCGAGAGCTTCTTCCATACGATCAATAATGCCGTCCATTGCCGATGCACTACTGTAGATCACGCCGCTCTTCATACAGTCTACCGTATTTTTTCCGATGATCTGTTTCGGTGCTTCCAGACTGATCCCGCTCAACTGAGATGCATTTGCAGTCAGAGAATCCACGGACACCTGAATTCCCGGATAGATCATCCCGCCGATATAGTCTTTGTTTTTATCGATCACACAGACTGTATTGGCCGTACCCAAATCAAAAATGATCAACGGTACCGGATACTGTGCCACACCTGCAACAGCTCCCACGATGAGATCGCTTCCCACTGAAGAGGGGTTGTCCATCCGGATATTCAGTCCTGTCTTTACTCCGGCTCCCACGACCATTACATTTTTTTTCAAAATTTTTTCCTAGCGCCAGTTTCGCTGCATTGGTCACCTGCGGTACAACCGAGGAAATAAATTCCCCCCTCCGATCTGCTCCACATGAATATGATAAATATCCAGAACTGTCTTAATGTCGATCGCATACTCGATTTCTGTTTTCTGATGAACGGTTGAGAGCCTTTCTACAAACAGACACTCCTTGTTCTGAATACATCCGATCACTATATTTGTATTTCCAATATCAATCGCTAAAACCATGTGTAAATCCCAGTCTTTCTTTTCATATTTTTCTTCATCAGCGTTCTTCCGATCAATGCCGTGAGCACTCCTGCAACAATCGCCTCCGGAACTCCGTTGATTCCGATGATCGACAGAATAAATCCATAAACCGCTTTCACAGCCACTCCGTTTGCTGCCGCATATGCATCTTTAAAAAACAGATAAATCAAATTCATAACCAACAATGTATTTGTCAGTGAACCGCCTACTCCTGCCAAAATCAGTCCGATTTTGGAAACACCTGTTGATTTGCTGCATTTTTTCACCAATTTGTAAATATAATGCGGAACGACTCCTGTCAGAATACGCGGAACAAAACAGATGATCACGCTGCCGATCCCTCCGCTGAATTCTCCCATACTGTAAAATGGGGTAAATACAAAAGAAGTCACGGTCGGATTCACTGTATTATTAATAAAGCTGGTCAGTCCAAACAGCAGTCCCAGCAGAGCTCCCGTCTTTGGTCCCATCAAAAGGGATGCCAGAATCACCGGAATATGGATAATCGTTGCTCTTGTAAATCCCAGCGGGATATATCCGAGAAAAGGGGTGAACGCCATGATTACAATAATAACTCCAAAAATTGCCGTCTGTACCATATGCCGTGTGCGCACACTGCTGCCTGTTGTCTGTGTTTTGTTTGTTGTCTGATTCATAAATTGCCTCCTTGTTATCATTCTCTTTCGAGATACAATACTGATTGGCACAGAATTTTTATTCTGTCTCCATATTAATTTGTTGCTTTTAAAATTTCATCCAGGATCCTTAAGGCTGTCTCCTCTTTCGTCATTTTTCCGAGTGAAACTTCCTCCTGCCCGGTAATGATCGTCACCACATTGGTATCTCCGGCAAATCCTGCCCCTTCTACCTTCAGATTGTTTGCCACGATCATGTCAAGATGCTTCTTTTCCAGTTTTTTTCTGGAATTCTCCAGCATATTCTCCGTCTCCATGGAAAAACCGCATAAAAACTGATGCTCTTTTTTATGCTCTCCCAGAAACTTCAGGATATCATCTGTACGCTCCATTGGAATCGCCAGATCATCGTCCTTCTTTTTCATCTTTTCACTGCTCACTGATTTTGGCCGGTAATCTGCCACTGCAGCTGCTTTGATGATAATGTCCTGATCTTTGGCCCTCTTTGTGACCTCTTCGTACATCTCTTTTGCTGTTACCACGTCCACCACGTGAACAAATTCCGGTTTTGCAATGGATGTCGGACCACTTACCAGCGTCACCTCTGCTCCGCGCAGCATACACATTTTTGCAATCGCATATCCCATCTTTCCGGTGGAATGATTGGTAATAAATCTGACCGGATCGATCGATTCCTGTGTCGGACCTGCCGTCACCAGCACCCGTTTACCCTGCATATCTTTTTCATATGCGATTTCTCTTAAAATGTACTGTAACAGCAGCTCCGGCTCGGGCATCTTCCCGGCTCCGGTATCCCCGCATGCGAGGTATCCCACTGCCGGACTGATCACCTCATATCCATAGTGTTCCAGAATTTTAAGATTGTCCTGCAGGATCGGATTATCGAACATGTTTGTGTTCATTGCCGGTGCAATGATCTTTTTACACTTACATGCCATAACTGTCGTCGTCAGCATATCATCTGCGATCCCGTGCGCGATCTTTCCGATCACATTGGCACTGGCCGGTGCCACTAAAACCACATCCGCCTGCTTGGCAAGTGCCACGTGCTCTACACTGTACTGAAAATTCCGGTCAAACGTATCCACCAGACATTTGTTCCCTGTCAAAGACTCAAATGTGATCGGATTGATAAAATTAACCGCGTTTTTGGTCATCAGTACCTGCACATTGGCATGCAGCTTTTTCAGTGCACTGGCAAGCGATGCGATCTTGTACGCAGCAATACTTCCGGACACCGCAAGTACTACTGTTTTGCCTTTCAGCATAAAAATCCCCCTTTTCCTGTTTTGTAGCATCCCGAGATTCGGGTATACTCAGTTTCTGTTCCATTATATGGGATTATTCTGCAAATTGCAATTCTTAAACGTCAACTCCCGCCTTTTTAAGAAATTCCACGCATGGTCAGCTGAATTCGTTTCTTCTTCAGATCCACACTCATCACTTTCACATCAACGATATCTCCCACACTGACAGCCTCCAGCGGATGCTTGATATACTTGTCTGTAATCTGGGAAATGTGTACCAGTCCATCCTGATGTACCCCGATGTCCACAAAAACTCCAAAATCAATGACATTTCGAACAGTTCCTTTTAGGATCATCCCTTCTTTCAGATCTTTCATATCCAGCACATCCGTACGAAGGATCGGTTTTGGCATCTCATCTCTCGGATCTCTTGCAGGTTTTTCCAGCTCTTTTACAATATCACGGAGTGTGATTTCTCCGATTTCCAGCTCTTGAGACAGCTTTTTGTAATCTTTAACTGTTTTGGACAGACCGGACAGATTCCCTCCTGCCACATCCTCCAGCGTAAATCCCTGTCTCTCCAGTAGTTTTTCTGTCACTCCATAAGACTCCGGATGAACCCCTGTGGCATCCAGCGGATTTTTCCCGCCCTGAATGCGCATGAATCCGGCACATTGTTCAAATGCTTTCGGCCCCAGCTTTGCGACCTTCAACAGATCTTTACGATCCTGGAACTTTCCGTTTTCCTCCCGGTATGCCACAATATTTTTGGCGATTGCACCGGAAATCCCGGAAATATAGGAAAGCAGAGGCGCTGATGCGGTATTCAGATCAACACCTACCTTATTTACACAGTCTTCCACAACTCCGCTCAGTGATTCACCCAGCTTTTTCTGATTCATATCATGCTGATACTGTCCCACGCCGATGGACTGTGGCTCGATCTTCACCAGTTCCGCAAGCGGATCCTGCAGCCTTCTTGCAATGGATGCCGCACTTCTCTGTCCCACATCAAACTTCGGAAATTCTTCGCTTGCCAGTTTACTGGCTGAATACACGGATGCTCCAGCCTCATTGACGATCACATACTGCACTTTCTCCGGAATCTCTTTTAACAGCTCCACAATAAACTGCTCGGACTCCCTGGATGCTGTTCCGTTTCCAAGCGAAATCAACGTAATATGATATTTCGGAATGATCTTTTTCAATAAATCTTTCGATGCTTTGATCTTCGCAGGAGTCGTCGGGGCAGTCGGATAAATGACAGTCGTTCCCAATACTTTTCCGGTCGGATCTACCACAGCAAGCTTACATCCTGTACGGAATGCCGGGTCCCATCCCAGCACGACCTGACCGGTGATTGGAGGCTGCATCAGAAGCTGGTGCAGATTTTTACCGAAGACTTCAATGGCTCCGTCTTCTGCTTTTTCTGTCAGATCACTGCGGATCTCCCGCTCGATCGCCGGACCGATCAGACGCTTATAGCTGTCTTCCACTGCTTCTTTCAGCGCCTGCTCCGTAGAAATATTTTTTCCATGAATAGTCTGCTTTTCCAGATATCCGAGAATCTCATCCTCGGGTGCTTCAATCTTGACCGTCAGGATCTTCTCTTTCTCCCCACGGTTCAATGCAAGAATACGGTGTCCTGCAAGTTTTGATAATGGCTCCTCAAACTCATAATACATTTCATAGACAGATTCTGCCTCCGGATCCTTTGCAGTGGAAATCAATTTTCCCTTTTTCATCGTAATCTTACGGATCCAGCTTCTGTAATCTGCCTCATCAGAAATAGCTTCTGCAATGATATCTTTCGCTCCTGAGATCGCATCCTCCACGGATGTCACACCCTTTTCTTCTGACAGATACTGCTCTGCCTCTTCTCTAAGCGGTCGCTTCAGCTGCTGCAGTGTGATAACCGCTGCCAGAGGCTCCAGACCTTTTTCTTTGGCGATCGTAGCTCTTGTTCTTCGCTTTGGACGATACGGGCGGTACAGATCCTCTACTACTACGAGCGTCTCTGCTGCCAGAATCTGACTTCGAAGCTCCTCTGTCAGCTTGCCCTGCTCTTCAATACTGGAAAGAACCTGCTTCTTTTTTCTCCTCCTAGATTTCTCAGATAGACCAGACGCTCATGCAGCTTTCGAAGCTGCTCATCGTTTAATGAGCCTGTCACTTCTTTTCGATATCTTGAAATAAACGGAATCGTGTTCCCTTCATCGATCAATTTTACCGCTGCATCCACCTGCCAGCGCTTTACTTCCAGTTCTTCTGTCAATTTCTGATTGATATCCATATTATTTTCCTCACTTCTGTTATTATTTTTCCCTTGCCCTCATGAAAAATAGAATAACTGGTGCTATTATAACACAGGTCTGTATTTGGAAACCATAAAAAATATTTACGCTTCTTCTGTTCTCTGCTATCATAAAAGAAAAAACAAAAGAATGTGAGAATCTTTATGAACCGAACGATCACATATTTGATTTCCGACAAAGATGCCGGATTTACCATTGAGCAAAACTTAAGACACCGCGGATATTCCGCCAAAAACATTACCCATTTAAAAAAGACACCAGAAAGTGTCCTGTTAAATGGTATATGGGTTCACATGACACACCGCCTGACATCCGGAGATGAGTTGGTGATCCGGATTGTAGAAGAGCAATCTTCAGAACGGGTTCCTCCGGTAGAACATCCCATCCATATTGTCTATGAGGATGAAGATATTCTCGTCATCGACAAGCAGGCCGGGATGCCGATCCACCCCTCTTTGAACAACTACTACAATTCTCTGGCAAATGCACTCGCCTGGTATTTTGAGCAGCAGAAGAAACCCTTTATCTTCCGCTGTGTGAACCGGCTGGACCGTGATACTTCAGGACTGACCATCATTGCCAAACATGTAGTCAGCGCCGCGATCCTGTCCTCCATGAATGCAAGACGGGAAATTCACCGGGAGTACCGTGCCATCGTGCGCGGACATCTCACTCCGGAATCCGGTGTCATTACCGCTCCGCTTGGCAGAAAAGACAGTTCCATCATTGAGCGAACCGTAGATTTTGACCACGGAGAAAAAGCAGTCACCTACTATCAGTTTCTGGAAGAAAAAAACGGCCACAGCCTTGTCTCACTCCGGCTGGGAACCGGACGCACCCATCAGATCCGGATTCATATGAAATACATCGGTTTTCCTCTGGTCGGAGACTATCTGTACAACCCTGATATGGAATACATCACCCGACAGGCTCTGCACTCCTATCGTCTGACGTTTCTCCATCCCATCACCGGGCAGAAAATGGATTTTACTGCTCCTCTTCCCGATGATATGAAAAAGATCCTGAACTGACTGCAGGATCTTTCTTTATATCTGTTGTTCTGTTATGCTTCTTCTGTAAATGCAATTAAAAGCTGATGTAAAATCCGGTGCAGATGCGGCAGATATTCCTGCATCGTGACCGGCTGCTTATAAAGAATACAGTTATAACTTGTAGAACCGAGCAGCTCTATAATCGTAAACAACAACAACTCCGGCTCTTCACATTTCACATTAAATTTGTTTAATGCCTCCAGATAATGTTCATAAAATCCCTGTGCCTCCGGAAACTCTGTACTGGAAAACGCGTTTTTAAAAATGCCCCAGGACAGGTTCTTTGCAATAAACTGCATCAGCGAATGCTGTTTTTCAAATCTTCCAATAATGTAATCTGTCAAAAACAGAACCTCTTCCTCAAAGCTGTTGATTTCCTTCTTGTCCAGTTCTTTATGTGCATCTTCAAACAGCTTTCCTGCCTCATATGCAATCAGCCTGTCCCGCAGATCGTACTTGTCCTTGAAATATAAATAGAATGTTCCCTTTGCAAGACCTGCCTTATTTACAATATCGGATATGGTTGTCTTTGCAAAACCTTTATCCGTAAACAATTCATACGCCGTCTGAAACAGTGCATTCTTCTTTCGTTTCTTATTGGTTTCTACCTTTCCCATTTTCATTCCCCCTGGTATTTCCTGACTTTTGCAGTATCCCTGCAACTGCATCCTTAATTATCAGGCAAATTTTTTAGAAAGTCAATAAAAATGACTTTTTTTCATTTTTTGTTGTCATATTATTGACTATTAGTCATTTTGTACTATAATGTGAAGTATAGAAAAAAAGATAGGGGATGATATCATTGGTCAAAACTGGCAAATGGATTGCCAGGCACAGGATTTTGATTCTGCTGATCGGAATTCTGCTGCTGATTCCATCATTTTTTGGAATGGCAAAAACAAAAATCAATTATGATTTACTAAGTTATCTTCCGGAACATCTGGAGACTGTCAAAGGACAGGATATTCTGGTAGACGAATACGGCATGGGAGCATTTTCCATGGTTGTTGTGGAAGATATGGAACTCAAAGATGTACAGAAATTGGAAGAACAATTCAGCAAAGTACCACACGTCAAAGATAGTCTCTGGTACGATGATGCTGCTGACATTACTCTCCCTGTAGAAATGCTTCCTTCTGATTTAGAAAAGCTTTTTTTAACGGAGATGCCACAATGATGCTGGCACTTTTCGATAACACCACTTCTTCCGATGAAGCGATGAATGCAGTCTCCCAGATGCGTGAAATTACAGATAAACAATGCTTTATCAGTGGAATGACCGGTGTTGTCACAGACATAAAAAACATCAGTCTTCAGGAACTTCCGATTTACATTGTGATTGCTGTTATGATGTGCTTTTTGGTTCTGGAGCTGACTTCACAATCGTTCCTGGTTCCGATTCTGTTTTTGTTCAGCATCGGAGTCGCTATACTCTACAATCTGGGAAGCAACATTTTCCTCGGTGAAATTTCGTATATTACAAAAGCACTGACCGCAATTCTCCAGCTCGGGGTTACGATGGACTATTCCATCTTCCTGCTGAACAGCTATGAAGAAAATAAACTCCGTTTCCCGGGGGAAAAGGAACGCGCCATGGGGCACGCCATTGCGAACACATTCAAATCCGTTGTAGGAAGCTCTGTCACTACGGTAGCCGGATTCTCTGCGCTTTGTATCATGACCTTTGCGCTTGGCCGGGATCTTGGAATCGTTATGGGAAAAGGCGTCATCATCGGTGTGATCTGCTGTGTCACCATTTTACCTGCTCTGATTCTTGTTTTTGATAAACCGATCGAAAGAACAAAGCACAAACCACTTTTCAAAAACGTGGAGAAGCCTTCAAACTTCATTACAAAACACTATAAAGTATGGCTGGCAGCATTTTTAATCCTGCTCCTCCCTGCAATTTACGGAAATAGTCACACGGAAATCTACTACAATATCGCAGAATCGCTTCCGGACTCTCTGCCGAGCAATGTGGCAAACCAAAAACTGGAAGAAGATTTTGACATGAGCAATATGCATATGATCCTGATGGATAAAAACATGGATGGCCTTGAAAAACAGAATATGTTAAGTGAAGTAGACAAGATCGACGGCGTAAAATGGAGTCTGAATATGAATTCTCTGATCGGGCCTTCCATTCCAGATTCCATGATTCCGGATGACATCAAAAAAATGCTGCAAAGTGACAACTATGAGCTTGCGTTTGTCTGTTCTGAATACGGTTCCGCAACTCCAAAAGTTAATAAACAGATTGCTGCAATCGATAAAATCGTAAAATCCTATGACAAAGATGCCATGGTCATCGGAGAAGCCCCTTTAATGAAAGATCTTCAAGATGTTACTGATATTGACCTTCTCAATGTAAATCTGATTTCCGTTGCGGCAATTTTTTTGATCATTATGCTCATTTTCAAATCTATCTCGCTTCCGGTCATTCTGGTTGCTGTGATTGAATTTGCAATTGCCGTCAATATGGCGATCCCGTTTTATCAGGGCATCAGCCTTCCATTTGTGGCAAGTATCGTAATCGGTACCATTCAGCTTGGAGCAACGGTAGACTATGCGATCTTAATGACCAGCCGTTATCAAAAGAGCGCAGCCGCGGACATAACAAAAAGAAGCAATTTCTATTGCACACAAAACGAGCATGCTTTCTATCATCAGCAGTGGACTTAGCTTCTTTGCCGCAACCTTCGGTGTTGCCTGGTACTCACAGGTCGATATGATCAGTTCTATCTGTACGCTGCTCGCAAGAGGGGCTCTGATCAGTATGGCAGTCGTAATTCTGGTGCTGCCTGCAGCATTTATGATTTTTGATAAGCTGATCTGCAAGACCTCGATTGGTTTTCTTCATAAAAAATAAAGAAAGGATGTTATTGAAATGAATAAAAATCGCAAAATAAAACGTGGAGTCACAGCCGGAATCGCTGCCGGAATGTCATTTCTTTTAGGTGCACTTCCTGTCTGTGCCGCTGATACTTCTGTTTCCAAGGATGAAACTGTCTATGTCAATGCCGATGCCACCGGAAGCCAGAAACAGGTCACTGTCTCCAACTGGCTGAAAAATGCAGGTCTTGAAGATACCGTAGCGGATGAAAGCACTCTGGAGGGAATCAAGAATATCAAAGGAACAGAAACGTTCACAGAAACCGGGGATACACTGACATGGGATACCGATGGAAAAGATATTTACTACCAGGGAACAACGGATAAAGATCTCCCTGTGTCTGTCAAACTGACCTATATTCTGGATGGAAAAGAAATCTTCCCTCAGGATCTGAAAGGAAAAAGCGGACATTTACAGATTAAAGTTGATTATACCAATCATGAAAAAAAGACAGTCAGCATTGATGGCAAATCAGAAGAAGTATTCTCCCCTTTTGTCATGCTCACCGGACTGATTCTTCCTACCGAAACATTTTCCAATGTAATGATCGATAACGGAAAGGTCATCTCCGACGGAAATCGGAATATCGTACTTGGATTTACAACTCCTGGACTCAAAGAAAGTCTTGGAATCAACGAAGACACTTCCATCACACTTCCGGAAAGTCTGGAAATTTCTGCTGACGTAACAGATTTCCGTATGTCCTCTACCTTCACAGTGGGACTCTCTGACCTGTTCGATCAGCTCAATCTCAAGGACATCTCCGATATGGATTCTTTGAAATCCTCGCTTGATGAACTGGAAGATGCTGCTATGCAGCTCGTTGATGGTTCCTCACAGCTTTCAGAAGGTGCAGATACCCTTGGAAGCAGCTACGGTGAATTTGATGCCGGTATCCAGACTTTAAAGACCGGTATCGACGCACTGCAGGAAGGAGCTGGCGCTCTGTCCGATGGAATCAACAGCTATACCACCGGGGCTGATCAGCTCAATGATGGGATTCAGACTTATCTCGGCTCTAATGGAGTCCTGACCGGAAAAGTAACAGAATATGTAAATGGTGTCAACACTTTTGTTCTCGGTGCAAAATCCTATACGGAAGGTACAGACCAGCTCTGTGGCGGGATCACTTCCTATATTAAAGGCGAACAACAGCTCTCCGAAGGTGCCGCACAATTATCTGAACTTGGAGATGGACTGACTCAAGTAAAATCTGCCATCACACAATTAAATTCTGTACTCGACGGAAAAGGTTCCAGCGAAGAAGATATCAAAGCTGCATCTACAAAACTCTCCGAAGCTACCGGGCAGCTTGCTGACGCACTAAATAATATGCAGCCTCTTTTAAACCAGGTAGATTCTATGATTTCCTCAGGTCAAACGCTGCTTACAGAGGTCACCACACTTTCTTCCGAGCTAAAACAAGAAATCCAGCAGCCTGCACAGCAGCTGATAACCGGAATGCAGCAGCTCATCACGCAGTTACAGGAAATCAATCAGGCAGTTTCCACATTCAAAGGCAGCTGCACTGCCGTTGTCACTAATATCAACACACAGATTAGTGAAAGAAATGCACAGATTGAATCTGTAAGCTCCACTGCCGCAAATGCAAGTGCTCAGCTTCAAACTTCGATTGACGCTCTCAACGCACAACTTGCTCAGGCAAATGCTTCCGGTAACACAGAACTTGCCTCTCAGCTTCAAGCTTCCATCGCAACACTGACAGAAGCGCAAACTCAGACAGGAAATTTGAGCAGCTCTCTGCAACCTCTTGCCTCTGTTACAAACGAAGGCAGTGCCCAGCTCCCAACACTGGATACCAATGCACTGATGCAGACAATAACACAGATTTCCACTGCTTATCAAGGCATTGAATCCTCTTTCACTAAGCTGTCTGCAAAACTTCCGGAGATCCAAAAGCAACTAGATCAGCTCTCTAACATCACACTTCCGGAAAATGCAATGTCTCAGTTAAAAGACAATGTAGACAAAATCAATGCTGGTATGAAAGCTCTGGATCAAGGACTGACCACCGTATCCAAAAACATGGGACTTCTGGACAAATCCACTGATTCTCTTCCATCTGCAGTAAACGGCATCAACGCTCTCCTCGGTGGATTTCAACAACTGGATGGATACAATCAGACATTACTCAACGGAGCAGCCAAATTAAAAGCAAACAGTCCTTCTCTGGTTGCCGGTATCAATACTCTGGCTGGCGGTACGGACGAACTTGCCTCCGGACTCAACACACTTGCTACCCAACTTGCTGACGGTTCCGGAGCGCTGGCGGCAAACAGCGCTGCACTTCGAGACGGTGCTTCCACACTCCTTTCCGGAACAACAGAGCTTTCCAAAGGCGGAACCACATTGCTAAATGGAAGTAATCAGGTAAAAGACGGAATCACACAACTTCAGGATGGCGCCCACACATTAAAAGATGGAATGCAGGAATTTGATGAGCAAGGTACCCGTAAACTGAAAGATACTGTTGAAAAGGAATTAGGCAATATTCTAGACCGATTAGAAGCCCTGACCTCTGCTCAGTGCAGCTATGACACCTTCAGTGGAAAGGCAAAAGATATGGAAGGAAATGTAAAATTCGTCATTGAAACAGATGCGATTGAATAAGAGGAATAATACACATTGATAAGAGAATCCCTGTCAAGATACTGGATCTTCATAACTCCGAAATCTTGACGGGGATTTATTGTTGCAAAATAAGTTATCTTGCCATATAAAAGATCATTTCTTATAAATAAAAATATCGCAGAACTGTTTACCTCAACAATTCTGCGATATCTTTCTTCTCATAAAGTCAGTAATGCCGGCGACCGGAATCGAACCGGTACGGGAGTATAAGTCCCGCAGGATTTTAAGTCCTGTGCGTCTGCCAGTTCCGCCACGCCGGCATTACTGGCTTTATGAAATGGGACCTACAGGGCTCGAACCTGTGACCCTCTGCTTGTAAGGCAGATGCTCTCCCAGCTGAGCTAAGATCCCAGAATATACAATCTTCTTTTCTTTAAAAAACGCCCAGAAGAGACTCGAACTCTCGACCTCCGCCGTGACAGGGCGGCGCTCTAACCAACTGAGCCACTGGGCCTTATTCATTATTTTTTAGTGGACCTTCAGGGACTCGAACCCGGGACCGATCGGTTATGAGCCGATTGCTCTAACCAGCTGAGCTAAAGGTCCACACTCTATAATGTCCCGCTAAAGGAACAAAGCCGATGATCGGACTCGAACCGATAACCTGCTGATTACAAATCAGCTGCTCTGCCAATTGAGCCACATCGGCAACTTAACTGAGTCCTTACGGTACTCAAATGGATGGAGAAGGATTCGAACCT
>ENA-OQJR01000432-OQJR01000432.1-human-gut-metagenome-genome-assembly--contig:-NODE-432-length-13272-cov-3.220921_pt1 | contig 13272 bp, 11 predicted proteins | sample MGYA00242614_ERZ504781 | MGnify/ENA primary metagenome ERZ504781 (study PRJEB26092, sample SAMD00036365) | human gut metagenome | host: Homo sapiens | study: EMG produced TPA metagenomics assembly of...
CTGGCCGACGCGCAGTCGAAGTGGATGCGGATTCCGTGTGGATGAAAGGCGAAGGACCTACAAGGTGAAGATAGCAGAGGCAATCGGCGCGGCGTTCGGAACGTTCTCGCGCATCCCCGTCCCGAAATCGGCTTGGACCGATTTCGGGTCAACCCATGCTCTTGCCGCGTTTCCCCTGGTGGGCCTTGCGGAAGGCTTACTCATGACGGCGTGGGGGCACGTGGGGAACCTGCTCGGCGTGCCCGCGACCATCGTCGCGGCTGTGTTCGTGGCGCTGCCTGTGGCGGTGACGGGAGGCATCCACCTAGACGGGCTCTGCGACACCTCCGATGCGCTTGCAAGTTGGGCCCCGCGCGAACGAAAGCTCGAGATCATGCACGACCCGCGGGCGGGCGCCTTCGGGGTCATCGGTGTTGTCGTGTACCTTATTCTGCAGTTTTCCCTGTTCACCGCGCTGCCGCTTACGGCGGGGACGTTCCTCGCGCTTCTGTGCTCGCTCGTGTTCTCCCGCGCGCTTTCGGGGCTCGCCGTTGAATGCTGGCCTGCCGCGCGGGCGGACGGCATGGCCGCGGGGCTCTCGCCTTCGAAGAAGCGCGCGGCGATCGTCGTGCCGCTTTGCGCTTTCGCTGCGGCTTCGGCTGCAGGGATGGTCGCGTGCGCTCAGGCCGTCGGTGCCCTTATGGCGGTGGCGGGGCTTTTGGCGCTCGCGTGGTACCGCCATGTTGCCCTGTCCCGCTTCGGCGGGGTGACGGGGGATTTGGCCGGATGGTTTCTGCAATGGGCCGAGCTCGCGATGCTTGCCATGCTGGTGGCGGGGGGGCATGCTCCTATGATGCTCGTGGTAGGTGGCGCGCATTCGGGGAAGAGGACCTTCGTGCGCGAAAAGCTCGGGTTCGCGGCGGACGATTTCGTCGATGCGGCGCAGCTTGCGGAGGGCGGCGTGCCCGCGGCTTTTGCCGGCCGCGTCGCGTACCGTGCTGAGGAACTCGTACGCGCGCTCGACGCTGACCGGGCGCTCGATCGGCTGATCGGCTTCGACGCAGTGATTCTGCCCTTAGTCGGCTCGGGGGTCGTCCCCATGCGTGCGGAAGACGCCCAATGGCGCGAGCGTGCGGGGCGCCTGGGATGCGCGCTCGCTGCGCGTGCCGACGTCGTCGTGCGCATGACGTGCGGGATTCCCCAAGTCATCAAAGGAAACCTTGCCGATGCGCCTCGAGGGACGCAGGGCGCGGTCGCGCCTTTGGAAGTCGTCTTCGTGCGCCATGGTGCCACGGCGGGCACGGAAGACCATCGCTACAGCGGGGCGGGCACTGACGAGCCCCTGTCGAGCGCGGGCGAGCGCGCTTTGCGCAACCTCGCGTGCGATCGTGACGTGTACCGTGTTATCACGAGCGGCATGGCTCGCACCGACCAGACGGCGCGCATCCTCTTCCCGAACGCGGAGCTTATGGCGTGCCCCGGTCTGCGCGAGATGGATTTCGGCGACTTCGAGGGGCGAAGCGCCGCCGAACTTAAAGAGGATGCGCGTTACCGCGCCTGGGTAGACTCCTGGTGTGAGACGCGCTGCCCGCATGGCGAGGGCAAGAGCGATTTCACCCGCCGCGTCGTCGCGGCGTTTCGGGAGGCGTGCGAATCGGAGCGCGCCCAGGGGAGTGGGCGCGCCGTCTTCGTCGTTCACGCGGGTACCGTGAAAGCGCTGCTCTCCGAGCTAGCTGTCCCGAAAATGGGATACTTCGACGTGCATACCGAGCCGGGTGGTGCATGGGCCGCCACCTGGGATGGGCGCTGCCTTCGCGACGTTCGCCCCGCTTCGGGGGGCGATGCCCGGTGATGACGATTCTTGCCGTCGCCGCCGGGTTCGCGGCCGACCTTGCCTTCGGCGACCCGCGCTGGCTTCCCCATCCCGTCGTCGCCATGGGGCGCGCGATCACGTGGGCCGAAGGCCGCCTGCGGGGCGCATTCCCGCAAACGTCCGCGGGCACGCGCGCCGCAGGGCTTGTGCTCGCCGTGGCGCTTCCGCTTGCGTGTGGGCTTTTGACCTGGGGAATCCTGCATCTTTGCGGCATGGTTCACTCCGGCTTGCGCTTCGTGGCCGAGGCATGGGCAAGCTATCAGATTCTCGCGGCATGCGAGCTTCGCCGCCAGAGCCTGGCCGTGGCCCGCGCGTTCTCGAAGGGCGGCCTTGTCGCGGCTCGCGAAGCCGTCGGGCTCATCGTGGGACGCGACACGTCTGTTCTCGACGAGCAGGGCGTTGCGCGCGCCGCCGTGGAAACGGTGGCGGAGAACGCGAGCGACGGCGTCATCGCGCCGCTTTTCACCTTATGATCGGGGGTGCGCCCTTGGGCATGGCGTACAAGGCGGTGAACACGCTCGACAGCATGGTGGGCTACAAAAATGAGCGCTACATCGACTTCGGCTGCGCCTCGGCGCGCCTCGACGATGCGGTGAACTGGATTCCCTCGCGCTTATCGGCCCTGCTCATGATCGCCGTGTGCCCGATCGTCGGGCTCGACGCGCGCGGGGCGGCGCGCATCTGGCGCCGCGACAGGCGTCGCCATGCGAGCCCCAACTCGGCGCAGACCGAGTCAGCGTGCGCGGGCGCGCTCGGGCTGCGCCTGGCGGGACCCGCGGTGTATTTCGGCAAGCTCGTTGAGAAACCGACGATAGGCGACGCGTCCCGCGAAATCGAGTGGGGCGACATCGCCCGGGCGACAAGGCTCATGCTCGCCGCGTCCGTATGCGCGCTCGTCGTCTTCGGCGCCGCGCGCGCGGCGGTCGTGCTCGCCGTGGGGGCGATGTCATGAGGGAAGACCACGCTGCGTCCCGGGCTGCCGGGGGAATCCTGCGCGCCCGTACGCATGGGGGCAGTGCGCAATCGCTTGGCATCGCTTGCGAAGGGGCGCCTCCGACTTCATCGATTTCTCGGTGAACGTGAATCCGGCAGGCCCCTCGCCGCGCGCTGTCGCCGCAGCCTGCAAGGCGCTTTCTCGAATCGACGCCTACCCCGATAGGGAAAGCCTCGCCCTTGTTCGCGCCCTATCGCGCGCCCAGGGCATTCCCGAAGATACTATCGTCTGCGGCGCGGGCGCGTCCGACATCATCTGGCGGCTCGCTGCGGCGGTGCGCCCGAAACGCATCGTCGTGTGCGCGCCGACGTTCTCTGAATATGCGGAGGCGGCATCGTACTACGGCGCATGCGTGCAGGAGTTCCCGCTCTCCGAAGCGGACGACTTCGACGTGCCCGCCTCCTTCGCCCGCGCGATCGAGGGGCCGGGAGACGTGGCGTACCTCTGCAATCCGAACAACCCGACGGGGCGCCTCGTCGACCCCCGCGTGATCGATGCCGCGGCTTGCCGCTGCGAGCAGGTGGGCGCGCTGCTCGTCGTGGACGAGTGCTTCCTCGGATTTGCGCCCGACGCCCGCGAAAGGAGCGTGGCCGCACGCGCCGCGTGTTTGCGCCATGTGGCCGTGCTCTCCGCGTTCACCAAGCTCTACGGAATGGCGGGGTTGCGGTTGGGGTATCTGATCAGCGGAAACGCCCAACTCATCGAGGGGATTCGCCGGGCGGGGCAGGCGTGGCCCGTCTCCTCGGTCGCCGAGGCCGCGGGCATCGCCGCCCTGGAAGACGTCGAATACGTCTCGCGCACGCGCGACGTATTGGCGGGCGAGCGAGCGTGGCTTTCCCACGAGCTCTCCTCGCTCGGGCTTTCCGCGTGCCGTCGGATGCGAACTTCCGTTTAGTCCGCACGCCGGCGAAAAGCATCCCCGAGCGCCTGGTATAAACACTGGGGGTTTTGGTCCGCACGTGCGACTCGTTTTCGGTGCTGTCCCGTTTCTGGTGCCGCGTCGCGGTGCGCACGCGCAAGGAGAATGCCCGGCTTGCGATGGCGTTCAGCCGCGTGCTTCGGGCGGAAGGCGCATCGGGCGAAGACGAACCCGACGAACGGGGCGGCGCTTCTTGCAGCGGCGCTATGGCGGGCGCGGATGGCCGAGGCTCGGCGAAGGAGGTCGATACCCGTGGGTAGGGCCAAGCCCATCATGATCCAGGGCACCATGTCGAACGCGGGGAAGAGCCTGCTTGCGGCGGGGCTGTGCCGTGTGCTTTCGCAAGACGGCCTGCGCGTGGCTCCCTTCAAGAGCCAGAACATGGCGCTCAACAGCGGTGTCACGGCCGACGGGCTCGAGATGGGGCGCGCTCAGATCATGCAGGCCGAGGCGTGCGGCATCGCGCCCGACGTGCGCATGAACCCCATCCTGCTCAAGCCCGAAAGCGATCACCGAAGCCAGCTCATCGTGGCCGGCAAGGCGCAGGGAGCCTTCGCCGCGAGGGACTACTTCGCGCGAAAGAAGGCGCTCATGCCGCAGATTTTGGAGGCGTTCGATTCGCTCGCGGAGGAAAACGACGTCATCGTCATCGAGGGCGCCGGCAGCCCCGTCGAAATCAACCTTGCCGAAAACGACATCGTCAACATGGGGCTCGCGCGCGCCGTGTCCTCCCCCGTGCTGCTCGCGGGCGACATCGACCCAGGCGGGGTGTTTGCCCAGCTCTACGGCACGGTCGCGCTCCTTGCGCCCGAGGATCGCGCGCTTTTGCGGGGGCTTGTGGTGAACAAGTTCCGCGGCGATGTGGAAATCCTGCGCCCGGGTTTGGCTCCGCTCGAGAAGATGTGCGGGGTTTCCCGTCGTGGGGGTCGTGCCGTATCTTACGCTCGACCTGGACGACGAGGACTCGCTCGCGCCGCGCCTAACTGCCCGCGAGGCGCGCGGCGTCATCGACGTCGCCGTCGTGCGCCTTCCGCACCTGTCGAACTTCACCGACTTCGACCCGCTTTCGCGCGTGCCCGGCGTGGGCGTGCGCTACGTTTCCTCGACGACCGATCTGGGCCGACCCGACCTGGTGGTGCTTCCCGGCTCGAAGTCCACGGTCGACGACGCGCGCTGGCTTGCGGCTAGCGGCATCGGAGCCTGTGTACGCGCGCTTTCGGGCGCGGGCACGCCGGTGCTCGGCATATGCGGAGGCTACCAGCTTTTGGGAGACGAGCTTTCCGACCCGCACGGCAGGGAAGGCGCTGGCACCGCGCGCGGGCTCGGGCTCATCCCTGCAAGTACGGTGTTCAAGGAGGAAAAGCGCCTCGCCCAGTCGGAGCTGCGCATCACGGGCGCCCAAGGCGCGTTCTCGGTGTGGAACGGCATGACGGCGCGCGGGTACGAGATTCACGACGGCGAAACGACCGTCTCCTGCGCCCCTGCGGGCACGATTGGCGGCAAACCAGAAGGCGCGGCCTGCGGAAACGTGTTCGGAACCTATCTCCACGGCCTGTTCGACGAACCGGGGGTGGCACTCGCCCTCGCGCGCTCGCTCGCGCGCATGCGCGGCCTGCCCGAGAGCGTCGTGGGTGCTGAGGGCGCGGTGTCCGCGGCCGATCACCGTGCGCGCGAGTTCGACCGCCTGGCCGACTCCGTGCGCGGGGCGCTCGACATGGAGTATGTCTACCGCATTATCGAGGAGGGCGTATGATCCACGTGTATCATGGCGACGGCAAAGGCAAGACCACGGCGGCGATGGGGCTCGCCCTTCGCATGCTCGCCGCAGGCCGCCGCGTCGTCGTTGTGCAGTTCCTGAAAGACGGCGAAAGCGGGGAGGCGCGCCTGCTCGCCGAGCATTTCGGCGTGCCCGTGTTCGCGGGGAAGGCGTCGGACAAGTTTACCTGGTCCATGACGTCGGAAGAACTTGCCGCGACGCGCGAGTTGCACGATGGGAACCTCGCTTCCGCGCTCGCCGAGCTCGAGGGCGCGCAGGAGGGGCTGCTCGTGCTCGACGAGGCGCTCGACGCGCTTTCGAAGGGGCTTGTCGACGAGGCGCTCGTGGACCGCGCGCTCGATATGTCCGCGCGCGGCGTCGAAGTAGCGCTCACCGGGCGCGCGCCTTCCCGCAAGATCGTGAAGAAGGCCGACTACATAACCGAGATGCGGTGCGAGAAACACCCCTACGAGCAGGGGATATGTGCAAGGGAAGGAGTGGAGTACTAGATGGATTCCAAGGAGATGGCGCCCGGCGACATCGAGCGGCGCAGCTTTGAAATCATCACCGAAGAGCTCGGCGGCCGCACGTTCCCGCCGCTCGAAGAGCCCGTCGTGAAGCGCGTCATCCACACCACTGCCGACTTCTCGTACGCCGATTCCCTCGTGTTCACCCATGACGCCGCGCACTGTGCGCTCGACGCACTGCGCGCAGGGGCCACGGTGCTCACCGACACGAACATGGCGCTCGCAGGCATAAGCAAGCCCGCGCTCGCGAAGATCGGCTGCCAGGCCGTGTGCTATATGGCCGACCCGGATGTCGCCGCAACGGCGCGCGCCGCGGGCACGACTCGCGCCGTTGCGAGCATGGACAAAGCTTGCGGCATCGAGGGTCCGCTCATCGTGGCCGTCGGCAACGCTCCCACAGCACTTCTGCGCCTCGCCGAGCTCATGGACGCGGGGAAGATCGCGCCCGCGCTCGTCGTTGGGGTGCCGGTTGGGTTTGTGAACGTGGTCGAGGCGAAAGAGGAGCTACTCGCGCGACGCGTGCCGGCCATCGTCGCGAGGGGTCGCAAGGGCGGCTCGACCGTGGCGGCCGCCATTATGAACGCGCTGCTCTACCAGATCACGCGCCCAGGCGGCCCGAAGTGACGGCCCCCGCATCCGCGCCGGCGCTGCGCATCTTCGCCGGCACCACCGAGGGCCGCCTCCTGTGCGAATGGGCGAGCGGGGCGGGAATCCCCGCCCGTGCCTACGCGGCAACCGAGTACGGAGGCGAGCTTTTGGGCGAGCTTCCGGGCATCGAGGTGCATGCGGGCAGGCTCGACGAGGCCGACATGGAGCGTGAGCTTTCCGGCGCGCGCATCGTCGTCGACGTCACGCACCCCTTCGCTACGCTCGCAAGCGGCAACATCCGGGCCGCTTCGCTCGCCGTGGGTGCACGATGCCTGCGCCTTACGCGCCCGGTCGAGGCGCTGCCCAAAGGCGTCGTGTCGGTCGCGTCGATCGCCTGCGCGGCGCGCTTTCTCTCCGAGAACCCGGGTCGCGCGCTTCTCACGACGGGGAGCAAGGAGCTTGCTCCCTACACGCGCGTCGCCGATTTCGCGGAGCGCTTCTTCGTGCGTGTACTCCCGCTGCCCGATGCTATAACGAAGTGCATCGACGCGGGGTTTTCGCCGTCGCACGTCATCGGCATGCAGGGGCCCTTCACCCGCGAGCTCAACGAGGCGATGCTTCGGCAGGTGGGCGCCCAGTGGCTTGTGACCAAGGACTCGGGAACCGTAGGCGGCACGGCCGAGAAGCTCGCCGCCGCGCGTGACGCGGGAGCGCGCTGCATCGTGGTCACCCGTCCCGCCGAGGGAGGCGGGGCCCTTTCGCTTCGGGAAGTGGAAGACGCGCTCTTACGGGAGTTCGCGCGCTAGGCGCTCGCCGCGCCTACGCGCCATCCCGCCCGCGAGGAGGAGCGCCCCGAGCAAGCTCGACCCGTACAAGCCCGTCATCCACCAATAGCTCGAGGACGACGCCCGGAACTGGCGTAAACAGCCCTTCAATGAGTTGCGGTGAAATAGCGTCTGTTTTTGCTGCTAGAGAGCATATCCAGTCCCTAATTCACCGCAACTTGTTGGTGGTGGCTTACTGGTAGCGTAGGCACTCCACCGGGTCGAGCTTTGCCGCGCGGCGAGCGGGGTAGTAGCCAAAGATTACGCCGATTCCGACGGAGACGGCGAAGGCCAGCAGCACGGTGGCGATTGAAAAACTCGGTGTGATTTGCCCGCTGGCACCGAGCTCGCCAAGAATCCCGGATCCGGAGGCAAACATCGCGAGGCCCCATGCCAGCAGATAGCCAATCAGGACACCTAGCAGTCCGCCGGTGACGCACAGCGCCGAGGATTCGGCCAAAAACTGCGCGGTGATATCGCGACGGCTTGCGCCCAGAGCGCGGCGGATGCCGATCTCGCGGATGCGCTCAGTCACGTTGGTGAGCATCATATTCATAATGCCGATACCGCCGACAAGTAGCGAGATGCTGGCGACAGCACCCATGATGAGCGAGAACGCGCCCATAAAGGAGTTGAGCGCATCGATGGCGCTTTTCATGGAGGTCGCCGATACGCTGTCGTACTCATCATCGTCCGCGATGCCCTTCATCGCGCGCACCTTGGACTCGATGGTCTTACAAAGCTCATCCATGTCCGTGCCCTCGGCGGCGAGTGCCGTCACGCTGGGGAATGAAGGATTCTCGTCACCAAACAGGCCGGAGATGGTTTCGCGTGGCATATACAGCGTGAGCGAGCCCATGGAGTCGCTGCCACCATCTATCACGCCTACAATCTGGACTTCGCCGTTGGACACCTTGATGGTTTTCCCCAGCGCATCCTGTTCGTTGCCGTACAGCTGATCGGCGCCGCCGCGGCTGATGAGCGCCACGCGCGAGCCTGATTGAGACTCGGCCTGGGAATAGGTACGCCCCGCAACGAGCTTGCCGGCCCCCACCGCGTCGAGCATGTCGCTATCGACGCCCTGCGCCATGACGGTATAGCTTTTATCGCCGGTCTTGTACTCGGTGTACGCGCTGTCGACAATGCCGATCTGCTCTATCTGCGGCACCAGTTTTTGAAGTTTCTCGATGTCCGACTCGGTGAGTTCTTGGGACGAATAGATCTGAACCATACGTGCCGCATTGAGGCCCAGACTGTTGACCAGGCTGTTTTGGATGCCGCCGATGAGCGAAGTCATGGCGATTACCGAGGCGATGCCGATGACAATGCCCAGGATGGTGAGCAGGCTGCGCCCCTTGTTGGCTTCGAGCGAGTGAAGGGCTTCCTGGATGAGATCGCGGGCGCTCATGCCACCACTCCTTTCGGCGGGTTGGCGGAGGCGGAAATCATGGGCAGGCTATCTACGGCGCTGCGCAGGGTCCGCGGTGCATGTGGAATATACGCGCCGTCGCGAATGCGACCGTCGCGGATGGTCACGGCACGGTCGGCCTCGGCGGCGATGCCGGGGTCGTGTGTGATAAGCACGATGGTCTTGCCGCGCTTCTGGAGCTTATGGAAGGTCTCCATCACAAGCGCTCCGGTAGCGGAGTCCAGGTTTCCCGTCGGCTCGTCGGCCAGAATGATGGGCGGGTCATTGACGAGGGCGCGCGCGATGGCGACACGCTGCATCTGGCCGCCCGAGAGCTCGGATATGCGGTGGTCCCAGTGGTCGACGGGCAGCGTGACAGCCTGCAGCGCGTGCACGGCGCGCATTTCGCGCTGGCTACGGGGCACATTGGTGTAGGCCAGCGGCAACATGACGTTTTCGATAACCGACAGGCGCGGCAGCAGGTTGAAACTCTGAAAGACAAAGCCAATGCTCAGGGCGCGAACTTCGGTGAGCTCGTCATCGTCAAGCTCGGCCACGTTGAGCCCTTGCAGGTAGTAGTCGCCCGCCGTCGGTTTGTCCAGGCAGCCCAGGATGTTCATGAGCGTTGACTTGCCCGAGCCCGAGGGGCCGGTGATAGCGACGAATTCGCCGCTCATCACCGCAAGGCTCACGTTGTGCAGGATATGGGCGCAGCCGGCCTCGCTCTCAAAGATGCGGTGCACGTTGCGGATGTCGATGACGGGACGCATTACATTCCCTCGTCGGCAGACATGCTGCCCGAATCCGCGCTGTAACCGCCGTCAGCTGTTGCGTCCGCTCCGGTGTCCATGACGAGGGTGTCGCCATCGCGCAGCTTTGTAACCGGCACGTCGGGGTTGATTTCGTTGCCCTGGTCGTCGCGCTTGACCTGCGTCTTGCCGACCACAGCTTCGTTGTCGTTTTGCGTCACGACGGTCACCTTCACGCGACGGGTTTGCTTGCCCTCGTCATCAGTCGCCACGTTGACGTAATAGTGTTCGCCGTCTTCGGTCATGAGCGCCATCGTCGGCACCATCACCACGTCGTCGAGCTGCTCGGTCACCACCGATACCTCGGCCGTCATGCCCGGCTTCAGGCGCGCGTCGGGCGCCTCGATGAGAATGTCGACGTTAAAGGTTACGCTGCCGCCGCCACTGTTGGCGGCGTCGGAGTTTGCCACCGACGCGATAGCCGTGACGGTGCCCTGGCTCACGATATCGGGAAACGCGGGATACGTGACGTTGGCGCTCTGCCCAACGGCGATCTTGGCGATGTCCTTTTCGCCCACCTGCACGGTCACCTTCATCTTAGATAGGTCGGCGATCTGCATGCACTGCTTGCCGCCGCTCGTATCGCTTTCGCCCATGATCATGCCGCCTGTAACCGTGGCGCCCACTTTGGCATTGAGCTCCACGATGCTACCCGAGCTCGGGGCCGTGACCGTGCGACTGGAGGCCTTGGCGTTCGCCTGGTCGAGGTTTGCTTGGGCTGATGCGAGGCTGCGCTGCGCGGCCGATACGGCGTTCGTGTCCACTGATGCGGCGGAGACGCCAGCCGCTGCGGAAGCTCCCTCGACGTCCGTCGTTGGGGTGGCCTGCGCAGCAGCTGCGGCTTTCTGCGCGTTGGCGAGGTCTTCTTGAGCGGCAGCAACTGCACGCTGCGCCTCGGCAACGTTGCGATCGAGCTCGTCGTTTTTAATGGTCATAAGCACGTCGCCCTCGTTGACGGATTGGCCTGCCTGCACGTTGATAGAATCGACCGTGCCGTCGACAGAAGGGGAGACCACTGAGGACGAAATGGGTTTGAGCTGGCCTTTCGCCTCGACCGTTGTGGTAAACGTGCCCTCGGTCACCATGTCGGTCACAGGACCGCTAGCGCCCTGTGGCTGCACATTGATAACCAGGGTTGCGACAATGGCAATGAGCGCGACGGCACCCACGACGCCGGCGGCAATACCGCGACGAATCAGCTTTTTGCGTCGGCGTTCGGCACGCTTTGCCTTGAGCTTGGCATATGCCTCTTCATCGGAAATCTCGGCCGTATCGTTCGCGCGTCCGCTCTGCTTGTCGGCATGTACGTTTGTAATCAGAGGAAACGTTTCGGTGGCACCTTCGGGCGTGCGCTCGGTATCATCTGGGCCCGGGGTGATCGTGGGGACATTCGGCATAGCGTCTCCTTTATAGAAAGAACCTCGATAATTATATGCGCCCACCGGTTGGGGCGGGCGCATAGGACGGTTTCTTTCGGAACTGTTAGATTGGTCGCAGCGGTTCCACGTTGTAGGAATGCGCGCGTTGCACTACGAGTGGACAACCACGCACAGGCCGACTTTGATGCAATCGTGCAGTGCCTTGGCGTCGGCCAGGCGCAGGTTGATGCAACCGTGGCTGCCGCACCACTTGTACGACTCGGCGTTATCGAAGCTCTTGTCGTTTTGCCAGGTGGCGTCGTGGAAGCCGATCATGTTGCCCTCAAACGGCATCCAGTAGCTCACCGGGCTCTCATATTTGGGTTTACCGGTCTCGGGGTCCTTGGCTCCGATCAGGGTGCTGCCGCCGTCGTTGCTGTTGATTTGCCACACACCCTCGGGGGTGGCGTCTTCGCCCGGTTTGCCGGAAATAAAGTTGGCCTCCCAAACGATATTGCCGCTCTCGTCGTAGTAGCGCGCGTGCTGCTCGGACAGGTCGACGTCGATATACGCCTTCCAGTCGGGCTCTCCCTTTGCGGTAAAGGTGTCGGCCTTCTGGGAGTACTTGATCTCGATCTCGCCGGTCTGCTTGTTGTTAATGGCGTCCTCGACCTGCTTGGCGAGCGAGCTGCTGTCGATGGACCAACCAAAGTCGCCGCCTTCGACGGCGCACTGCTTGCCATCGGCGCGCGTCCACCAACGAGTGGAGCCCACGGTATTAAAGCCGTTGGCGAGTTCGGCTGCCCAGCTGCTGATCTGCGACGTATCGAGCGTGGGGTTGGCCGGATCGGCAAAGCTGATCCACTGCAACACGGAGCTGCCATCAACCTTGCCGGCATCCTCGCCGTTGAGCTTGAGGGTCACGTTGACGCCCAGGAAGTTGTTGGCGGCATCGCATGCGGCCTGAATCTGATCATCGGTCAGCGTTCCATTAAGCGGCTCATAGGCATCGTTGCCGAGCTTGGAAAGATCTACGGTCTCGGTCAGCGAGGCAAGCTCGAGCTCGGCGTACTTAATGACATGCTCGCGGTTGAGCTTTTCGTTGGAGCGCGCCTTCTCGACGGTAAACTTGCCGGCCTGCTCGTCATAGGAGCTATTGGCCTCGAACGTGCCCGAACGGCCCTCGTTAAACTCGTCGATGGCGGCGCCCAGATCCTTCTCAAACTTCTTTTGGTCAAAGGTATCGGAGAGCATGGACAGGTCGACGTCTTGATCAAGATCGACTTCGTTGGAGGTAGCGGTTGTTTTGGTCTTGCCGCTTAAGGATTCCACAAGACGGACCGGCCATACAAAGGCTTCGTTTTGGCTGATGATCTCTTTTGCGGCAGCTTCGCCATCAACGATGGGCTCATCGGACTCGGGCTGATAGTTCCAGCTAAAGTCATCGCCTGTCACGGTGAGCTTATAGTGCTTCCATGCCGAGTTGACCTTGGTAGCGGCAGACGAAGCGTTGGAGAACGAGACGTCGACGCCGGCAATGGTGGTGTTGGGGTAAGCTAGCTGCGAAAACGCTACGATGCCTACGATATAGACAATGATGATTAGACCCAGGACGACAAAGAGCGTCGTCTTTTTGCCCGATTTATTGTTGCCGGCGGACTTGCGCGCGGGGCCGCGATCGCCTCGAGCGTGCGTGGGGGGCTGCTTGGGCGCATTGCCGTTTGCCTGGCGCTGCTGACGTTGTTGACGCTGCTGTCGCTGTTGGTTCGGACGTTGGGGCGCGTTTGCCGCACCACGCTGCTGACCGTGGCTCGGCGCGATAGGACGCGGTGACTGAACGCCGCCGGTGTGCCTGCTCGGCTGCTGCGGATCGGGAATCAGTTGAGTTCGATCGTTTTGCGACATCGTATGCATATCCTTCGAATTTCGCCTTATGGCTCATCGTGTTTTTACTGGGCTTGCATTATAGCGATTGCCCTGCTGTTTGTGGTACGGAAACGGTGGCATTCAAAAGAGTGGGACATTTGTCCCACCTTTGAGTCATTCTTTGCCGTTATCCGCACACGCCGCATTTTTGCACAGGCCGAAAGTGCGGCCGGAGCCTGCGCGATGCCGCCCTTTGCCGTCTCGCGCAGCGTGCCGGCAAACGCGTGACCCACCGAGAGCATGACATGTGCCATCTGGTCAAAACGGCACCAAAGCTCTTAAATGCCTGCGAGGGCGAGTTGTGCCGAGCT
>ENA-OQJR01000434-OQJR01000434.1-human-gut-metagenome-genome-assembly--contig:-NODE-434-length-13252-cov-3.218590_pt1 | contig 13252 bp, 16 predicted proteins | sample MGYA00242614_ERZ504781 | MGnify/ENA primary metagenome ERZ504781 (study PRJEB26092, sample SAMD00036365) | human gut metagenome | host: Homo sapiens | study: EMG produced TPA metagenomics assembly of...
TCTCGAACAACTTGGACGAGCACGTTCGCTTCCGTTTGACTTTCCTAACACTTTTACATTCTTCTTTGTTTTCTCCGCTTTGCAAGCTCGATTTTCTCCGAGCTCATCATAAGTCACGCCTTCTACGCCGCGCACAAGCATCAGCGGTCCGGCTACTTCCTGTATGGTTCTATACTCTTTCGGCATTTTAGCGGTCCTCCTTTTACAAATGCATTTGCAATCTGAGCGCTTAATTCCTCGTCTACTTTTCACAAATTTCCGCATCTAATGCATCTTCTTTCACATATTTAAAACGTCCGATCTGCTCACGAACCGGCATAGAGATCAGTTTCCGGAGAGACGCTCCTTCGCCAAGCGCGGCAACAGATCTTTCATAAAATGCATTTACTAATCTCATCATCATGTGCTGTTTCTTCAGAGAGGTATACGTATCTACTTCATGGAATGAGTTCTGATGAAGGAAGTCCTCTCGAATCGATCTGGCTGCTTCCATTTTCAGGCGGTCTGTCGGAGAAAGTGCATCCATTCCGACCATTTTTACAATTTCTTCCAGCTCTGCCTCTTCCTGGAGAAGTGTCATCATTTTCTGACGTCCTTCCATCCAGTCTTCCGCCACATTTCCGTTAAACCATTTTTCCATATCGTCAAGATACAGAGAATAACTGTTCAGCCAGTTGATCGCCGGGAAGTGTCTCTTATACGCAAGAGCTGAGTCAAGACCCCAGAATACTTTTACGATACGAAGCGTTGCCTGCGATACCGGCTCGGACGTATCGCCACCCGGAGGCGATACTGCGCCGATTACGGAAAGCGCTCCTTCCCTTCCGTCTTTTCCGAGAGAGATCACATGTCCTGCACGCTCATAAAACTGTGCCAGACGGCTTCCCAGATAAGCCGGATATCCTTCCTCGCCCGGCATCTCTTCAAGACGTCCCGACATCTCTCGAAGCGCCTCTGCCCAACGAGATGTAGAATCTGCCATCAGCGCTACAGAATAACCCATGTCACGGAAATACTCCGCGATCGTAATTCCCGTATAAATCGACGCTTCACGGGCAGCAACCGGCATATCAGACGTATTGGCGATCAGAACTGTTCTTTGCATCAGCGCCTGACCTGTCTTCGGGTCTTTCAATTCCGGAAACTCGTTCAAAACGTCTGTCATCTCATTTCCACGCTCTCCGCATCCGATATACACAACGATATCTGCTTCCGCCCATTTTGCAAGCTGATGCTGGATCACTGTCTTACCGCTTCCGAACGGTCCCGGCACTGCTGCCACACCGCCTTTTGCAATCGGGAAAAACGTATCGATCACTCGCTGTCCTGTTACAAGCGGCATCTTCGGCGGAAGCTTTCTCTGATACGGACGCCCTTTACGGACCGGCCATTTCTGCATCAGGGTAAGCTCTCTGTCCTCCGTATCAGTGGCAACAACGGCAACCACTTCTTCAACCGTAAATTCTCCTGCTTTGATCTCTTTGACCGTCCCTTTTACTCCATAAGGAACCATGATCTTCTGCTGTACCACAGGCGTCTCCTGGACCGTACCGATCACATCTCCTGCTTCGACTTCATCTCCGACTTTAACAGTCGGAACAAACTCCCATTTCAGATTTCGTTTCAGAGACGGAACTTCCACACCACGCTTCAGACTGTTGCCTGAAATTTTCATGATATCATCCAGCGGTCTCTGGATTCCATCGTAAATGCTGGTAATCAGCCCCGGTCCGAGTTCTACGGACATTGGCACTTCCATGGATTCCACCGGCTCTCCCGGTCCGAGTCCGGATGTCTCCTCATATACCTGAATAGACGCCTCGTCTCCGTGCATCTCTATAATTTCACCGATCAGTCTCTGCTTACTTACACGCACGACATCAAACATATTCGCATCGCGCATTCCAGAGGCAATGACCAGCGGTCCTGCTACTTTTTTAATTACGCCTTTACTCATTGCCGAATCTACCTCCCATTATTCCTGTGAGAACAGGATATCCGAACCGACTGCCTGCTCCACGGTTTTTTTCACGCCTTCTACACCTGCTCCTGTATTGCCGGATACACCCGGTATCTGAATGATGGCAGGCATGACCTGTTCTTTATATCGCTCGATCTCTTCCGGCAGTTCTGCCGCCAGAGCCTCTGTAATGTAGATAATCCCGCACTCCAGAGCCAGCTGGCGCAGTTTTTCTTTCCCTTCTTCGGCATCTCTGACAGGGCAGATCGAAAGACCCAGTGTCTGGAAGCCGTAAATGCTGTCATAATCTCCGATTACTGCTATCTTATCCATACATCTCCCTGATCCTTTCCCGAATTGCCTCCTCCGGAAATTGATTCTGTTTTCCGGTCAGAATGATTCGAACGGTCTTGATCTCATTTTCCCGCGCCACAATATATGCCACCAGCGGTCCCACAGAAAATGCCTGATATTTCTGCGGTCTCATGGTTTCGATCATCCGGTTGTCACACCACCGCTCAAATGCGGACGGTGACTCTGCCAATGCTTCTGCCCCACCTGCATAGGCAGTTGTGAGCAGATAATCCCGGATCGCATCCATGCCGTTTGCAGCTGCTTTTGCCAAAAGCTCCACCTGAACTGTATCGCAGGGTGCCAGAGCACGCTTTAAAAACTCCTGGCTTTTTCCTGTTTTCTGAGAACGGACTGCAATCTTGATATCTGCGATTGCTACCGCAGACTCTGCATAATCACGGATGATCGCATCCTCTGCGTTTCTTCCGGCCTCAGAAATCGCTTTCAGCGCTGCCCGATCCACGATCACATCACATAACTGACCGTCTCCTGTGTGAAGCAACACGTCATACGCTTCCTGAGCTGCCTCTGACATTGCCGGCGGAAGACGCCAGAATTCTTTATCTTTACAATCTCCAGCATCTGCGCCCCGGGAATGGAACAATCATTGTAAAAAACATTCCGATCCTCTGTCCCTGTACATACTACTTTGATTGCTGCTTTTACATTGTGAAACACTTTTGTGTAGGACATCACATCAAAAACAGACAAATCCGGAGCGATATCCGAGATCACTTCCCAGATTTTCTCCTCTTCCCGCTGCAGCATCTTCACCGGATCGTGTGCATCCGCCGGATCTCCCCATCCCTTCTCGCTCAAAAGCTGAAGGCACTGTGTTTCGTTCTGACACGCCATCAGCTGTTCAATGACACTTTGTGTCAACAGAGAACCCTCCAGTGCCCGTATGCGCGCAACCGCGTAGGTATATTCCAATTCATTCAAGACGAATCCCTCCTTCTCGCTTTCTTTTGCTGCCTGCAAAAAAACGGCTGCGCTCTATACAAATAATATTTTCTGTACAACATCCGACAATTCATCCTGCTTTGTGTGGAACATTGCCCTGATCGTACAATTTTCTTCAATCCCGCCATAAACCAGCACAAATCCGCCGTCCATATCCTTCGGTTCTTTCGAAACCACAAGATGACCGCCTTTTTTCTGTGCCGTCTGTTCAATCACGTCCTCAAATTTCTGCGGCATACGCGCAAGATCCGCAGCAGAAAAATAGATTGTTCCCTCCTGCGGAAGTGCATATGTTTCCAGCAGCTTCTGAAGCATCTCAAAGTATGATTCCGGTTCCAAATGCAGTACCTGCTGATATGCCTTGTTAAGAACCTCCTGTATCACTTCCTGTTTTGCCTGCAGAAGAGCCTGCTTTCTCTGCATTTCACTGGAAGATGCAATGCGCTGTGCATAGTCTTTTGTCTCGTCTTCCGACTTTTTAGCCATGACTGCGCTCTGTTCCTCCATCTGCTCTCTTGCTTCTCTTAAAATCTCTTCCGCCTTTGTCCTGGCTTTCGAGATCTGTTCTTCCGCTGAGTGATTCGCTTCGTCCAGAATCTGACGTTTCATATTCTCTAATCCACTCATCCTTCATGCTCTCCTTTTTCGTTCACTTTGGCTCACTCATTTACACCTGAATTCCGCTGACAGCCAGGAAAGAGATCAGAAGTGCAAGGATTGCATAAGTCTCTACCATCGCCGGAAACAGCATTGCTTTACCAAACTGCTCCGGTCTTTTTGCAATGATCCCGATCGATGCTGCGGCTGTCTTTCCCTGTGATCTTCCGGAAATCAGACCTACAATTCCGATCGGAAGGCAGGCTGCCAAAATCAGAAGTCCGGTTGTCACATCCACCTCTGCAAGTCCTCCGCCAAGAATTCCGATTTTAGACAATGTGATAAATCCAATCAGAAGACCATAGAGTCCCTGTGTACCAGGAAGAAGCTGTAAGATCAATACTTTCGCGAATTTACCTGGATCCTCCGTTACAACACCTGCTGCCGCCTGACCTGCGATTCCAACTCCGATCGCAGAGCCTGCACCTGCGAGAAGTACTGCGATTGCCGCACCACAAAGTGCATACACGATTCCTAAATTTTCCATAATGCTCATAACTAGATTCCTCTTAACATCTACATATTTTGTATCCGGGGTGAACGGATGAAATGCTCTTCCGCCTCCCTCGTAAAATTTTCCGAAAAACTCCACAAACTGCAGACGATTCGTGTGTACATATGCTCCCAGCAGATTGATTGCCAGATTCAGCGTATGCCCGATTACAAAAATAACGAGAAACAAAATCACGCCTGCAATATGTTTGGCAGCATGCTGCCCATCTGATTGATCACCGATGCGATTACTCCTGTTGCCAGTCCCAGCGCCAGCAGACGGGAATAGGACAGCACATCACTGAGCCATCCGGTAATGTTGTACAGATCATAAGCACCAAGCGCAAGACGCAGCGCTGGATTTTTCTTGTCCCTGCCGGACATCAGCAAAATTCCCACCGCACCCGCGATCGCCAGTCCCTTTGCCACCAGGTTCACTGCATCCGGAAATACAATCTGTATCTGCGAGATCGATGAAAAAATCTCACTCGGAAGCAGCATCAGGATCAGCCCGATCAAAAGCATAAACCAAAGTACCACATCACAGAAGAAATCCAGGATCTTCTTCTCTTTCAGGCACATATATCCTTTGATGCCAAGTCCCACAAACAAATGGATCATACCAAACAGCATCGAATACATCAAAAGCTTCATCGGGTCATTCAATGGAATGAACCAAAGAGCCGGCACCGTTATCGTTGTTCCGAAAAACTTCTGGGATACAATATCTACAATATTCCCAAAATATCCGCCAAACAGAATTCCCCAGATCAGTGTGGAAATTCCGCAGTACATAAACATCTTGATCGATTGATACATTCCCCGGCTCATCCGCGGGAATTTTTTTAATAATACGAAACACGCCACTGCAATGATGGCGCCATACGCCGCATCAGAAAGCATCATTCCGAAGAAAAATACATAAAAGAATGACATAATCGTCGTCGGGTCAAATTCTCCTCTCTTCGGAAGTCCATAGGACTCCACAATTCCTTCCATACTTGCGGAAAATGAATTGTTGCTTAAAAGCGTTGGCGATTCTTCATCCTCTTTGATTTCTTCAATATCAATGACACACGTAAACGCCTTCGTCAGACTCTCTTCAATGCGTCCTGTATCTTTTGCCGGAGCATATCCTGTAATGAAAAATGCCCGTTCTGACTGCGGCAGCTTTCCGAGCACTTCGTATTTTTCTGCCCGCACCCTGTAATCATCTGCAAGAATCCGGATATTTTTACGCTCACCGGCAAATGACCGTACCTCTTTTTCAATTTCCAGAATGCGCTCTTTGCACTCCCGACATGTTTGTTCCAGCTCCGCCTTCACTGCCGCAGGCTCTTTGTCCCATATCTGGGACGGTCTTGCAAATCCACGGCTTCTCAATACTTCTTCCAGCTTTTCTGCATCCTGTGTAAGACAAACAACCGCCAGATACACGGTATCCTTATCCGAATGGATAACCGACACATCCACACCATCTACTTCCGGTGCATCCTGTGCGAGCATCTGATAGATCTCTTCCAGCGTGGCAAGCGGCATGGTTCCGATCAGCATCACTGTATGTGCCGTACCGCCATAATTCATCGGTACATGAAGATCCATCCACGGAGTCAGACTTTCCATACTGTTCTCCAGCTTTAGGATACCGGCTTTTTGTTCTGCCTTTTCTTTATCCAGCGCAAGGATCCTCTTGACTGTACATAAAAGTTGTTCCTTCTGATCCACCACTTTTTGATAATCATCTGCTTCGATCAGCGCTTTCCTTCCAGTGCAGAAACATCGACTTCTTCTCCGGCGCATACCGATCCAGAATTTCCAGTGCCTGATCTGAAAGTGAAGCGCTCTTTTCTAATTCCATTCGCTCCTGTCTCGTATCCATCGTTGTAAAATCAGGATCCTCCTCCAGAATCTGGCTGATCTCCATCACCTTCATCCTCTGAAGCTTTTCCAGAACTGCTTTTCGATCTTTTTTCAGGGCGCAGATACTGATTTTTTGCATCTGCAGTACCGCCATAGTGCACTCCCTCCTTTTTTAATTTCTTTTCACAACACTAACTGAGAAATCACTGCACTCACTGCCTCCGCTTCTTTCTGGACAGCAAACTCCTTTAACACCTTGATTTCTTTCTCTGTCTGCACACGGGCCTCTTCCTGAAATACCCTGGCTTTTTCTCTGGCATCCTGCATCGCATCCTGTGCAGAAATCCGGTGTGTTTCTTCCTGGGATTTGATCATACGTTCTGCCTCTTGTCTGGCATCTTCCAGAATCTTCTGGCTTTTTTCCCCAGCTTCTTTTACAATCACATCTGCCGCTGCTTCGGTTTCACGGATTGCTTTGATTGTTTCTTCCACCATCGATTCTTCACCACCTTCCTTTACTTCCCCATTACAATGCAACTATTCTATGCATTGCGCATGAACTTAATGTCATTATACCGCAAAATGTAATAATGTCAAAATATAAATCCATATCATTCTATTTTTCTGTTAATTTCGAAATCTTCATAAAATATGCTGTTTTCTTCTCGTGCTGCAAACTGCACACATCTACATTAGTATTCACAAAAAACAGGACAGGCATTCTCCAAATAAAAAGAATGTCTGTCCTGTTTTTTATCTGTCCATTTCCAGTTCCGGTCCTACATGCTTGTGATTTCGAATGATTGCATCCATCTCTCTTTTACTGCAGGATGGAAGATCTCCTTTGATCGTATTCTTCACTGCTCCTGCCGCATTCCCATACTCCAATGCTTTCTGACAGTCAAAATCATACGCAAGAAGTCCGTATAACGCCCCCGATACATACGCATCTCCGCTTCCAATCCGGTCTACGACTTCAATGTTGCGATATGGCTCCTCTTCGTAATAGCAATCCTCTTTCGCACTGTAGATTACTGAACCGAACGTATGCTTTTTCGGACTGTGTACGATTCTCTGTGTAGAAGCCACCACAGAGATCGGATATTCCTGTGTGAAGCTCTTCATGATACGCTTCGCATCGCCTTCTTTTAAGAATGTCAGCCTTGCGGTCTCTTCTGAGCAGAAAAAGATATCCACATACGGAAGAATCTCTTCAATACATGCTTTCGCCTCCGGTCCTGTCCAGAGATTTCCACGGAAATTCACATCAAACGAAATCAGTGTACCGTTTTCCTTAAATCGTTTGATCATCTCGATGGCAGTACGGCGGATATTTTCACTCAATGCCAGTGTGATCCCGCTTGTGTGGAAACATCTGGTGCTCTGGAACATCTCCTTTGGCAGTTCTTCCAGACTGATCTTGTCAAAAGAAGTGTGTCTTCTGTCATACACCACTCCCGGCTTTCTCGGATAAGCACCATTCTCATAGTAGTAAATCCCGAGACGGGCATCCTGACTGTCATCATATACCAGAAAATCATCGCTTACTCCGCAGAAACGTACCTTATCTTTTGCATAGATTCCGAGTGCATTGTCCGGCAGCTTGGAGACAACGCCTGTGCGAAGCCCCAGAATCGAAACTCCCGACACGACATTGAGCTCTGCACCGCCAACCTGCTTCTGGAATGTCTCCCCACTGACGATCCTTTCATTATCCGGCGGGGATAATCTCAACAAAATCTCACCTAATGATAATAAATCAAATCTGTTGTTTCCCATCTTGATTCCTCCTGACATTCTTTCCTATCGATTTTAGTTTCATATTGTAGAACTAGTTTTTATATTGTGGAACTGTTTATTTGAATTATACTACAACAAGCAAGAGATGTCCAGATTTACATTGAAAAAAATGATCTTACTGCATCATTGCATATAAGACCATTTTTCCTGATTTTCTCTATTTCATTCTATTGCTGTTCCCAGCTCAGCTCATGCAGATGTCCTTCCAGATTCATATGCGCAAAATTCTGCTGGCGAAGTGCTTCATACAAAATAATGGCAACTGAATTTCCAAGATTTAAAGACCGGATGTCTCCCACCATGGGAATCCGCACGCAGTCCTCTTTATGGTTCACAAGAATCTCTTCCGGAATGCCGGCGCTCTCTTTTCCAAACATGATATAGCAGTCCGGCTCATACTGTACTTCCGTATAGACTTTCGGAGCCTTTGTTGTCGCCATGTAGATTTTTGCTCCCGGATTCTTCTCCAGAAAATCCTCAAAATTGATATACGTTCTTACATCCAGATCTGCCCAGTAATCCATCCCCGCACGCTTTAATGCTTTCTCATTGAGACGAAATCCCAGCGGCTCGATCAGATGCAGTCTGGTATTCGTAGCAACACAGGTTCTTCCGATATTTCCTGTATTTGCCGGGATCTCCGGCTCATGTAACACGATATTTAACATGATGCTTTATCCTCATTTCTCAGTTTTTCAATAAAGCGCTCCAGTCTTCCCAGCGCCACCTTCAGATCTTCCAGAGAATATGCATAGGAAATACGCAAGAATCCCTCTCCACACTCTCCAAATGCAGTTCCCGGCACCACCGCAACTTTTTCTTCCATCAAAAAGCGGGTTGCAAATTCTTCCGAAGTCATGCCGAATTCACTGATATTCGGGAACACGTAAAAAGCTCCGAACGGCTCAAAACACTCCAGTCCCATTCTTTTGAATTCATGCATCAGGAAACGCCTTCTCTGATTGTAGGATTTTCTCATTTCCTCTACTTCATCTCCGCAGTGGCGCAGTCCCTCGATCGCTGCATACTGACTGTTTGTCGGCGCACACATAATGGCATACTGATGCAGCTTTACCATCTGCTCAATGATCAGCTTTGGTCCGCAGCAATATCCCAGACGCCATCCTGTCATGGCAAAGCCTTTGGAAAATCCGTTGATCACGATCGTTCTCTCCCTCATCCCTGGCAGAGCTGCAATTGAAACGTGATCTCCCTGATAACTTAATTCCGAATAGATCTCATCGGAGAGCACGTACAGGTCATGCTCTTTGATAAACTCTGCCACCGGCTCCAGATCTGCTTTTGTCATGATCGATCCGGTTGGATTGTTCGGAAACGGCATCACCAGGACTTTTGTCTTCGGCGTCACTGCTTTTTTCAGATCCTCCACTGTCAGCTTAAATTCATTTTCATACTGAAGCGGAATGATCACCGGCACACCATCCGCCATAATCGTACATGGAAGATACGATACATAACTCGGCTGCGGAATCAGAACCTCATCTCCCGGATCCAGCATACAGCGAAGTGCCACATCAATGGCCTCACTTCCGCCGACTGTCACCATGGTCTCTTGCATCGGATCATAAGATACTCCGATTTTCCGCTCCAGATAGCTGCAGATCTCTTCTCTTAGTTCTTTGAGTCCTGCATTGGATGTATAAAATGTACGTCCCTTTTCCAGAGAGAAAATGCCTTCCTCACGAATTCTCCACGGCGTATCAAAATCCGGTTCTCCAACACCCAGAGAAATCGCATCCTTCATCTCATTTGCCACGTCAAAAAATTTACGGATGCCGGACGGCTGGATCTCTACGATCTTTTTTGATAATGGATTTCTCATTACGGTGTCACCAGCATCCTTTCTGACTCACTTTTTGAAGAAAGGATCGTTCCGTGGTCTTTATATTTCTTCAAAATAAAATGAGTCGCTGTACTGATCACTGAATCCAGAGTAGAAAGTTTTTCTGAAACAAACTGCGACACTTCTTTTAAAGTCTTTCCTTCCAGAGAAACCAGAAGATCATAGCCGCCGGAGATCAGATACACTGCATGTACCTCCGGATAGTTGCAGATGCGCTCTGCAATCTTGTCAAATCCCTGACTTCTCTGCGGTGTCATACGCACTTCGATCAACGCTGTCACCAGTTCTACTCCTGCTTTGTCCCAGTCGATCAGCGTGTGATATCCACAGATTACTTTGTCTTTCTCCATCTCTGCAATCTCATTGGCAACTGTCACCTCATCTGTTCCAAGCAGTACTGCCAGTTCTCCTAAGATTCGGCTCTGCTGTTTTCTCTATATAGTATAAAATTCTTTTCGGATTCAATTCTCGCTTTTCCATCGTTTTATCTCCTATTCTGATCTTACCTCTTTTGTGCCTGCTCTTCCACCAGCGCATCAATTCATCCGGAGCAGGTCTGTCCAGATAACGCACTTCGTCTCCGCTTGTGATTACTTTTGCATGATCTGCTGTCGTAACCCCAAGCACACTGGCTCGTGCCCCACTCTCTTCCAGACACCGCACAAGAGCATTGCCGTCTCTGGTAACCATCAGAACCGTTCCTGCGGAAGTCATCTGATACGGATTCAGGTGATAATATTCACAGACTTCCACACATTCCTGCCGAATTGAAATCCGGGACATTTCAATCTGCATTCCCACATTTGCCGCCTCTGTCAGTTCCCAGAGAGACGCCAGGATTCCACCGCTTCCAATCTGCTGCATTGCAGTCACCAGTGGTTCCCCTTTTGGTGTATTTTCCTGCTTCACACTGCGAAGCGCATGGAAAACCTCCAGTTCTGATTCTATCCCCTGGATCTGACGCATAAATGCCGGAACAAACCGCTTTGAAAGCTCTTCTCTCTTCTCATCGAAAATACGCAGTACGCCTTCTGCTGCGATCGAACCACAAAGTACGATTTCCTGATTCGGCTCCGCCTGAGCAAGCGTACGCAGCTGTCCTTTTTCCACACTTCCTGCCGCAGTCACCGATACCACGGACTGGCTCACTGCAGGACTGGTCTCTGCCTTTGCACATGTTATTGCAATCCCCCAGGATGCACACCGCTCTTCCATACAGCGGAACATCTCTTTTAACCGCGACTCATAAGCATATGTTGGCAGAATCACCTGTACCCGTAAACACCCAATTGCCCGAAGACCCCCCTTGTCTCCAGATCCAACACGGCACGCATGATCGCATATACCCCGATATTTTTGGAATTTCCAGAAACTACAGCCGAAGCAAAGACCACATCTTCTGTGTCCCTGATCTGTACCGCAGTACACATCTCTTCCACCGAAAGGTCTGTCAGAATCTCTTTTCTTTTTGTATGCAGTTGTTTCAGTACAGAACGTTTTAAAACTGTCTGTGATACATTTCCAACTTTCATCGTTTCCGTCTCCCTTAACCCTCTATGTTCCTGTTCGCAACAGCCACTTTTCTATACCAGATATGGCAGGATCATCGTCGCGATCATCGCAACGACCAGTACCAGCGCTCCGATCGCAATCACTCTTTTGACTCTTTTATCATTAAAATCCACTGTTTTCACCTCTTTAAATTCTCATACCCAATGGGTATTTTAGGTTACATTTTAAACTCTTTGCAGTATTTTTGCAAGAAGCACTGCTCACATTTTGGACTTCTTGCCGTACAAATCGACCGTCCGAAAGTAATGATCTGAATATTATATAAGATCCAGTGATCTTTTGGCAGTTCTTTCATCAGATCCGTTTCAATCTTTTCCGGATCTTCGTTTTTTGTCAGGCCAAGGCGTCTGGATATCCGTTTTACATGTGTATCTACCACCACACTCGGATCATGATAGATGTTTCCCCGGATCACATTGGCAGTCTTTCTCCCAACACCCGCAAGAGAGGTCAGATCTTCCAGACTCCTCGGCACCTCGCCTCCAAATTTATACAGCAGATCTTTCGTACAGGCGATGATATTTTTCGCTTTATTGTGATAAAATCCGGTAGGCTTGATGTCTTGTTCCAGCTCTTTTAAGTCTGCACTGGCAAACTTTTCTAATGTGTCATATTTCTGAAACAGATCTGCTGTCACAAGATTCACTCTCGCATCCGTACACTGCGCACTTAGCATCGTTGCGATCAGAAGCTGCCACGGTGTCTCATAATTCAGATAACAGACGTACTCCCGTCCATACTGCTCATCCAGAATCGCTAAAATTTCTTTTGTCCGTTTTTTCATACATGATCAGACGAAGTCTGCCCGCCGCAGGCATGTGTTGGATGCCCGGATGGGTATGCCTCGTCTCCTCCTTCTACCCAAAATACGCTTGCCTGATTCGTCAGAACATTCCGGTTCCGGTAATCAAACACGTAGAGATTTCCATTGATCTGCTCCAGATGCGTCATTTTCCGAAGCTGTCTCTTATCATATCCTTCATAGCCCTTCAAATACCGGCGCTCTTCTGCCTCTTTTTCATAAAATGCAGAAGCTTTTTGCTTATCAACGCTGACTTCACCTGCAAACTCCGGTCTTTTTTTCACATTTTCCCGTAAATAGAGATCCAGTATCAACATCTGCCGATAGTTTTCCACATTCTTTTCTACACATGCTTTGATAAATGCAAATAATACTTCATATCTTGTAATTCGGGAGTGATTTATCATATGCAGTCCGTTTTCTTCATAATAACGGCTCAGACTTTCATACAAAGCAAACGTATCTGTAAACTCTTCCTCTAATAATCGCAGTGTATTGACAAACTGTCCGCTGTTGTAATAGACCTCCACCATCTCTTCCACACCTTTGAGACGGATCACGTCATCATAGGAGAGCCACTTTGTAGAAAGCACTTCAAACGGCGGCCGATCCTGATATAAAAGCTGATAATCTTCCGTCTTTTCATGCATATAGGAACCTTTTAACACCTTCAGGAATCCAAGCTGGAGCTGCTCCGGATGCAATGCATAGACATCACGGAAGGACTGTGCAAAAACGCTCATAATCTTCATACGGCAACCCGGCGATCAGGTCGAGATGCTGATGTACGTTTCCTTTTTCCTGCACTCTTTTTACAATCCGCTTTACTTCTTCAAAGTTCATCTTTCTGCGGATTTCCGTGATCGTCTCCAGATTGGTGGACTGGATTCCGATCTCCAGCTGGATCAGCCCCCGGACGCATGGACGC
>ENA-OQJR01000438-OQJR01000438.1-human-gut-metagenome-genome-assembly--contig:-NODE-438-length-13229-cov-3.097466_pt1 | contig 13229 bp, 10 predicted proteins | sample MGYA00242614_ERZ504781 | MGnify/ENA primary metagenome ERZ504781 (study PRJEB26092, sample SAMD00036365) | human gut metagenome | host: Homo sapiens | study: EMG produced TPA metagenomics assembly of...
TAATCAAAATCTTTTACGTCCATAATTTTCCTATTCCTAACACTATACTAACGTCTAACCACGAAGTGTGATACCTGCAGTCTCTTTAAGATGAGCAAGTATATCCTTTACAAAGCCCTCGACCTTCTTAGTCTTAAGCTCCTCATCCTTTGGTGTAAATACTACACTGTACGCCATGCTCTTCTTATTCGGAGGAAGCTGTACACCCTCGTAAACATCAAACAGTGTAACATCTGAGACATAATCACAGGCTTCCCTGATACCGTTTTCAATCTGCTCACATGTGATATCCTTGTCCACAACAAAGGCAAAATCTCTCTTCTCATCATCAAATTTTGAGATTGGAGTAAATACTCTATCCTTTCCATACCACTGTGAAAGTACTCTTAAGTCAAGTTCCATCACATATGCCGGTACTCTCATGTCAAGCTCATCGCATATCTCATATCTTACCTGACCGAGATATCCGACCTTTTGACCGTCACAGAATACCTCTGCGGTCTGATACGGATGAAGGAATGGCTTTTGAGCCGGCTTGTATGTAAACTTCACATCAAGCGCATCTGCTACAGTCTCAGCCAGTCCCTTTATAGTAAAGAACGATTCATCCTCACCGAATACGCCTGCACAAAGTGTCTCTCTCTCATCCGGATACTCTGTAAGCGGAAGCTCCTTTGCGATAAAGATATTTCCCAGCTCAAAGATTCTTCCCTCCAGGATACCCTTCTTCTGATTTCTTGCTATGGCATAAAGCATCTCAGAAGCAAGTGTTGTTCTCATAAGCGAGAGGTCAACATTGATTGGGTTTATAAGCCTGATAGCATGTCTTTCAGGTGCATCCTCCGGGAATCTGAGCAAATCAAGATCAGCAGGTGAGAAGAATGAGTAATGTATTCCCTCATACGCGCCTGCTGCACAGAGCACCTCTTTTATCTTGCGTTCTGTCTGCTGTCTAAGGTTGAGTCCTCCGAGTGTAACCTGTGCCGTAGGCATGAATGCAGGAATGACATGATCATAGCCATACATACGGATAACCTCCTCGGCCACATCCGGATAATCCTCCATATCCTCACGATATGCAGGAATCATGAGTGTCAGCTCATCACCGCTTACAACCGGTGCAAAGCCTAAATTTGTGAGTATTCTCACGATATCCTCTGTAGGAACCTCTATTCCAAGCACACCATTAACCTTTGCAATAGAAACCTTCATCTCTTTTGGCTCAAGCGAATTTCCTGTAGTCACCTCAACGTGAGTTGAAGAAACCTTACCACAGCCAAGCTCCTCCATCAGGTGAAGCGCTCTCTTCATGGCTATGGCTGTTGTGTACTCGTTTACACCCTTTGAGTAAAGTGCACTCGAATCAGATGACTGTCCCAACGCACGTGAGCTCTTTCTGATATTGTCTCTTGCAAATTTTGCAGACTCAAACATTACCTCTGTGGTTCCGTCGTTAATCTCAGAGTTTAAGCCGCCCATGATACCGGCGAGCGCAACTGGCTTCTTTCCATCACAGATAACCAGGTTATTGCTGTTTAACTCAAATTCCTTCTCATCAAGTGTAACAATTTTCTCTCCATCGTTTGCACGTCTTACTACAATCTCATCTCCCTCAAGGTATGAGTAATCAAAAGCATGCATTGGCTGTCCGAGCTCTTTTAAAACAAAGTTAGTGATGTCTACCACATTTGAAATAGAGCTTATTCCGACAAGTGCAAGACGCTTTCTCATCCATGCCGGTGACTCAGAGATTTTTACATCATGCACATAGTGAGCTGTGTAGCGAGGGCAGATGTCCTGTGCCAGGACAGATACCTTGAAATTTTCCTTCTTCACATCATCTGCAGTATAGTCAGTTGCAGGCTCCTTAAGCTCTTTTCCCAAAACAGCAGCAACCTCTCTTGCCATGCCATATATACACTGGCAGTCAGGTCTGTTTGCTGTGATTGCAATATCAAAAATCCAGTCATCAAGGCCGAGGATAGGTTTTACATCATCTCCCGCCTTAGCATCCTCAGGTAAAACCAAAAGTCCGTTGTAGCCTGCACCCGGATAGAGGTCTTCATTTAAGCCAAGCTCTACGCCTGAACATAACATTCCATATGAATCATATCCACGCAGCTTGCCCTGCTTTATCTCCATCACGCCCTCTATTGTAACGTGATCCTTTGCTGTGGCATATACTGTGGCACCGATAAGTGCGAGAGGATATTTGCCCCCTGCCTTTACATTGTCCGCTCCACAGCAGATCTGGAATGTGCCATGTGCTCCGGCATTTACCTGACACAGGCTCAGGTGTGTCTCAGGAATCGGCTCACATTTTTCTACAAGGCCGACTACTACGTTTGAGATATCCTTTCCCACCTCATATGATTCCTCAACCTCGAAACCACATGAGAATAATTTTTCCTCTAACTCCTTTGGTGTTACATCTATATCTACATAATCTTTTAACCAGCTAAGTGGTGTTAACATAATTTTTGCCTCCTGTTATATATTCAAGAAAAATGAATCTAGTTGTCATCAATCTGGTCTAATACCCTAAGGTCTGACTCGAATAAAAGCTTGATGTTGTTAATTCCGTATTTGAGCATTGCAATACGCTCAAGACCGATACCAAATGCAAAACCACTGTACTCATTTGTGTCTATGCCACAGCCCTCAAGCACCTTTTTATTTACTACGCCTGCACCAAGCACCTCAATCCAGCCTGTGCCCTTGCATAAAGAGCAGCCCTTGCCGTGGCACTGGAAGCAGCTTACATCAACCTCTACAGACGGCTCTGTAAATGGGAAGTATGAAGGACGAAGACGTGTTGTGACATTCTTTCCGAACATCTTCTTTACAAGCTGGTCAAGCATACCCTTTAAATCGCAGAGTGTGATGCCCTTATCTACCACAAGTCCCTCCATCTGTGTGAACATAGGAGAATGTGTCGCATCATCATCCGAACGGAAAACCTTACCCGGTGAAACAACCTTGATAGGCGGCTTCTTTGCTTCCATAACGTGAATCTGTCCTGCTGAGGTCTGTGTACGAAGTAAGAACTCAGGTGATAAGTAGAATGTATCCTGCATATCACGCGCCGGATGATCCTTTGGAGTATTTAAAGCTGTAAAATTATAGTAATCATTCTCGATTTCAGTTCCCTCGTAAACCTCAAAGCCCATAGATGTGAAAATCTCCGAGAGCTGGTCCTTTACCTGTGTTACAGGATGAAGATTACCCTTTTTGCTTCTCTTTGCAGGCATAGTGACATCTATTTTCTCGCTCTCATACTTGCGCTTAAGTGCCTCTGCCTCAAATTTCTTAACCTTCTCATTAAGAAGCTTCTCAACTGCCTCACGTGTCTCATTGACCCACTGGCCTACCTTTGGTCTCTCATCAGGAGCAACATCCTTCATGCCCTTTAAGACTGCTGTGAGCTCACCCTTCTTTCCAAGAATTGCAGCACGCACATCATTTAATTTTTCAAGACCGTCAGCCTTATCAATTTCAGCAAGTGCTTTTTCTCTGATCTGTTGAATTTTGTCTCTCATCGAATTTCACCTCATAATATTTTTCTTAATTTGCATAAACTCGTAAATCCAAGCTTGAATTCGCCGTTTATGCGATAAAAAACGCCCCTGCATGGCTATTAAACCATGCAGGGACGAAAATTCCGCGATACCACCCTGATTTCCATTGAAGAAATATCCAATGGACTCTCATTGATATGTGTAACGTACATAACACGTCATGAACTACTGTGCTTCATCCATGCAGCTTCAGTGTGAACTTCAATCAATAGCCTTTTTGTAAGACTGCTTTCAGCCGATGACAATCTCTCTCTGGTCAAAGTACTATAATCTACTATGCACCTTCATTGCTTTTATTATATATAGCTGCGACATATATATCGCAAATGCTTATTTCTTAATAACACATAAGTCATTTTAGCACAATCTCTATATTTTGCAAGTAGAAAATTTTTCTATTTTCTTTATATTTTATTTCTAAGCCCCTTAGGATAATGGTTTTTAACCTGTGCACCATTCACCTTGCCCCAGCCGGCCGGATATCCATCTACACATACAAGTGCCCAGCCCTTTTTGCATTCAGCCGCCTGCTCATCAGATAACATAACTGACTGACCATTGAAAAAGCCGATAGTCTGCGGATTGTCACATGTAAGCTTTACTACGTTTTTAGCCTCACTTATCTTAAGCGCAAGTGCAAGCGAATGCGACGGCTCAAAGCGCTGTTTTTTAAACTCTCCTATATGAAGCCCAGCTCGCTGCACCTTAAGCCCTTTAATATCAACTTCCATATCAGGCAGCCTGTAGAGCTGCTCCCCAAACATGACAAGCCTTGAGTTTTTTATCCATGCTGCCATATCCTCTGAAATGGTCTCATCAAGAAACTCTGAGAGAAGCTTCATATTTTCTTTTGTAAGAGCCGGCTTCGTTTCATTTTTCCTGTTCTTACTATTTTTGTTCTTTTTGGTTTTCCTGTCAGCTTTAAGGTCTGTGTCCACACAGCCTCTTCTCACAAGCTTTGCCACAAAATGTCCCTCTCCGTCCACCTTATGCGGCCAGAAGCGCTCCATTTCTTCAAGTGTAAAATCAGGATGTCTCTCCAAAAAACACTCAATTACATCCTCATTTTCTTCCCTCGAGAAGGTGCAGGTGCTGTACACTATCGTACCTCCCGGCTTAAGCATCACCGCAGCATTATCCAGTATTTCCTTCTGCCTTGCCGCACAGATTGCCACATTTTCCATGCTCCACTGCTCTATTGCCTCAGGCAGCTTTCGAAACATTCCCTCTCCTGAGCAAGGTGCATCCACCTGTATAGCATTAAAAAAGCCTGGGAAATGTGAAGCAAGCACAAAGCTGTCCTCATTTGTCACAATCGCATTTTTGATTCCCATACGCTCTATATTCTGCGACAAAATCCGGCTTCTTTGTGTGTTAATCTCATTTGATACCAAAAGTCCGCTGTCTCCTAAATATGTGGCAAGCTGTGTGCTCTTTCCACCGGGTGCCGCACACAGGTCAAGCACTCTCATCCCCGGCTTTGGAGCTAAAAGTGCAGCCGCCGACATGGCACTTGGCTCCTGTATGTAGTAAAGCCCCATCTCATGATACGGATGCTTTCCCGGACGCACATTTTCATCAAAGTAATATGCCTCATCTGCCCACGAAACCTTTTTATCTGAGGATATTTTAAGTGTTTTCAATATCCGCATTCTTTCTTCCTGGCTTTGTACCTTTAATGTATTGAATCTGAGTGCCTGAAATCTGTTATTGTCATAGCTGTATAGAAATCATCCCACTCATTGCCCAGAAAGGCCTTCATCTTTTTTTCAAACTCTATCGGTAAATTCATTGTCAAATCTCTGTTTTCTTACGAAATAATTACAATGTATCTTACTATCACACACATAGTCATGTATCTAAGCACTTCGATATTACCACATTTCTACTATCCATGCTATCAATTTTTGTAGGCATATCACTGCTCACTACGTACACTGCTTATATCCACCACTGTCACATCCTTATAATAATATCCGATTATATCCTTATAGCCGCTTCCTGCCTTTGCCAGCTTGTCTGCCCCATACTGGCTGAAGCCTATTCCATGGCCGAAGCCTCCTCCGGACAGTGTATAGTGACCATTTGCACCGGCACTCACACTAAAGCAGGCGCTTGGTATCATCGACATATTCTCCCTCACAGAGCCATCGTTTAATGTAACTTTTTTCTGATAATGCCCTAACGCCTTTCTTATATCATTCTCCGCCGTAAAGGTCTGCGATTTGTTTCCATAATTTATTGTGAGCGAAAGTACATACCCAGCATCCGACGTCTTATCGACAGAAATACCTGTTGCTGTGCCATACTGAGGATCATTGTATGCCGATAAATCAAGCTCCGAGGTCCATCTGTAGTATGGCGAATTGTCATCCACCGACTCCACCTTGTGTATGAAATCCGGTGTACTCGAAGACCATACCTCCATATCCTCTGTTTTTCCGGCAGATGTAGAAAAATAATAACATGTTATTAAGCTTCCTCCACATGAGACAACCTGTCCTGCCGTAGCTTTTACAGCCTCATCGGTCGATTGCTTTGTTTCTGAAGCGTTATAGACCTGAAAAGCCGTGGTATTGTCAATATTTGCTCCGTATAGCGCATACTGTGTATTTTTCATCTGTGAATATACAAAGGTTCTTGCGCAAACTGCCTGAGCCTTAAGCGCCTCTGCATCAAATGTAGACGGCATCTCCGACGGCAGCACATAGCGCACATATGTCTCCACATCGACTGTATTCACCGCCACAATACCTTCCTCTGTCCCGATAAACTCAAATGAGCCCGGATAGCTCTTACCGTTTATGCTGACATAATTGTCCGCTGAGCTCACCTTTATCCGGCTTTTTTGCGCATTTGCCATATATGCACCCACATCGTCAATAGCATTGCTTCCACAGTCAGCATCATCCACATAAAGGTTAGCTGCGGCAGCTGCCGCAATTGTTGGAAATGCATCCTTTCCATCGTTTTTTATAAGCACTCTTATGTATGTAAGGTCTGGTGCCTGTCTTCTGACGATGGCACATATCCTGCCGGAATCAAGTATGTAAGAAAGTGTTTCACTTCCGATTATCAGGTCAGAAACCGCTATTTCCTTAGGTGAAGTGCCTGTCTCATCATACACCGGCAGCTTGTCTGACTGCATTGGAATGTCACCCTGCCCTGCAATCTGCATGGTTCCGTTTCCGTATGACAGCATCACACCTGATATATCATCCGGCTTTATCTGTATCTTTTTGACCTTAGAGCCACTGATTTCAATATCACAGACACCTGTAAAGTTCTCTTCCATGGTACCCTTTGCCCTGTAAAGCTCTCCATCACATATGAAAATCAGCCTTCCATCGTCATTTGACACAATATATGCATTCTCATACACCATATCCTTCGTCACTGCCTTCGCCTGTTTTACAAGTGCCCCCTTTTCCTTTTGCGCCATAACAATTGCAAAAACAATAACCACGCATACCACGGTTATCGCAAGCATTATCCAGACCATCTGATTCGGCTTTTGCCGTCTTCGTCTTCTATTTGCCAAATTTCTGTTCTCCTTAACACCCAAATAGTGGTTACTGCTCAAAAAATGGGAGCTGCAAAAACAGCTCCCTTTATCATCTGTACTTAAGAATCCTTTGTGCTTTAAAAATCTTTTGTATCTCATAAATCTTTTGTGCGTCCGGAGTTCTTTTGTACATTATTATTCTTTTGTAAGAACCCAAAATGCCGGTCCTGTAATTTAGACTCCTAGCGCTCTTGCTAGGTGGGTAACCGCAGTCTGCCTTCTGCCTTCCGCTGCATAATGACGGCCTGACATCCAACAGCTCATATAGGAATCCCGTTTAAAGTAAATGTAGGTTCTAAATACACAGGGTTGTCGAACATCTCAGGTATCTTTGTAAATTCATTATACTTTATTATGTCTCATGTTGCAATGCAAAATTCATGTTAGAATTTAACAAATTTTTCTCTGGCATTTCGTAACATATTTGAAAACCAGATAATTACTGCGACGAATATAATCATCTCCACATATGACCAGTACGGTATCTTTTTGAGGCAATCCGAAACTATCGCAACTATACTGATAACAAAAATCACAATGCCGAATACAAGTGACTTTGGGTAAATATAAGCTATATATCCGGCCGTATCCTTTATCTTTTTCATCTCATCCTCAGCCACAAAGGTACTTTCAATTTTGCCGCTTTTCTTCATTCGTAGTGACACAAATATTATGTAAATTCCCAGTATCAGTGTGACCGCATCTATTATAATAAAATAGTTCATGCTTCTTTCTCCTGTATTTTTATTTATTATTCCTAAATAGTTATCACGGATCTTATATATACAAAAAATATGTTAAATCACCAAAATTAGTATAACCTCATGTAAGGAAAAAATAAATGGTAAATAAGTCCCAACTATTTCTTGAATTTCTATTATTAATGTAGTAAAATATATTTATATTTTCAAGGGGAAGGAGTTTTTAAAATGCAACTTGACGATTTAAAAATACTTATATGCGATGATTCGATTCTCGCAAGAAAACAGATGAAGGACATAATCAATTCCATTGGTTCACCGACTATCATTGAGGCGGCAAACGGACAGCTCGCCATTGATATGTACAAGGAGCATAAGCCAAATCTCACATTTATAGACATTGTAATGCCGGTAAAGGACGGAAATGCCGCTATCTCAGAAATTATGGAGTATGACAGCAGTGCTACCATCTTCGTTGCATCATCTGTCGGCACACAGTCCGAGCTTAAAAAGGCTCTTGCCGCCGGAGCATGTGACTTCATTCAGAAACCAATCGACAAGGATCAGGTCATAAGTCTGATTAAGAAGCACATAGGAGGAAATTAATATGTATACTCAATTTTTTGGCAATTTTCTCCTATCAAAGGGGTATATCACTAATGAGCAGCTTTTTGACGCACTCAAAGAAAAAGCACAAAAGCACGCAAAGCTCGGTACTCTTGCCATCCACTCAGGGCTTATGACAGCTGCCGAGGTTGATTCAGTAATAGTCGAGCAGACCCATCAGGACAAGAAGTTTGGTGAGCTTACAATAGAAATGGGCTATCTGACAGACGAGCAGGTAAAGGAGCTCTTAAGCATCCAAAGCCCTGACTTTCTTCTTTTAGGACAGATTCTTTTAGACAAAGGCATAATTGACAATACCACTCTCGAAAAGAGTATACATGATTACCGCAGTGAGAATGCTATTTCCGATCTTGACATGGTACTCGAGGATAAGGACAGTATAAATCATCTGATAGGTCATTTTTTTGCCAATACAGGCATAGATCCTTCTGCCATTGACATTATGTATCTTGAGCTTTTGTTTAACAGCTTTATCCGATTTGTCGGTGATGACTACACTCCGCTCTCTGCCGAGATATGTGACAGCTTTAGTGCGGACTGCATGGTACGTCAGGACATCAAGGGCAGCTATGCCATATCTACATACATAGGCATGAGTCAGACAACAGCCATCAATTTTGCATCACGCTATGTAAATGAATCATTTTCAGTATACGACGAGTATGTACAGGCATCTCTCGATGATTTCCTGAACCTGAACAATGGACTGTTTCTGGTCAACTGTTCAAATGATCAGGCACTTGAGCTTACTCTCACTGCACCTGAGCATTTTGACGGACAGACACTCAGCTTCATAAAGCCTGCAAGCTCAAGCTGTTATACCCTTTCGGAGCCATTCACTTTATTATTGAATTCTAATATCTCTGCAAGGCGGTTTCAGTAATCTGATAATTATTTACTCTATAATTAGAGCACAAAAAGAACATCTGCAATCAGCAGATGTTCTTTTATGTTGCGCTATACATAATTATATATCAAACAAATTACAATTATATGATTAAATGGGCAAAAGGTAACATTATATTATTACTGCACACCGAGCATTTTCTTAACAGTGTTTTCCATCTGATCCACATCACAGACTGTGTTGTGAAGAATCTTTGCATCCCTGATTTCCTCGATGGCATTTGGTACCTTAACGTTGCCAAGCTTTGAAAGCTCATCTACAAGCTCAAAGTCTGTCATTGAATCGTACTTAGGATCAATTGCATCCATCACACTTCTTGTGAATTTGAATGGACTTGCTGTAGATGCGATAACAGTCTTTGTGGCTGTATCACCTGTAGCCTCCTTATACTTGTCATATACACCTGCTGCAACTGCTGTATGAGTATCAATAATGTATCCTGTATCCTCGTAAAGCTTTTTAATAACCTCAGCGGTTTCCTTCTCACTTGTGTAATTTCCATAGAAGTCAGAAAGCTTTTCCTTCATCTCAGGTGTTACAGTGTATTTGCCATCCTTAGCAAGCGAAGCCATAAGCTGAGCATTCTTATTTGCATCATTTCCTGCGATACGGTAAATGAGTCTCTCAAGGTTTGAAGAAATGAGAATATCCATGGATGGTGAATTTGTGAGGATAAACTCTCTGTTTTTATCATACTCTCCTGTTGTGAAGAAATCGTAAAGCACCTTGTTCTCGTTTGAAGCGCAGATAAGCTTTGCAACTGGAAGTCCCATATTTTTTGCATAAAACGCTGCAAGTATATTTCCAAAGTTTCCCGTAGGAACAACGATATTTATCTTCTCATCCTTTGCGACAGCTCCCTGTGCAAAAAGCTTTGAGTAAGCATATACATAGTACACAATCTGTGGTACAAGGCGACCTATATTGATTGAGTTGGCGGATGAGAACTGATAGCCTGCGGCATCCATCGTCTCTGCAAGAGCCTTATCATTGAACATAGCCTTTACCGCTGACTGTGCCTGGTCAAAGTTGCCGTGAATACCCACTACATGAGTATTGGCACCCTTTTGTGTAAGCATCTGCTTCTCTTGAATCGGGCTGACACCATTCTTTGGATAGAAAACGATAATCTGTGTCCCCTCAACATCAGCAAAGCCTGCCATAGCTGCCTTTCCTGTGTCTCCTGATGTGGCTGTCAGGATGACAATCTCGTTTTTAACATTGTTTTTCTTTGCAGATGTGATAAGTAAATGAGGCAGAATGGATAATGCCATATCCTTGAAGGCTATTGTAGAGCCATGGAACAGCTCAAGGTAGTAAGCGCCGTCAGCAAACTTAAGCGGTGCAATCTCAGTAGTATCAAACTTGCTGTCGTATGCCCTGTTGATACAATTTTTAAGCTCTTCCTCTGTGAAATCCGTAAGGAAAAGCTTCATAACCTCATATGCTACCTGCTGGTATGACATCTTAGAAAGCTCCTCAACAGAAACATCAAGTGCCGGAATGCTCTCAGGTACAAATAATCCTCCGTCATCGGCAAGGCCCTTAAGGATAGCCTGTGAAGCTGTTATTTTCTTTTCACTGTTTCTTGTGCTTGAATATAATAAATCCATTTTTTACCTCATTTCTCTTTTTATCTTATCTAAATCCATATTGCTGCATCTATATGCAGACAATTATTATCCTTTATAGTATAATAAATTTCATATATCAAATCAATAACAAAAATGCTACAATTATATAAATGTTTTAACAAACAATAACAAAATATATGTGAAAGGGACACAATACATCTATGCTGCAAGGAGTTTACACCGCTGCCAGAAAAGACGGCACCATTTACTACAGGTCCAACATCACCTACAAAAGCAAACACATCAGTCTCGGAAGCTTTGACAGTGAGCTTTCTGCAAGCCGCGCCTATGCCACTGCATCGACAATTTTATTAAAAGAAACAAACAGCATAGAGGACTCTTACTTTCACACCCATGCACTTGCATTTGATAAAATTGTAACTCTTATTAACTACCGGGACAACGGCATGTACATAAAGACGCCCATATATCTGCGCAAAAATTATTTCAGCTACTATCTGGATATATCACATGAGCTGAAATTCGATATAGACGATTTGTTTTACTACTCTGAGCATCGCATATTAAAACGCCAGGGACATCTGTACGTCAACGACTACGGCATGCAGGTCACCCTGCTTAGCCGCTATGGCATACAGCCTCATGCTGTTTGCGGACGGGACTATGTATTTGTAAACAATGATCCAACCGACATGCGCTACGAAAACATCAAGCTGTTAAATCCATACCATGGTGTAGAGATTGTCAAAACTGCAGGGCTCGACAAATATAAAGCACGCATACACATAAACGGTAATTTTGTCATAGGAACCTACAACACAATCGAAAAGGCCGCTATTGCCTACAATAAAGCTGTCGATATGGCTCATGCACATGGCATAGAAAAAAACTATCCCGAAAACTATATCGAAAGTATATCAGGCAAGGAATACGCGGATATTTACACTTCTGTGACAGTTTCCGATAAATATGTGCAGTATCTGCAGCAATTTGATTTATAGAACACATATCCCATAGTTCGCATATTACCATTACTTTTAATATTGTACTAAAAACTCCCGCGGTTATATAACCTCGGGAATTTTTATAATTACTTCTGATTTATATAGTTTACAAGTCCCTCGCAGTCGATAATCTTCTGCATGAACGGTGGGAAGGCCTGTCCCTTAAACTTCTCTCCTGTTGTCTCATCTGTGATGATACCGGAATCAAAGTCCACTGTCACCTCATCGCCTGCATTTATTGCCTTTGCTGCCTCAGGGCACTCAATAATAGGAAGACCTATATTGATTGCATTTCTGTAGAAAATTCTTGCAAATGTCTCTGCGATAACACAGCTTACGCCGGCAGCCTTGATGGCAATCGGTGCATGCTCTCTTGATGAACCACAGCCGAAGTTCTTGTTGGCTACCATGATATCTCCGGCCTTTACATTATTTACAAAATCCTTGTCGATATCCTCCATGCAGTGTGTTGCAAGCTCCTTAGGATCAGAAGAATTCAGATATCTTGCAGGAATGATTACATCTGTATCGACATTGTCTCCATATTTAAATACACGACCGTGTGCTGCTTTCATTGTGCTTCCTCCAATCTTTACATAACATCCTTTGGTCCTGAAATCTTACCTGTAATGGCACTTGCAGCTGCAACAGCAGGGCTTGCCAGATAAACCTCAGAATCCACATGACCCATACGTCCGACAAAGTTACGGTTTGTGGTAGATACGCATCTCTCGCCCTCAGCGAGCACTCCCATGTATCCGCCAAGACATGGTCCGCAGGTAGGTGTGCTCACAATGGCACCTGCCTCGATAAATGTCTTAAGAAGGCCCTCTTCCATAGCCTGAAGATAAATCTTTTGTGTGGCAGGAATCACGATAACCCTGATACCATCCGCAACCTTTTTACCCTCAAGAATCTTTGCTGCAATACGCAGATCATCCATACGGCCGTTGGTACATGAACCGATTACTACCTGGTCAATCTTTACATCACCCACCTCATCGATGGTACGTGTATTGTCAGGCAGATGTGGGAATGAAACTGTAGACTTAAGTGTGCTAAGGTCGATTGTATACTCCTCATCATACTCTGCATCACTATCAGCCTCATACTCTGTGAACGGACGCTTTGAATGCTCCTTCATGTACTCTCTTGTGAGATCATCTACAGGGAAGATACCATTCTTGCCGCCGGCCTCAATTGCCATATTTGCGATAGTAAATCTGTCGTCCATAGAAAGATATTTAAGTCC
>ENA-OQJR01000440-OQJR01000440.1-human-gut-metagenome-genome-assembly--contig:-NODE-440-length-13167-cov-4.028451_pt1 | contig 13167 bp, 10 predicted proteins | sample MGYA00242614_ERZ504781 | MGnify/ENA primary metagenome ERZ504781 (study PRJEB26092, sample SAMD00036365) | human gut metagenome | host: Homo sapiens | study: EMG produced TPA metagenomics assembly of...
GGAAGAAAATATACGCAATAATTACCGGAATGGTTGTAAGACAAATTCCTGCCATGCTGGAACTATAATCTGTACTGTATTCTCCAAAAAATGCAAGAAGTCCCATAGAAATAGTACCTTTATCTTTATCAGAAATAAAAATAAGAGGAAACAACAGGTTATTCCATACCTGTATAAAATTAAAAATTGAAACACTTACAATTCCCGGAACTGACAGTGGCAAAATCATCTTAAAAAATACTTGATAAATATTTGCTCCATCAATTACCATCGCTTCTTCTAATTCTGTCGGAATTCCATTCATAAATCCAGTAAGAATCAAAATTGTCATTGGAAAACAAAACGCCGCATAAAGCAAAATCAATACCGGATAATTATTCATAATTCCAAGTTTTCCAAAAATATAAGACAACGGAATTAATACCGCCTGAATAGGAATCATCATTCCTGAAATAAACAGTAAATATATTTTTGATTTTCCGCGAAACTTAAATTTTGCCAGAACATACGATGCCATTGCTCCAAAAAGACATGATATCGCAAGAGTTCCAACTGCAAGAATAATTGTATTCAAAAAATATCTTCCTATATTTCCCACATTCCATGCAGTTAAATAATTTTCTATCCGTAATTTCTTAGGTAAAGCAGTAAATGATGAAAATATTTCCAAATTTCCTTTAAAAGAACAGAAGATTGAAAATGCCATCGGATAAATATTGATCAAAGCAACTATAATAAATATCAGAAATCCTATATAATACCCTGCGGAATGTTTTTTTGTTTTCATGATCTATCCCCCCTAATATTCTATGGATTCTTTCTGATTCATAAGTTTCAAACTAAAAATAGAAACAGCAGCACTTAATACAAAGATGACCGTAGCAATCGCACTTCCAGTTCCATAATGACCATATCTATAAGCTTCATTATACATTAAAAGTGCTGGTACAATAGTACAGTTACTGGTTCCTCCTGTAGGTGTCAGAATGTATACAGTATCAAAAATCTTTAATACTCCAGTGATCACCATGATCGTAGACATTTTTAATGGTTCCCAAAGCATTGGAATATAAAGATTCCAAATCTTTTTCCAGCCAGTTGCTCCATCTAATTCTCCTGCTTCCAAAACAGAATCCGGTATAGAAGTAAGACCAGCCAAACAAATGATCATATAATATCCTACACTGGTCCATGTACTGACAACAATCAGACATATCAAAGAAGTTTTAGGATTAACCAGCCACTGCTGAATATAATTTCCAAGTCCAATTTTAATAAGAAGACTATTCAGAATTCCCTTGTCAGTAGGAAAATAAATAAAATTCCATAACAATGCTACTGCTGTCACTGATAAAATCATAGGAATAAAAAATGCAGCTTTAAAAAATCTCTGTCCTTTTTTGAAATGATGGATCAGTAATCCAAGTCCAAATCCAATAGGAACCTGCAAAATAACACTTACAACAACGTAAATAAGAACATTCTGCAACGACTTAAGAAAAACTGCATTATGGAACAGATTACTATAATTCTTAAATCCTACAAATTTAAGCGGCACCGCCTGAAGCCCAGGCCAGTCATTAAATGAAAAATAGACAGACATAACTACAGGTATCAATTCAAAACAAAGATAGATCAATACTGCAGGTATCAAAAATACCGCAATAACTTTCTTATTTTTCCTTATTTTTTCCAAAATAACCCCTCCTCTTTTCTATTTTTGAGTAAACAAAAGGAAGGGTGCTCTCCCCCTTCCTTTTGCTTTATCTGTCAGCTCTGTGGACGGTTTGCATCAATATCTGCCTGAATAGTCTGTGCTGTATTCTCAGCGGAATCAGACAGCATCATGTTCAAAATTCCATTTCTTGAAGTATCTACTAATGTAGAGCAGGTATCATAGTCAAAATATTCTCCTACAGAATCTTTAATAGTACCTGTATATTCAACCATATCTTTGAAAATCTGCGGTGCGTCTTCCGGTGCATCAATATCTTTATATGGAGCAACTCTCATCGCTGCATTCATACGTGCCTGAATAGACTCTTTAGATGTCATATATTTCACCAGTTTTAGAGTTGCCTCTTTTTCCTCATCACTCATAGTTCCTGAAAGCATCCATCCGGAAGTATATACTACATGTGTATCTTTATACTCTGGTTTATCTTCAAAGTATGGGAATGCAAAGAATGAAATATCATCCAAAATTTCTGATTCAGAATTAAACATTTCAGGAATGATAGGGCTGCTGTGAGAAATCATTGCTACTTCTCCGGTGAGGAACTGATTCATCTGAGTATTATAATCCATTCCTTCAAATCCTTCTGCAAAAGCACCTTTATCTTTTAAATCTTTTGTAATCTGCAGGCATTCTACTACATCATCATCCGTCCATTTTTTCTCGCCAGTACCCAATTTTATAATGCCATCTCTTCCGATTCTTTTAGCAAGAATATTATTAAAGATATGTCCCATAACCCAGGTATTCTTTCCGCCTACTCCAAACGGAGTAATTCCGGCAGCAACCAGCTTATCAATATCCTCATACAGTTCATCCATTGTTTCTGGAGTTTTCTCAATACCGGCTTTTTCAAATAAAGCCTTATTGTAGAAAATAGCATCCACATTCAGTTCATTTGGCAATGCATAGATTCCATCCACTCCATAAGCACTCAGATCATATGTATCTAATGCTCCATCCAGGAACGTGTTCTTCCATTCTTCATCTTCGTTAAGTGAATCTGTCAGATCCAACAGAACTCCATTCTGTGCCCATTCTTTCAGGCCGGCAATTGCCGGATAATAAAAGATATTTGGTGTTTCTCCTGTAGATAATGCAACTTTCAGTTTATTGTTATAAGCAGATTCCTCATAAACAGAATCGTTCTGAACTTCAATATCAGGATTTTCTTCCATAAATGCTGCAATCTGGTCTTCATAAACCTTTGCCATAGGTGTATCACCACTGTCACGGCTCATAAATGTAATCTTAACTTTATCTGCTGCAAATACCGGTGTAATAGATGATAATGCCATTGCTGCCGCTAATACAGCCCCTAAAACTTTTTTCCCTGTCTTCATATAAAAACCTCCTCTTTTCCTTACTAATTTTTGTAACAAACAGCAGTCATCTGATGTCCCTTAATCTCTTTTAGAGTAAATTCAAGTTTTTTTCCATCCTGTACAAATGGAACTTCCTGTTTATCGGGTATTGTATAAATTTTCTCTACTTCACGTTCTTCTGTCATAGTAATCTTAAGATTATATAAAGGAATAATATCATCAACAATCTCAAGATTTTTACATTTCTTCACCGGTACATAATGAAGTACATGTACAATTCTTCTGTTCTCTTGTTCCTGATCTAACACTGTAACTTGTGTTGTTGATGGTCCATTATGCTGAATCAGCGGATTCGGAAGCATTCTGTCTAATTCATTTCTCAGGATCTTTTTATACCATGCAGGTGCCCAGTTCTGATATGTTGTAAAAATCGGATGAATAAAATACGCTGTATTTTCTGTTTCCACAATACCAGGATATACTTCTTTTCTTCCTGATGGAGAATGAAGATGAGAACAAAAATGTTCATATGTACGATTAAATACCGGCGGGATTACTTTCTGGACAAACTGAGCCTCATCTGTCGCTTCTACAAGTGTTCCTTTGTCATACATTACATGTTCTGCATCTGCAAGACCCTTTGCCAGATGTTCTTTCGGCCATATAAAATCCGGACTATATGGTGCATCTCCAAGATATTTTACTGCCAGTTCTGAGATCATAAATTTCTGGTGATCTTTGTCAAGACCAGACTGATAACTTGCCAGTAATTTGCCTCCTGCATTTATATAAGCACTCAGTTTCCGGCCTAATATTTCATCTACAGGAATTACATCCGGTAAAATTAACAACCTGTATTTTCCAAAATCAGAAGTACTGTCAATAAAATCAAACTGATATCCATATTCCATCAGAAGTCTTGCCACACCTTCAGATGCACCTGGAATCTGTCCTGCTACGCCTGTAGCATAAAATTCTTCTGCTGTAAAAACACCAATTTCAGATACTGGTTTTGCATTCTCACACCAGGGTTCTTTTTCTTCTACAGATTTATAAACCCTTCCGATCTGCTGATACATATCCTTATTCAATTTTCCCCAGTAATCCATCTGGTCACCAATCGTACATTTGCATCCATGGGAAAGCATGGAAAATACTTCATATTCCATAGCTGCCTCATTACGAAATGCATGAAAATCGCCCCATTCTGTGTGGAATCTGCTTGTCAGTCCAAGACACTCTTTTCCAAAATTCCTCATATATTTAGCAGAAACAGGAAAATCAAGATATCCCCATTCTACTCCCGGAAGAGATTCAAAAGAAAAATACGAATAATCCTTTATCACTGGTTTATCGAGATATCCAACATGTCCTTTGTTATAGCAGACATGAAAATCTGGATTATATTTTTTTTGCAAATGCGGTCAGATCTTCGACCATATCATAATAAGTCCACCTTGCAAATTCCTGACGGTCTTCCTTTTTGCAGGATTCAGACCTTTTTCCCGCATAAGTTTCTGGCAGGATGGACAGCAGCATTCATTCATAAAAGCTGCATCATACCATACTCCATCTCCCGGAATCGTTTCCAGAACTTCTCCGAACTGCTTTTTCAAGAAATCACGATACGGTGTATTTACACAAAGGTTTTTATAAAAACCAGCCTCAAAATACCCCTTTCCCTTATAGTCCTGAAGTGCTCCGTTTTCATCAATACAGATCCATTCCGGATGCATATCTGCGATTCTCTTGTTCCAGCGAATGGTTGTATAAAGGTTTACCTGTATTCCACGTTTTCTGCAGGCTTCAGCCTGTTCTCTCAACAAATCTCTGTGTGCCAGATGAGGATGGACCATTTCCGGAAACATTTTGGAATCATAATATAAATTTCCGTGATGTCCACAAGAAAACAAAGTAATAGAATTCACGTGCGCATCCGCAAGAGTCTGGGCAAACTCTTCCGCATCAAATTCTGAGCAGACCCCCTCAATGGCTTCACTGGTGTGAAAATCCAGATGAATTTGTCGAAATGGAATTTCCTTTTCAGCCATTTCCTTTTACCTCCTGTCTTTTGATGAGACAAGATTACCATTTTTGTGCTATTACGTGAATGTAGATTCTTTGGACGTCTGGGAAATATTTTGGATAATTACATTTTTCTCTCTTCCTGGTACTTAGACGGAGAAATACCATAATACTTTTTAAAATTCTTGCTAAAATAATAAACGTCACTGTATCCTATTGACTCTGCAATTTCTATAAGTGTTTTATCCGGATACTCTGTAAGATATTTCTTTGCCTGTTCCAGACGTGTCTGAGTCAAATACTTACTTAATGAACATCCTTTTTCTTTTTTAAATATATTACTTAGATAACTCGCATTCACCCCAATTGTATCTGCTACCAGATTCAAGCTCATATCAATCCTACTATAATTACTATCAATAAAATCTACTGCATCATTTACTTTTTTCTTTGTTGCTAGGAAGTTTATTTTCTGCTGCTACATATGCGGTCATTTTTCCAATATACACATTAATACACTTCTAATTACTTCAATTTCACCATTATTCTAGCAATCCTGTTAATTGTCTCTGTACTTTTTCCACTAACTAAAGAAAAATCAACTCCCAGTTCAGACATATACTAGACAAATATGGATCAGAATATCCGTAGATATATATACTGCTGTGTCAGAAAGGACTATTCTGTTCTTCCATTTGAATAAACATTTCACCTATCTCTTTTGTGAGCATTTCATATTCATTTTTTCTGATATAATACAAAAATACTTCCGAATCATATAACGATGATCGTATAAATTGAAACATATCTACTGGCTCGTAAATCAGAATTTTCTGTTCTGGTTTTTCCTTTTCTGGCTGCAGAATATGCCTCCTGATAGGCCGCTTTCAATTCTCTGATGTCTGAAAATACCCTGCTGATTCCTCCATTCCAGTTCCTTTTACTATTCATAATTTCCTGCATATAAGTACAGAGAAGCTGAATCTGATATTCCATATTCTCTTCTCCAAATAGAATAAAAGCATATCCTTGGTTCATAGAAATCATTTCATATACCGGAAAATAATCCTGGATTATTTCTTCCATTTCTTCTGCCATTTTGTTATTCTGTTGTTTATTTTCAGGTCTAATCAAAGCCACTGATAATGGTTTATCAAACGGAATCTTCATTTCCTCCCATTTACTCTGCTGATTTTCAGAAGGTACCATACCTGAAAGCTGTTCTAAAAGAAACTGATCCTTTTGCATTTTCTTTACAGAAGATTTCTGTCTATAAATATGTTCCAGTTTTTCTTTACACTTCTGGAGCTCTTTTGTTAATTCTTCAGGGTCCAACGGTTTCAGCACAAAACTGACTGCTCCAAAAGAAAGTGCCTCCCTTGCATATTCAAATTCACCATAAGCGGTCAATATAATTACTTGTATTTCTGGAAAAATAACCTTTACTTTTTTAGATACTTCAATTCCATTCATATATGGAATATTAATATCCATAATTAAAATATCCGGCTTTTCTTCCAAAATTTTCTTTAATGCTTCTTCTCCGTCTTCTGCTTCTCCGCATATTTCCATACCCAGACTATTCCAGTCAACTGTTTTTTTCACTAACGCTCTCTGCAAAAATTCATCATCTACAAGGAATACCCGCATTTTCTATCCTCTTCTCTCTTAAAATCTACAGGAATGCACACTGTTGCCTTCGTTCCCTGACTCAGTTTACTTTCTACTGTAAGACCATATTCTTTTCCAAAATAAATCTGCAATCTTTGTTGAATATTAAATAATCCAAATGCTGAGCCTTTTTCTCTGTAATCTTTACTAAACAGTTCTTCTAATTTTCTTCTGGAATTCCAAGCCCATTATCTGACACCTGAATAAAAACCTTATTCTTCTCTTTCCATCCTTTGATTCGGATAATTCCTTTTCCCCTCATTTCCTTTATACCATGATATATAGAATTTTCTATCAATGGCTGAAGTGTCAGTTTTACAATCCACTCCTGCAAAATTTCATTTTCTATATCAATCTCATATTCTATTTTATTTCCATATCTGACTTTCTGTATTTTTATATAATTCTCTATATTTGTTATTTCCTGTTCCAGCGGTATTAATGTTTTTCCATCGCTAAGTGAAGTTCTATAAAATGTACCAATCGCCTGAATCATGATAAATGCTTCATCCGGACAATTCATTTTGATAAGCGAACTTACACTATTCAATGTATTATATAAGAAATGTGGATTAATCTGTGCCTGAAGTGCTGCAAGCTCAGATTTTCTTTTTGCCCGTTGCTCTCTATATACCTGATCAACCAGCTGCCTGATTTGTTCAGACATCTTATTAAACTCTTCCGATAATATTCCAATTTCATCCTCATACAATACAGGAACACGTACAGAAAGATCTCCTTTTCCAAATTTTTTCATGGTATCTGTCAAATATATCAAAGGCTTTGTTACACTGTGAGAAACCCTCAGGCTGAAAAATGTGCTGATTAAAGCAGCAATAATTCCTACTACATAAATAATCTGTGTCATCGCTTTCCCGGCTTTTGTAAGTTCATTCACTGGTGTCAGACCAATCATAAGCCAATCCAGTGTAGGGATTACTGACGCTGTCACAAGATATCTTTTACCGTCAATCCTGAATACTTTTCCTCCTTTTTTATTATCTTCAGCCCATTGAAAATACTCTTCTTCCGAAATATTTCCTGATACATCCTGATCATTTTCTATTTTTTTGTTTCCATCTGTATCAGCAATCAGATAACTGCCTGTCTCCCCATATCTGATATGTGCAAAATTATTTATCAGAAGTGGCGACTGATATTCTATAAGAACATATCCTTTAATAAGTCCCGAATCGTAATCTCTATAATATCTGATATAACCAATTCCATTTTTCTCATAATCTCCCAGGGATACTTCATATAAATCCAACCATTTTACGTTATAATTCTCTTTTATTATGTTAAAAAACTGTTCGTATTTTGATGCCTCAGATCGAATACTGTTAGAATTTACCATATGTCCATATGAGTCAAAAACAGAAATACTGCTATACTGTTTATCTGGATACAATGCATCCAAATAATCCAGACGTTTCTCTACCTGCATTTTATATTTTAACTGATCTGCTGATTCCTCAGAATCCTGTAAAAACCAGTTTTGTATTGCTTCATCTGTTAATATTACCTTAGCTATCTTTCCCGAATTCTCTAATATACTCTGACTGTTATCAGACACTATCTCAAACTTTTCCTTATAGCTTTCGCTGGTGATATTTAATACTGATTTTTCGTATAAAAACTGAATCAATACAGTTAATACAAGGATTGTGAGAAAAAAGAAGCCAATACTTGTAAGAGAAAATTTTTTCGCCAAAGACAGCTCATGATATTTTTTACGCATTCGCACCACCCCCACTTATTAATCCAACATTACCAAAAAAGCCGATACACTGTTTCCGTCAATGTATCGACCCTTAATGATTATTTCCTTTTTATTTACAGATACTGACTAAATTCCACCTTCTCCTTATTCGGTCCTTCAATTGTAAAGAACTTCACTCCATTTTCCCAGAATGGCAGGAAATGAATGGTATCTTGTGTAGAATTTAAACCAGCTTCATTGATATACTGGAAAATCTCTTCAATATCTTTTACGTCAAGTGCAACATGATCGATCGCGCCATGCTCCATTTTCGCTGCATGGTTCTCATAAGTCTCCACTACCAGAGTTCCCAGTTTCAGGAAAACAACCTTCTCGTTTGCTTCCTCATTTACCGTCTCAAATGCTGTTTCAAAACCTAATTTGTGATAAAATTCTACTGTTTTACCAATGTCATTTGTCGGAATTCCAATGTGCTGTACCCCTGTTGAGTAGTTCTTTAAATCCATAGTTTTTGCCCCTTTCTGCTGATCCTTGTGACTTTTTGTCGCTCGTTATGTCAGACTGCTTTTCATAATCCGTTACTGAGAACGCAATAACCAGTAACCATAATCAGACTTCTCAGTCACTGAATATCTCATTTTTTTACAATATACGCAGAAAATTATTCGGTTGTCAAGTGAATTTGTAACTTCTATTTATACTTTATTTTATCCTCATCCATGAATAAACGTTCCTATCCCTTTGTCAAAAAGACTCTAAAGCTATTATTTCACGATTATATTTTGTGCAAAATTCCCATGACATAGAATCCCAATAACTGATAGAATAAATACGACAAAAAATGTCGCTTATCCATTGTCAGACGGGTAGGCGGCATTTTTGCGTTTATATGGAGTTTTTTATTATTTTATGAGGAGGGCTTAACTATGCCAAAAACAAAATTTCAGGAATTTATTTTCACCCTTATCACATCCGGCTGTATAATCTTTATCATGGGCGTTTATAACGTCGCTATCCACACCGGTGGACTTCAGGCGGCTACATTCAGTCACGCACTGCATTCTTTTCCGCTGGAATGGTTCATCGGATTCCTCTGCGCATTCTTCATCGCCAGCAAAACATCCAAATATTTCGCGTTCCGCGTAGCCAAACCAACTGACCGCCCGATCTTCATCATCCTCTGCATCCAGACCTTCACCGTCTGCACAATGGTACCGCTGATGAGCCTGCTTGGAACCATCGAATCTTCAGGAATCACTTCAAATCTCATCTTCATCTGGCTCCAGACCATCTGCCTGAACTTCATCATAGCCTACCCACTGCAGATCCTGGTTGTCGGACCATTCTGCAGATTCGTATTCCGTCACCTGTTCGTATCAGCAAGTCAGGAAAATGAAGGTAAAATAGAACATGAAATGGAACAGCAAGGATTTGCGGAATAAGTCCATATAATAATAGGTAATTGCGAAACTCGCGGTGCTCGTTCGTAACCTTGAACCAAAACAAGGAAGAATTCGCGAAGAGCACGACTTGTGGAATGAAAAATGGATAATCGCACATGTTAGGCGCACTTTAATAAGCTATGGACTTTATGAAAGTGGTAAGTCCTAAGCTATGAGTGGTTTTATGCTTCGAATATATTCGTGGTGATTGATCTTATCTGCGAGAACAACAGTAATAAGTTGTGTGATCCCGGCAAGAATCAGATCAGCATGCAGAGTCCTCTCATTTTGGGTTCGGCGTCCTGCAAGACAGAGATTGTCTTTGATGTGGTTGATATCTCTTTCGACAACAGTCCTGATTTTATAGGTATCATCCCATTTTTCGGTGCCGCGGATCGTTCCGGGATAAGCACGAAGATCCTTTTCCGGGTAGATGTAGACCATCCACCCACATTTAGAAGAAGTACAAGGGTTGTCACAGAGACAATGACGATGGGATTTTTGAGTTGATTTATCATAAATCCATTTCATTCTTGGACAGACAAATTTATATCTTGTTACTCCACTGTGAAGTTTGGAAGTGCCTTCGTACTTCATTTGTAAAGAAGGATCATGGGGACAACACGGAATACCATCTTCATTGATGGAATAATCCAGATTTTCAAGTCCGGATCTTGCATTCAGCGGAATATAAGCTTTCGAGAAATGTTTGTCATTACCAAAAGTGTCACCGGTAAGAAGGCTCTTATAGAGTTGTGCGGTATCGAAAGCAGCATCACCCAGGAAGGTTTTTGGATTAATCAAAGGATGCTTGGAAAAGAAGTCCTTAAGTGTGGGGATTAAAAGCTTTGAATCATGAACACATTTATCTTCGTCAGGGGAATCGGATTTCTTTTCGACAACGATATCAGGATGTGAAGCCATAAAGTTTTTGTTATAAAAAGATATGTGGCGGATGATGCCCAATCCGTTAGTGACAATGCCGAACTTGAAGACATAGCAAAAATGCCCATTGATATAGAGCTGCTTAATCTCAGGATTAGCAGAAGCATGAGAAGGCATGGAACCATAGGCAGCTTTATAAGGATCATAGGATTTATCAAAGCCCTGAGCTTTCGCGTATGCCTTAAGCTGTTTGATGATCCTGTTAGCATACTTGGGATTATTTTCGGTAACAAATGCTTCTATGCCGGAAGAATCAAAGATGGTCATATCCGCTTTTGCAGAGTCAATCGCCTGACAGATAGGCTCGGTAACATCAACAAGGTTATCGAAAACAAGCTGGAGGTCATCTAAAAAATCCTGTTTGAATCGGGTGATTTTGGAAGCGTCTGGGACTTTAGTAAAACCACAGAATTCCCGAAGTGATTTTGAGTAAGCGAGAAAAGTCAGGAGAAGCTGATCCGTAGGGATAGAGAAAATACGTTGAATAATCAAAGCCCACAGAAAAGCTTGCAAAGGGTATTTACGGGTTCTGCCCGTCGATGCATAGAAATGATTTCTAAAAGAAATCGGAATTAACTCATCAATATCGATATGGGTTTCTAATAGAGAAAGAAAAGCAGGTTTGTCATTTTCAAATTTTTCATGGCAATCTGAAAAAATATCTGCCAAAGAAAGCTGTTTATATGGTATCATAAGTATCAGAATAACTCCTTTCTTGGATGTAGGTTTATAGTTTTTAGTCAACTCTATTATACCATATCCGGTGAGGAGTTATTTGTTTATAGGTAACAAAAATGCCGTATTTATGCGGCTTGTGGCGTTTCGCAAACGCCTACAGGAAATGAAAATAAAGAGGAGGGAACAAATGAAAAAATTCTAATTCGTAGGTACAAAAAACATATTACCGCAGCAATCTTTACCGGACTGATCCTGGGTATCATTACCGGACTGTTTCTGGCAAACCGTTTCGAACCGGTTCTTACCGTCACAAGCCTCATAGGAAGCATTTACATGAATGCCCTGAACATGATGATCTTTCCACTGGTCTTCTGTTCCATTATCATGGGTATCTCCAGTATCGGAAATGCCCGCACAACCGGCAAGATCACAGCCGGTGCCATGATCTTTTTCCTGTGCACCACAGCACTTGCCAGTCTGGCAGGACTGATCATCCCGCGACTGATTCATCTCGGCGAGGGTGTTAAATTCGAGATGGCAACTTCCGACATCCAGGCAACTGAGATGACCAGCATTCTGGACACCATCAAAAACCTGATCCCATCCAACCCGGTTGCAGCTTTCGCAAACGGAAATATGCTTCAGGTACTTGTATTCGCAGTCATCGTAGGCTTCACACTTATCGCTATCGGTGAAAAAGGTAAAGCACTTCTGAATGTGATCGATTCCTGCAACGAAGTCTGCCTGAAAGTAATCAGCACAGTTATGTACTTCACACCTATCGGTGTATTCTGTACTATCGTTCCTGTTGTAGAAGCCAACGGTACAGAAACCATCATTTCACTGGCAACTCAGCTGATCATCCTATATGTGGCATTCTTCGGATTTGCCCTGGTCATTTACGGTGGCTCCGTGAAATTCATCGGCAAAGAAAGCCCTGTGAAATTCTTCAAAGCAATGCTTCCAGCAGCTCTGAACGCATTCGGAACCTGCTCCAGTTCAGCAACCATTCCCATCAGCAAACAGCGTATGGAAAACGAAATGGGCGTATCCAACAAGATCACAAGTATCGCCATTCCTCTTGGTGCTACTGTAAACATGGATGCCGTATCCATCCTGATGTCATTCATGATCATGTTCTTCGCCAATGCATGCGGAATTAACGTAAGCATTTCCATGATGATCGTAATCCTTCTGGCAAACGTACTCCTGTCAGTAGGAACTCCCGGAATCCCAGGCGGTGCCATCGCATCCTTCGCAGCCCTCGCAACCATGGCAGGTCTGCCAGCAGGAGTTATGGGCGTTTACATCAGCATTAATACACTCTGCGATATGGGCGCAACCTGCGTCAACGTTATCGGAGATATGGCCGGATGTGTGGTTCTGAAAGAGAAAATCAAATTGGAAGATTAAACGCAAAAAAAGCTGTTTTTTCCAATCGACTTAGAGTGTGTCTGAAAAAGGCTTTCTGCAAGATGTGCGTCACAATTTGTGGGATATTTTGCCCGGATGATGGCGCCGTAGCGGGCTACAGCAACTGAATTCGGGTGAAATATCCCGCAAAGTGGGGCGTGCAGATTGCGGGAATGATTTTTCAGACACGCTCTAAGGCAAAAAAAGTTG